>Ga0209292_1000472_pt1 | contig 52450 bp, 40 predicted proteins | sample GOMGulsemesocosm_2_FD_184634 | JGI IMG/M metagenome (GOLD analysis project Ga0209292, IMG submission 184634) | Methane-oxidizing microbial communities from mesocosms in the Gulf of Mexico - GOM9C Gulf of Mexico (SPAdes) (version 2) | ecosystem: Environmental > Aquatic > Marine > Cold seeps... | reverse complement strand
TTAGTTGAGCAATGATAGTTTCACTTAACGCCATTAAACGTTTGGTTGAATTACCGTTAAGGGTGACTTTTGCCAATTTTCCTTTTTGCTCTGACCATTCAAAAGACGGCCTCGCAATAGCACTTTCAGGGAAGCCCTGACGAATTTTTTCTTTTAATTCAAATAACGGTAGAGAATAACCTTTATTAAGTTTGATTCGAGACATCGCATAATTAGACCAAATACGACTATTTACTTGCTTAAATTGAAACTCTTGTTGATGGTCATAGAGGTATTTTTCCATGTTATCAACAAGTTTAGAAACATCCGTTAGCTTTTGCTCTCCTTGAATATGATAACGAATAATGATTTCACTTTCTGTTTTTCCTTTATCTTGAAGGCTACTCACTCGTTGCTTGGCGATAACGCCACTTATTATCAACAGAAAAATAACCAAAGCTGTGATCTTAGGACGCGTTAATATTTTTGTTAAGCTTGGGCGATACCAAGCGTCTAATTTACCTTGGGTGACCACATTAGATAAAGCATCTTGATTTACACGGCTCAACATCAATGGAATAGCCGTCTTTGCAATAATCAGCGATGCGAATAAGGGCAAACAAATGGCAACGGCTATTTGTTCAATTAATATCGTAATAAAGGTTTTTTCGCCCATTAATAGCGGCATAAAAACAATGGTTGTCGTTAAGGTACCACTGATAATCGCAATACTAACATTATCAACACCGGTAAGTACTTTTTGCAAAGAACTTAACGATTTGTCTTTTTGTTGCAGAATACTTTCACAAATAACCACTGAATTATCAATAAGTAAGCCTACGGCAATAAATAACCCCGCCAGCGATAACATATTCAAGGTGTAACCCATAAAATACATGCCAGCAATAGCAAAACTTAATGAAATGGGCACCGAGGCAACCACAATAAGAGTAATATGACTATTACGTAAAAAAATATATAAAACAATAAAAGATAATACGATGCCCAATGCACCAGCTTTTAATAAATCACTCAAAGATTGCTGGATTTCTTCACCACTATTATCTTTTATTTTAATAGTAATATCTTTAAATTCGTCCTGTTGACGAAGTTGCTCTACCAAACCGACAATGTTTTTTGTAACAGCAACCACATTCGCATCTGATTCCTTAAATACCTCCATGCCCACCGATTTTTTTCTATCGGTTCGAATTTCGCTGCTACGCTCTGGTGAAATCATATTTACCGTAGCAACATCAGTTAACTTAACGCCTGCCTTTACTTGAAAATTACGAATATCATTTAAGTTGTGATATTCGCCGTCAGGCGAGACTCTATATTTACGTCCACCGCTGAGAATGCTACCTGATTTCACTAAAAAATTACTGTCTCGTAAATCTTGTAATAATTGTGCTTGATCAATACGGTTCATCGCCAATTTAATACTGTCTAATTGAATTTCAATACTAGGCTGAACGACACCACGAAATTCAACTTGTCCAACTCCTTTCAAACGTTCAATCGGCCTTCTAATTTTTTTGTCTAAAAAGTCATAGGCATGGGATAAATTCTTATCACCCGATAGCACAATACTAAGAATTGGAATGTTTTCTGTCGAAAACTTTTGTACCCTTATCCGCCGGATATCATCTGGTAATAGATGCCGAACCATATCTACTTTTTCACGTACTTCGAGTATTTTACTATCTAAGTCCGCATTCAAATTCATCATCAACCGAATTCGAGATGAATCGGCTCGGCTAGTCGATGTCATTTCACTAACACCACTTAGTGTAGCCAGTGCTTCTTCAAGCGGCCGAGTAATGAGACGCTCGACCTCTTCTGGTGTCGCACCTTTATATGACACATTAATGAAGGCCATCGGGATATTTATTGCGGGCCAGCTTTCTTGTGGTAATAACCGACTAGCGACTAGGCCTGTAACAAATAAAGTAATCATCAACATGGCCGTTGTGACGGGTCGCTTTAATGCTAATGCCGTTAACCACAAATGTATCGGTAAAACGGATAGGTTTTTAACACTCTCTGATGAAGAACTAGTGCTCATATTCAGCACCAGTTAACAAAGTTTCGTTTTCCTCAGCTGAGTTAACACTATATTTTTTACGGTCAAATAAACTATATAACACCGGAATAAGTAACAAAGTCAGCATTGTCGCCATCAATAGTCCACTCATTACCGTAATGGCCAAAGGTGCACGTAACTCCGAACCTTCACCACCACCCAAAGCAAGTGGTAACAAGCCTAATATAGTGGTTAATGTGGTCATAATGATTGGACGAAAACGAGATTCACTTGCTTCCATAATAGCTGCCATTTTTTCCATACCGGTACAGCGCAATTGATTAATACGATCAACCAAAACAATGGCATTATTAACCACTATGCCCGTAAGCATAATCACACCAATTAAGACAATCACACTGATATTAGTATCGGTAATATACAAACCTAATACTGAACCAAGTACAGCAAGTGGTACTGAAAATAGAATGATCAGTGGATTTAATAGCGACTCAAACTGCGATGCCATCACTAGATACACTAAAAATACAGCTAATGACAACGCCATCATGAGTGAAGAAAATGAACTCGCCATTTCTTTATTTTGTCCCGCTATATTTGCTTTGATGCTGTCGGGTAAAAAGAGTTGTTCAACCAAGTGCTCTGCTTTTACTGCCGCATCAGCGAGATCACCATACATTAATGACGCTGAAACAATGGCAACTCGACTTTGATCAATACGATTAATTTCATTTGGACCAATATTTTCAGTGATGGCTGCAACAGCCGATAAAGGTAAGGCTTTTGCTTGTTCTGAGTTAACAGTTATTTGGCGAATTGCTTGCGCTGAGTTACGAGATTTCTCATCAGCACGTACTAAAATATCAATTTGCCTATCTTGTAAGTTGTATTTACTTGCCACTGAACCTGCAACCTTAGTGACTAATTGCTCTGCAATATCAGACGCTTTAAGTTTTAGACTCGCTAAACGTTCATTATCAAAACTAATTTTCAATTCAGGCTGACCCGCCCGAAGACTATTATTAATATCAGTAAATTGTGTGTCTGCTGATAATTGCTCGGTCAGCTGGTCACTATATTTTTTCAAAGCAAGTAAATCGTAACCGATAAGAATAATTTGTAATGGCCGTTCACTGGTAAACATATCTGTTTGTGCAATTTCAGCACTGACATCCGCCATTTGTTCGACTTGCGCTCTGATCTTATTTTTAACAACTTCTAGGTCACGACTCTCATTGACTGCAACTAACAACTGTCCCCAATTTTCACCACCTTTGCTTGCAGAGCTCATCATCAAACTACCACTACCAGCAAGTGAGTAGCTGTGTTTCACTAATTTATCTTCGGCAAAAAGGGCGGCTAATTGCTGCAAACGCTGATCGGTTATATCAATAGGTGTCCCTTGCGGGAGGGTCAGTTCGAGTGTAAATTCACTTTTGGCGACTTCCGGCACTAATTCAAGCCCTATTTTAGGTAATAGGCTCATGACTAAAACACCAAAAGCTAGGCTACAAGCTAACATTAACATGCGGTTATTCAAGGTGTTTTTTAACAAATGTCGATACACCGCAGAGACTTTATTGAAATAAAGACTAAAGACTTTATGGGCAGGTTTAAAAGTGAAATTTGCGACTTTGGTTAATAAATTCGTCAGCAACAAAATGCACTTAGTTATGAATAACGGCAAATAATTAAACATCACGTTTAACGGAAAGAGTAATACTTTAGCAGCCATCTTACTGGTATTTTTAAGTTTACTGGCTCTATAGAGGTTATCGACTTCATTCGTTATTTGTTCCTTGTCTACCAAGACCAAAGGTTCTTCATCATTATCAGTCCCAAATTGGCGAGAAGCTAACATCGGAATTAACGTTAACGCAACAATCAGTGATGCCAATAAAGCAAAAGTCACAGTCATCGCTTGGTCACTAAATAATTGTCCGGCAAAACCTTCTACAAAAGCTAAAGGAAAAAACACAGCCAAGGTAGTTAACGTTGATGCCACTACCGCACCCGAAACTTCACTTGTTCCTTTTACTGCCGCCTTAACGATATCGAGCCCTTTTTCTCGATAACGAGCAATATTTTCTAATACCACGATAGCGTTATCAACCAAGAGCCCCACCGCCAATGCAATACCCCCTAATGACATAATGTTTAAACTAATATCATTAGCAAACATCAAATTAAAAGTCGCAATAATTGAAACAGGAATAGCCAATGAGATTATTAAGGTATTAAAGAAGTTACCTAAAAATAAATACAGAATTACCATCGCTAATAAACCACCAACAATGGCAGCACTTTTTACTTCATCAACAGCATTAATAATAAATTCGGATTGATCATAAATTACTGTAAATTTTAATTGTTCCGGTAATGTTTCTGTTAGCTCTGTTAGCTTTTTATTAACTGCATTAGCAACCACCACAGTATTCGCGTCGCCTTCTTTATAGATGGCAAGTTCAATAGCTTCATCATTATTAATACGCGTTATATCGGTACGCTCTTTTTCACCATCATATACTTTGGCGATATCTTTTAAATAGATAGTTTGACCATCCACTTGCTTGATAATCATATTTCCTAAGTCTTTTAACGAGCTAAATTGGTTAAGTGTTCTGACTAAGTACTCTTGTTGACCGTCATATACTCGTCCAGCCGACATATTGATATTTTCACTTTTAATCCGAGAGACAATAGTTTGTGCAGAAATACCACGCCGAGCCGCTTTTTCTTGATCAAATATAACTTGAATTTCTTGTTGTAAACCACCACCCAACTGCACGGCAGCCACCCCAGGCAACGTTTCTAGCTGACGCTTAATTTCTTGTTCGGCAAAAGTTCTAATTTTTTTAAGTGCACGAGGATGAGGATCAGATGTTGATAAACCTAAACGAATAATCGGGTCAAGTGCAGGGTTAAATCGTAAAATAATCGATTTATTAACATCTTTAGGAAGAGCGATAATATCAAGTTTTTCCCTGACATTCTGAGTGGCAAAATTCATTGCAACTCCCCATTCAAATTCGATCACTACATCTGACTGTCCTGCTTTAGAAATTGAATGGATTTTACGAATACCTTTAACAACACCGACGGACTCTTCAATAGGCTTAGTGATTAACTGTTCAATTTCAGCTGGTGCCGCTCCAGAATTTTCAGTTCTAACGGTTAGAGTTGGATAAGATAAATCTGGCAACAACGAAACTGACAAACGAGAAAAACCGACCATACCAAATAACATGACCGCGAGTGTAAACATACAAACAGTAACTGGTCGTTTAACAACCGTATTTATAATACTCATAATAAAAATCCTTCAAAAAAATAACATCTCGATAGACAAGGTCTTTATTACGATGTTTCTTCTTTTGATTGCTCCTTTTCCGACTTAACTTCCATACCATGATTATCTGTTTTTTGTTTTTTTAAGCGCTGCTTTTCTACGATCTGCTTTTCTTCGTTTAATACTTTTACTAAACTATCTACTTTTAATCCTTGCTGACCAACCACAACAATAGGTTCATCCTCGCTTAGAGGTGTTAATATTTCGACCAAACCATCTTGTTCGTAGCCTGTTTCAACAACAACTCGCTTGGCCTTTTTATTAGCAACAACATAAAGACTCGTTTCGGTATCTGTAACCAATAATGACTTTTGCGGTACTATTTGTGCATTTTCATGGATATCAAGCACTAAAGATACTTTTGCAAACATGCCAGGCTTTAAAACACTGTTGTCATTATTTACCTTTAACGTCACTTTAAAGGTCCCTGACTCGGTATCTATTAACGGCGAAATTAACGCAACTGTCGCCGGAACACTAGCTCGCTTATTTGCAGGAAAAAACAGTTTCGCATGTTGCCCAATATGGACATTCATCATTTCTGATTCAGGTAGATAAACAACACCTTGTAGGGTATCTAAGGCGACGACATGAAACATCTCGCTTCCGGTATTGGCTATCATATTCCCTTCTTTAACCATTCTTTTGGCGATAACACCAGCAATCGGCGATCTTACTTTAGCGTCACGAACTTGAATAGCAGCCACAGCCTGCTGATTAATACGTGTTTTCACTTGAAACTCTAATTTCTCTAAATCTTTCGCGGCAATCAATTGTTTACCATCAATAGGCTGACTTCGACGAAACTCAGCACTAGCCGACGCTAAGTCGATACTAGCACGCTCATAATCTAACTGATAACTTTCATCATCGATTTCAGCGAGCACTTGCCCTTTGGCAACCAACATACCTTCTTCAACTAATATTTTATTTATCATTCCTGTAACTTTATTGGTTACTTTGCTCTCTGCTCTAGCTTCAAGTACTGCCGTTGTTCGATAAGTATTACTGATATCCTGAAGTACTAATTCAGTGATTTCAACAGGTACTTGATACTCCTCTTTTTCTTTAACCTTAGTCTTTTTGTCACTAAATTCTGAGCAGGAAAATAGCAGAAAAGTTGTGATTATTGATAAAAATAGCGGCAGTATATGATTTGATAAACGCATAACATTCCATTGAATTATTATTATTGGATATATGTTAACGGATTAATCAAAAAATATACAAACATGTCTATGCAGTCAATTGTATGAAAATGTATAAGAATTACTTAAATTGCAGGAAAGTAAACGATAATTAATGATGGATAACTAATGATTCATAAGTTTAATACGGCAAATAATGATACCTACATCGCTATAACCTTCACTACTCATACATTTAAGCATTAAAATGTTCAAATGTAAGTAATCAGCAACAGTCCCTTCTTCAAGTTTAAATGCACAACCTACAGCAGAGCGTTCAACAGAAGTATCAAATTAGGTGTAACATCAAAAGTTGGTGTTAAATTTTTGATACACATATCAGCTAGTAACAATAAGTCTCATTAGTATTATAACTATAGCTTCTATGCATTATAAATTTTATGAATAGTGCTTATTTAAGCAAATGATTAGCAGAGCAAGTAGAAAATCAGGTAAAATGTGCGCAAAAAATTTATCCTGCTAATATTTGTTCTATTAGCATTTTATAGTTAGAGAGAGTTCCAAATGAGTCTATATGTAGAGTACATTAAAGAAATTGAAAGTCGTAAAAATGATCTAGGATTGGCTCCTTTGCCAATAGATACTGCCGATTTGTTATCGGAAATTATTGCGCAAATTAAAGATTCAGGAAATGAATATCGCGAAGATTCCCTTAACTTTTTCATTTATAACACCTTACCAGGAACAACAAGCGCTGCCGGTGTAAAGGCTGCATTTTTAAAGGAAATTATTCTAACAGAATCTGTAATAGCAGAAATTACCCCAACATTTGCTTTTGAACTGTTATCTCATATGAAAGGTGGCCCTTCAATAGAAGTGCTTCTTGATTTAGCTCTTGCAGATGACGCTACAGTAGCCAAACTAGCAGCAGAAGTATTAAAAACACAAGTATTTCTATACGATGCAGATACAGCTCGTCTTGAAGCGGCTTTTAAAGCAGGCAACGCACTTGCTAAAGATATTTTAGAAAGTTACGCTCAAGCTGAATTTTTCACAAAATTACCAAATGTTGAAGAAAAAGTTGAAGTAGTGACTTATATTGCCGGTGAAGGTGATATCTCAACTGACTTACTTTCTCCTGGTCACCAAGCGCACTCTCGTGCAGATCGTGAACTACACGGTCAGTGCATGAGCACTCCAGAAGCTCAAGCAGAAATACTAGCATTACAAGTTAAACACCCTAATGCAAAAGTGATGTTAATTGCTGAAAAAGGCACTATGGGTGTTGGTTCATCTCGTATGTCGGGTGTTAATAACGTTGCACTATTAGCAGGTAAACAAGCAAGTCCGTACGTACCATTTATTAACATTGCACCAGTAGTTGCTGGTACTAATGGTATTTCTCCAATCTTCTTAACTACCGTTGATGTAACTGGCGGTATTGGTCTAGACCTTAAAAACTGGATTAAAAAAACAGATGCTAGCGGCAACGCAGTTGTTGATGAAAATGGTGATGCAGTACTAGAAGAAGCGTACTCAGTGTCGACTGGAACTGTATTAACTATTGATACCAAAACGAAGAAATTATACAACGGTGACAAAGAGCTTGCAGATATATCTTCAGCTTTTACACCACAAAAAGTAGAATTCATGAAAGCTGGTGGTTCTTACGCTGTAACATTTGGTAAGAAATTACAAACCTTCGCTGCACAAACACTTGGCGTAGCAACACCACCGGTATACGCAACTTCAAAAGAAATTTCACATGAAGGTCAAGGTTTAACGGCCGTTGAAAAAATATTTAATAACAACGCTGTTGGTGTAGCATCTGAAGCACCATTGCATGCAGGTTCTGATGTTCGCGTTAAAGTGAACATTGTTGGTTCTCAGGATACAACAGGCCCGATGACATGCCAAGAGCTAGAAGCGATGGCGGCTTCAACTATTTCTCCATTAGTTGATGGTGCATACCAGTCTGGTTGTCATACAGCGTCCGTTTGGGATAGCAAAGCTAAAGCAAACATTCCTAAGTTAATGAGCTTCATGAATAAGTTTGGTCTTATCACAGCACGTGATCCTAAGGGGGAATACCATGCGATGACTGATGTTATTCATAAGGTATTGAATGATATTACAGTAGATGACCGCGCTATCATCATTGGTGGTGACTCACATACTCGTATGTCTAAAGGTGTCGCCTTTGGTGCTGATTCGGGTACTGTGGCAATCGCGTTAGCCACAGGTGAATCGGCTATGCCAATCCCTGAGTCTGTAAAAGTTACTTTTAAAGGTAATATGCAAGGCCACATGGATTTCCGTGACGTAGTTCACGCCACTCAAGCGCAAATGCTTAAGCAATTTGGTGGTGAAAACGTCTTCCAAGGTCGCATCATTGAAGTGCATATCGGCACGTTATTAGCTGACCAAGCATTTACATTTACAGATTGGTCTGCAGAAATGAAAGCTAAAGCGTCTATCTGTATTTCTGAAGATGAAACGTTAATTAAATCACTTGAGCTTGCTAAAAGCCGTATCCAAATCATGATCAACAAGGGTATGGAAAACGAAGCGAAAACACTTAACGGTTTAATTACATTAGCTGACAAACGCATCGAAGGCATTAAATCAGGTGAAACTCCTGCATTAGCACCAGATGATAACGCTACATACTACGCAGAGGTCTTGATTGATTTAGATGTTATCGACCAGCCAATGATTGCTGATCCAGATGTTAACAACGAAGACGCTTCTAAACGTTACACGCATGATGTTATTCGCCCTGTTTCATACTACGATGGCAAATCTGTAGATTTAGGCTTTGTTGGCTCTTGTATGGTTCATAAAGGTGATATGCAAATTATCGCGCAAATGTTCCGTAATATTGAAAAGCAAAACGGTAAAGTAGAATTTAATGCGCCATTGGTCATTGCACCACCAACATACAACATTGTTGATGAGCTTAAAGCTGAAGGTGACTGGGAAATTTTACAAAAGTACTCAGGTTTTGAATTCGACGATGCAAATCCAAAAGGTGCTGCACGTACTAAATACGAAAACATCATGTATCTGGAACGCCCAGGCTGTAACTTATGTATGGGTAACCAAGAAAAAGCGGAACCAGGTGACACGGTAATTGCAACATCTACGCGCTTGTTCCAAGGTCGTGTTGTTGCAGATACTGCTGATAAAAAAGGTGAATCGCTACTTGGCTCTACACCGTTAGTTGTACTTTCAACAATGCTTGGTCGTTTCCCTTCGATAGCAGAGTACAAGTCGGCTGTAGAAGGTATCGATTTAACTCGATTCGCTCCTCCTACACATGAAATGACCACTAAGTACACTGCTCAAGCTGTACCTGTTAAAATGGTGTAATACATATTTATTAAGTAGGTAGAACGTCTACTCTACGAGCTAAATAGAATACGCTATGAGGGCTATTTATTTTAGTTGAGCGAGGTTAACTCGTAATCAACTTAAATAAGTAGCCCTCATTTTTTCATCCTATATTTAACCTCAACTCTAGTTAAGCAGCACTTACTCAATATTCCCTTTTATCCCTTTGACATGAGATCTACGCGATTAAATTGACCTTAATTAAGTCCATTTATTCTCGAATTTAAATATTTATGGAAGATGCTCTCAACCAATATCACCTTTAAAAAATTCTGAGGTTATTTTTTACATTCGATATTGGCACTAAGTGATGACTGAATTAGATGTGGTAAACCGGCACGATCATTAAACCCTTCAACTCCCTTTAGTATTTCAAGCGTATAGCCATATTGACCACATATTTGGTAAGAACGTCTTACTAAAAAAGTCGCTAGTTGACCAAAGTAGGTATCGTTTTTTGGAATAATTTCTAAATGATATTTACTGTCTGATAATTTTTTTTCTTTAAATTGAATATTATGATCAAAATCCCATTGCGAACGTCCATCAACTTGATTTAAATTGCTACAAGCCGATAGTAAAATGGTTAAAAATAACATTAGAGAAACACGCATAAACATCCTTATTAAATAATTATTTATAGAGTATAAACATTATTTCGTTAATGTTCATTAGGCACTAGGTATTAATAGCTCGTAAACCAAGTAACTTATTTGAATTGACTTACGATCAGATACATCACTTAACATGCACTTATCGTCACTGCATAATGTACAAATTTAAGTCACTACTTTATTTATAATAATAAAATTTAACTGCGAAAGTTCACCCTACTATAATCAATTTACAAATAAATAATTTAATTCAAACTTTTTTTGTTCAAATACGTCTTTGTCTATATGTATTGATTTAATCCAAAACTAAAACACAAAGACTCTTACGTACTTAGCTAAAAAGAAAGTTTATGTACTAGAGCTACCAATGCATAGGGAATAAAAAGAGAAATGAATGAATAAAAAGCTAATTAAAAATAACGTCAACTTTAAAAAAATGATAGTTCTACTTGTTACTTTCACTATTACTTGGTGCTTACAAGCTAAATCGGCTCCCATGACAAAAGACTCATCTGAATTTGTACATAAATTGAAAGTGTTCTTACCTAAAATGATGGATGAATATTTTGTTCCCGGTGTCGCAGTAGCCCTTATCCAAAATGGAAAGGTATCGTATCAAAAAGGCTATGGATACTCTGATCTTTCCAAGAATAAACGAGTCAGTACCAGTACTGGCTTCAATGTTGGTTCCATTTCCAAATCCATTGCAGCATGGGGCGTAATGCGTCTTGTTGAACAAGGTAGGTTATCCCTTGATACACCAATAGAAAAATATCTAAAACGATGGCACTTACCAGACTCAAAATTTGATATCTCAGGTGTCACTATACGAAGACTTTTGAGTCACACAGCAGGCCTTCCTGCTCGATATTATCCTGGATGGGGACAAAATGACATATTACCTTCATTGGAAGAATCATTGTCAGGTAAAAAGAGTCGTTCGGGTGCTGTTCGTCTCGTTATGGAACCCGGTACAAAGTTCAAATATTCTGGTAGTGGATATACTCTTTGCCAATTGTTGATTGAAGAAGTCACTGGACAACATTTTGAAGATTATATGCATGACCAAATTTTACTCCCATTAGGAATGCGAAACAGTAGTTATACTCTCACAGCTGAAACTTTATCGACGTCATCTATTGGTTATGATCGTTGGGGTCAGCCTACCCCTATACCTATATTTACAGCAAAGGCTGCCGCTGGGCTTCATACAACAATAGAAGATATGTCTCACTTTGTTTTAGCTGCCATAAAAGGACAAAATAGTGAAGCACTAGGGAAAAGCGTGCTGTCTCCTGACACTATAAAAAAAATGTTGACTCCTGCACCTGCGACAAAGGGCGTATTTGGACTTGGCTATACCGTACAGAAATCCTTAAACGGCACGATCAGCCATGGCCATAGAGGAGCGAACCGAGGTTGGCATGCGTACTTTAACTTTGTTCCTGAAACAGGTAATGGCATAGTTATTACGACCAACGGTACCAATGGATCATATATCGACAGTCAAATAATATGTATGTGGACGCAATGGACAAATGATAGTTTGACAAATAAAGAATGCAAGACTACAAAGCCCGTAGCTGTTGAGATGTATCGTACGATCAAGGATAAAGATATTGGAGCGGCAATAGAACAGTACCATCAATTGAAAGCGTTAAGTCCAATGGACTACGAATTTGATGAAGGCCAGTTAAATTCTCTGGGGTATGGTTTACTCAGTCAAAATAGAAATGAAGATGCCGTAAAAATACTACAACTAAACGTAGCAATTTTTCCAACCAGTGAAAATGCATTCGATAGTCTTGCAGAGTCTTATTTACAAAGCGATCAAAAACAATTGGCAATAAAAAATTATAAAAATGTATTAAGGCTAAATTCGGAAAATGGCCATGCCCGGAATATGTTGAAAAAACTTACTAACTGAAACTAGCTGTTGAGTCTCTTGTTATCAAATTATCAGCATCAAATGATAAATAAGTATTTATTCTCTATCATTTGACGCTGACAGTAAGTTGAATAATTGATAAAATAAAAGTCATTTTTTATATAGGGTTAGCTTTAAAGCGGAGCCTCACTTAAAAACAGGGAAGGTAAGGTAAGGTAAGGTAATCTGCTCGCTTTTTTTGATTGTTGTACAATATATTAGCAATACAATAATTACACATTTTACTGTAATTATAGTCGACTGTTTTTATGCGATATGTCACAAATAAACAGCAATAAAAAACACCTCGTTGTATAACATGCTGATATAAAAAGGCCCAGAACACACTGTTTTTTTGCACTCATAGTTAGCTATAAATCTTCCAAATCGACCATAATCAACGAAAAGTATCCTTTATCTGAATATTTACTCATCATGCTAATTGATAGACAAAGCGAATAACAAACTAAAGAATATACAGCTATAATTACTGAATAAATTTGCTACAGCATAGTTAACGCAGTTTACTTTATTGCCATTGGCATTCCAGCAGTTAAACGACATATAGATATTCAAACGATAGTAACGGCATGAAAAACACCCTTGTTATTTAAATTACGGGATTGATAAGACATTAATTTTAAGTTTCAACAATATCAATACATTATCAGAATAATATATTGACACATTGATAGAACAAACGAATAATGTATTGATATATTGATGGAATAATAATGTAGTTTTAAACTGCAGAGTTGCTACTTTTTTCGCTCCTTTTACGTGTACAGATGAAGTTTATTCAGGAAGAGTTATGACTCATGAAGAAGAAATAACAAAATCACTTTCAATGCTTATTTCAGGCTCTTCAATCGTTGTTGAGTTATCGTTATTATCATCAAAGAAAATTAAATTCAAAAGTATCTTTGTTGGTTTTTTACCTAATAAGTTTATCCTTATCCAATTACCAAATTTAAGTAACGATACTGAACTTTCTACCAATATTAAACAAGGTGTAGCATGCACAATTCGTAGTTTAGTTGAGGGTAAAGAAGGCTCTGTCATTGCATTTATCACGTCTATAGAGCAAATAGTAAAAATACCCGCTAAAATGCTAGTGCTGAATATTCCTAAAAAAGTCGCTTTACACAATTTACGAAAAAGTACTCGGATAGAAACACAATTAAATATTGAAACGATAATTGATACTAAGACAATTAAAGGTAGCTTAACAAATATATCAAAAGATGGTTGTTTGTTAAAAGTAAAAAAAGATCAGGAATTGAATAAAGTAGAAGGGGATATACTCCGTTTTTCAATCCCAGATAAGTCATTCGAAGAATTTACCTCTATTGAAGGCAAGATTTGTAATATCAAAGCGACAAGTAAGTTCGATCATATTGGCATTAAGTTTGAAACAGGCGCGTCTGAGTTAATTAAAAACTTGCTTATGAAAATAATAATGTGTTGACGGTTCACAACTCATTAATCATGGTAAATACAACTAGTCACAAAACAATCGTTTTTAGCAAAAAAGAGCTTACCGACTTAACCAAGACCATTAAACCCCCTCTAACTTTTAGATACATTTCATACCAATTTCATTAAATCATTACCTATTGGTACGGGTTAAAATACAGTAAGGCGGCGTTAGCCATGTGGATATGTGTAATGAGATTGTGTCTGAATTTTACTTTATAAGGATAAGGTAACTGTATTTTCTAAGCGCTATCAACATACAGGATGTTAGGTCGTGGTACCTGAAAACCAATCGCTCCATCATCTACATCCATGCACTCACAACATTGTTTACAAGGATGTAAGTAATTAGCTTTTGTCTGGAACATAAAAGCTAATCGTGCATCGACGTGCATGGATGCACTAATGTCATGAAGGCAGGAAGTCTAAGAGTGGCTTGTACAAACACGCTCCTGTGTATCCATGCACCCGCGATATTGCTTACAAGGATGTAAGTACTTAACTTTTGTCTGGAACATAAAAGCTAATCGTACATCGACGTGCATGTATGCACTAATGCCACAAAGGCAGGAAGCCTAGGAGTGGTCTGTACATACACGCTATTGTGCATCCATACACCCGCGATATTGCATACAGAGATGTAAGTACTTAGCTTTTGTCTGGAACATAAAAGCTAATCGTACATCGACGTGCATGTATGCACTAATGCCACAAAGGCAGGAAGCCTAGGAGTGGCCTGCACATACACGCTCTTGTGCATCCATGCACCAGCGATATACCGTACATCCTGTACATAAAAGCCCGTGTATTTTGCAATACACGGGCTTTTAACGATAAAACGTTTAATGTTTCAATTTAAGAAAATGTGGCTTTCATCGTCCAGAAGAATAAAATTGAAAGACCAGCACCTACAGGTAATGTTACTACCCACGAAACAATAATATTTCTCACTACGGTCAAGTTAATAGCAGCAATTCCTCGCGCCATTCCTACGCCTAATACTGCACCAACTAGCGTTTGTGTAGTCGAGATAGGTAGACCAATACCTGAAGCAATAACGACAGTACAAGCTGCAGCTAACTCAGCTGCAAAACCACGACTTGGTGTTAAATGCGTAATACCTTGACCAATTGTTGCAATAACTTTGTGACCAAATAATGCAAGACCAGCAACAATACCAAAACCACCTAGAGGTAATATCCACCAAGCAATTGCTGATTTGGCGGCAATTTGTCCTTCGTTATCAACAATACTCACAACGGCAGCCAACGGTCCAATCGCATTTGCCACATCATTAGAGCCATGTGCAAAGGCCATACAACACGCGGTTACGATCATAAGCAAAGCAAAAACCTTTTCAACATTGGCATAATGCGTCGATTTATCTGCATTTTCATCAAAGTTAAGGCGGTTGATAAATATTTTACCAATAATCGCTACCACTAATGCAACGGCAATGGCGTATATATAACCATCTACAGTACCAATATCTAAACCTAGATGTTTAAGCCCTTTTTTAATGGTAACCAAAGCAAGCACAAAGCCGGCGAGGAACATATAAAAAGGAACATAACGCTTGGCTTGTTGTAGCGGTTTATCGGTATCAAAAATAAGCTTTTGTGCGCTGTTAAAGATAAAAAATGCGATAATACCTGAAATAAGCGGTGTGATGATCCAACTGCCAACAATATCAACCACTTTACCCCATTCAACAGTATCAGGGCTAACACCAACAGCAGCAAAACCAATGATAGCACCAACAATAGAGTGTGTAGTTGATACAGGCCAACCAAGAACAGAGGCAACCAATAACCATGTAGCGGCTGCAAATAGGGCCGAAATCATACCAAAAACAAGTAGTTCAGGACTATCAACAAAGTAACTGGCATCAATAATGCCTTTACGTATAGTTGACGTTACCTCACCACCAGCCAAGTAAGCACCAGCAAATTCAAAAACCATTGCAATGATAATCGCTTGTTTAATGGTTAGTGCTTTTGATCCAACAGAGGTTCCCATCGCATTGGCAACATCGTTAGCACCAATCCCCCAGGCCATAAAGAAGCCAACAACGCCAGCAAGCATAACAAGAGTAGCGCCGTGTGAAAGTAAAATATCCATGACTACTCCTTATTTTCTAGCTAATAAAATTTCTAAACGTGCACCAACACGCTCAGCAAGATCGGCAAGACCGCCAACCCAATCAATTATTTGATATAAAAACATCACATCAACCGGCTTTAAATCATTTTCAATGGCTAATAAATCACTACGTAACTTGATTTGCATGCTATCAGTGTCATCTTCTATCGAATCGAGTTGGTTAATCATTTTTTCAACTAATTCAACTTCTCGACCACGAAAGCCAGTTTCCAACAAATCATCTAACTCATTAATTGCATCAGCTGCTTTTTCAATCGCATCGATGTTTCGAGCTACGTATTCCACAAATGAGGTTTGTAAAATTTCAGGGATGACCAATTTACGGCCAAATACACGACCGGCAATATCTTTTGCTTTATTGGCAATTTTATCTTGTTGAGTTAATAACTCTAATAAGTCTGCACGGTCTACTGGCATAAATAGTCCGCCGGGGAGCTCTAATCGCAACTGACGTTTCAATTTATCAGCGTCTTGCTCAAACTTTGAAATTTTTGTGCGAATCTTCCCTGCTGTGCTCCAATCTTGTTCTGCGCATGCAGCAAAGAATGGAACAAGTTGGTTACAACATTTTGCAACTATCCTGATGTGTTTTTCTAATGGTTTTATTGGTGATTTTGCAAAGACACCAAGGATTGAATTTCTGGCCATAATTGTTTTCCAGGAGAACAAATTCTCTATGTTATTATTCGAAGCGGATATTAACTCATTTCATACGAAGATCAAATGCTTTAATTCACATGTTTTATTGCTTGAAAAGCCACGCATCCACTGCGACCATAATGAGAAAAACCCAATATCTCATTAGCTTTTTTTTATAGTTTATCCATATCTTCAGCTGTTGTATGACGAACATCTTTTCCTTTAACAAAATAAATGATGTATTCACAAATATTTTGACAACGATCACCTATCCGTTCTAATGCACGTGCCGACCAAATAACGCTCATGACCTGTGGAATAGAACGTGGGTCTTCCATCATATAGGTCATTAATTGACGCATTAATGCTTCATATTCACGGTCAACTTTCACATCACTTTTATGAATATTAATCGCATCGTCAACGTCCATACGTGTAAATGCATCTAAAGTATCTTGTAATGATTCAAGCACACGACGGCCTAAATTATCCAAATTAAGTAACAAATCTTTATGTTTATTACTTAAACTCTCTAAGGTCACCTTAGCTATTTTAGTTGCTTCATCACCAATACGCTCTAAATCTGCAATTGTTTTTACAATTGCCATAATTAAACGTAAATCTCCAGCTGCAGGTTGACGTTTGGCAATGATACGAGTGCACTCATCATCAATACTCACCTCCAGATTATTTACCTGATAATCATTTTGTAAAACCGCTTTCGCCAACGCTTCATCGGCTTCACTCACCGATGTTAAAGCATCATTAAGTTGTTTCTCAACTAAGCCGCCCATTTGCATCACTAAATTGATAACACGTTCTAAGTCTTCATTAAATTGACCTGAAATGTGACGACTGTTTAACTTATTCATTTTTATACCTTCTAACTATTCTATTATCACTATCAATAAAAACTAAAACTATCACCAACTAGATTAATCATAACGGCCAGTAATTAGACCTTCATTAAATTGACCTGAAATATGACGACTGTTTAAGTTATTCATTTTTATACCTTCTAGCTATTCGACCATGACTAAAAACTGTCACTATCATTAATACCAAAACCAATTAGATTAACCATAACGGCCAGTAATTAGATCTTCATTAAATTGACCTGAAATATGACGACTGTTTAAATTATTCATTTTTATACCTTCTAGCTATTCGACCATGACTAAAAACTGTCACTATCAATAAAAACTAAAACTATCACCAATTAGATTAATCATTTCGGCCAGTACTAAAATCTTCATTAAATTGACCTGAAATATGACGACTGTTTAAGTTATTCATTTTTATACCTTCTAGCTATTCGACCATGACTAAAAACTGTCACTATCATTAATACCAAAACCAATTAGATTAACCATAACGGCCAGTAATTAGATCTTCATTAAATTGACCTGAAATATGACGACTGTTTAAATTATTCATTTTTATACCTTCTAGCTATTCGACCATGACTAAAAACTGTCACTATCAATAAAAACTAAAACTATCACCAATTAGATTAATCATTTCGGCCAGTACTAAAATCTTCATTAAATTGACCTGAAATATGACGACTGTTTAAGTTATTCATTTTTATACCTTCTAGCTATTCGACCATGACTAAAAACTGTCACTATCATTAATACCAAAACCAATTAGATTAATCATTACGGCCAGAACTAAAATCTTCATTAAATTGACCTGAAATATGGCAACTGTTTAACTTATTTATTTTTATACCTTTTAACCATTCGACCATGACAAAAAGCTGTCACTATCATTAATACCAAAACCAATTAGATTAACCATAACGACCAGTAATATAGTCTTCCGTCTTCTTCTTGGTTGGCATGGTAAATAACGTATTAGTATCGCTATATTCAATTAGGTCGCCCATATACATAAATGCGGTTTGATCTGAAACACGTGCGGCTTGTTGCATATTGTGAGTTACAATGACCACAGTAAATTGCTTTTTCAAATCATTAATAAGTTCTTCAATAACTAACGTGGAAATAGGGTCAAGAGCCGAAGTTGGCTCATCCAATAACAAGACTTCAGGTTGAATAGCAATGGCACGTGCAATAACTAATCGTTGCTGTTGTCCGCCTGATAAACCCAATGCGCTTTCATGTAACCTGTCTTTTACTTCATTCCACAGTGCGGCACTCTTTAATGCTGTTTCAACAGCGTCATCCAAAACTCGACGATTTTTTTCACCCATAATACGTAAGCCATAAATCACATTTTCATATATACTTTTTGGAAACGGGTTGGGACGTTGAAATACCATGCCTACTTTTCTACGTAGTTCAGCAACATCAACATGGCGACCATAAATATTTTCGCCATGAAGATTAATTTCACCTGTTATCTTACAGATATCAACGAGGTCATTCATACGATTGATACAGCGTAATAATGTTGACTTACCACAACCACTTGGTCCAATAAACGCGGTTACCTGTCCTTTAGGAATTGACATAGTAATATCTTGTAAAGCTTGTTTATTCCCGTAATGCAAATTTAGTCCCTTAATTTCTAGGGCTATTTGCTCAGGTGATAAATTTTCCAAATCCATTTTGTTTGGACTGTCTGCTAACGCATTGGGTGTTACAGAAATCATATTTCACTCTTTATCTATTTTTAACTATGCAGTAAAAACTTATTTATTACTTCAATTTATAATTTGATGCTTGTTAATCGTCTTACGTTTTAATGTTCTAACATGCGATACTTTTCTCTTAACTTATTACGAATTGATACCGCGGTCATATTCAAACTTACAATAATAGTAACTAACAACAATGCCGTGGCATAAACCAGAGGACGCGCCGCTTCAACGTTAGGGCTTTGAAAGCCCACATCGTATATATGAAAGCCCAAATGCATAAACTTGCGGTCTAAATGTAAAAACGGGAAGTTACCATCAAGCGGTAAATTGGGCGCCATTTTTACAACGCCTACTAACATTAACGGGGCAACCTCACCAGCAGCACGAGCAATAGCCAAAATAATACCGGTCATAATTGCAGGGCTGGCAATAGGCAATATGATCCGCCATAACGTTTCTACTTTGGTCGCACCTAAAGCTAAACTGCCATGACGCATGGCTGCTGGAATACGAGACAGACCTTCTTCTGTTGAAACAATCACTACCGGTAACGTTAATATGGCTAGCGTTAAAGCTGACCACATAACACCAGGTGTACCAAACGTTGGGCTTGGCAACGTTTCAGCATAAAATAGTTGATCTAAACTACCACCCACCATATAAACAAAAAAGCCTAAACCAAACACTCCATACACAATAGAAGGTACGCCGGCTAAGTTAATTACTGCGATCCGTAGTAGCTTTGTTAGTGCATTGTTACCCGCGTATTCATGTAAATAGATAGCTGCTATTACGCCAAAAGGCGATACAATGACAGTCATTAATAACACCATCAATACCGTGCCAAAAATAGCAGGAAATACACCACCTTCTGTATTAGCTTCTCTTGGGTCGTCAACAATAAAAGCACTCACTTGATGCATAAACATCAAGGTTCTATCTAATAGCCCCATCTGGTTGTTATAGTTAATTTGTAAAATATGCTCAAAATTAATGGTGACTTGTTGTCCATCCATAGCTCGTACAATTAATTGGTCACGCGAAATTTCGTCTCGAAGTGCCATTAGCTTTTTTTCTAATTGAAGATATTCATTTTTTAATTTTTCAGTGCTTTTTTCAAAACGTTGTATTAGCTCAGGTGTTAACGAATTATCGAGTGTATGTTTACGTTCTTTTAAACGTAAACGTTCAAGTTTATAATTAATCGCACCAATATCTGTTTTTTGTAAAGCTTCAATCTGTTCTTGAAACTCATCTACACGCTCTTGTAATTGTGGTAATTGCGACAAGGCAACTTCTTTACCATCTAATACTAAGGCATCAATATAGCCATAAAAATTACCATTAGTACGACGTTCGATTACCACCAGCTCTTCTGGTGTTATCATTGACTGTATTTGCGGCACTAATAACCAACGAAAATCTAAACTAACTAACTCGCGGTTACCGGTTTTAATTAAGAGTCGCTCAATGGTCTCTTGATTAGGTTTAAGTTTAATACCTGTATGGGCAAGTTGTGACGCAGGTATACGCTCCCGATCATAAATTTCGCCAATAACCGTTGTACGAACTCCCTTTTCATCTAATAACTCAAATTGGTGAAGGTCTGCGGGCCAAAAGTATGAAAGCCCTTTAGAGGCAATAAGCCACAATAAACCCAAAACGGAAATCAAACTAATGCTGACGCCACCTGCTGATAGCCAGATCCAAGGAGAGCCAGAGCGAAACCACTTTTTCATATTACCATTGCCTTTATTGCTGTTTTTCATCATATTCATCTCGGATTTAAGCTATAAAGAGCTATATTTTTCACGTAATCGCTGACGAATAAATTCAGCAAGAGTATTAAAAACAAACGTAAAAACAAACAATACGAATGCCGCTAAGAATAAAATTCGATAGTGTGAACTACCAACTTCTGATTCTGGCATTTCCACTGCAATATTGGCAGCAAGTGTTCTCATACCTTGGAAAATACTCCAATCTAAGATAGGTGTATTTCCTGTTGCCATCAATACAATCATGGTTTCACCAACCGCACGACCAAGCCCCATCATTACAGCAGAAAATATCCCTGGACTTGCAGTAAGTAATACCACTTTAATTAATGTCTGCCATTGCGTAGCACCAAGAGCCAACGAACCGCTAGTTAAATGGCGAGGTACACTAAAAATAGCATCTTCTGTCATTGTAAAAATAGTAGGAATAACCGCAAAGCCCATTGCGATACCAACAACTAGCGCATTGCGTTGATCAAAGTTGATGCCCAATTCATTAGTAATATATTGACGCATATCGCCACCAAATACATATTGCTCTAATACTGGTGATAACGAAAATGCAGCATAACCAGCAAGTAATAAAACGGGAATAAGTAATATGGGGGCTAGCGTTTCAGGTAGATTATTTTTCACTTCTTTTGGTAATTGGTGCCAAACAAAAGCCGTTAACAAGGTAGAACATGGTAAAAAAATCACTAATAAAAAGACGGCAGGAAGGTAATTTTCAATAAGTGGGGCTAACCAAAGTCCAGCTAAAAAGCCTAATATAACCGTAGGTAAAGCTTCCATTAGCTCAATGGTTGGTTTCACTTTTTTACGTAAGCCTGGAGTCATAAAATAAGCCGTATATATCGCTGCCGTTAATGCGATAGGTACAGCAAACAACATAGCGTATAAGGCAGCTTTTATCGTACCGAATGAAATAGGTACCAAAGAAAATTTCGCCTCAAAATCATCTGATCCTGAAGTAGATTGCCAAATAAAGTCTGGTTCTGGATAACCTTCATACCAAACCTCTTGCCAGAGTGCAGACCAAGTAACTTCAGGATGTTCATTTTCAACAGAAAAAAGTTCAAGCTTATTGTCATTGATTAAAAGTAGACCATCCGCACGTGGCGAAATAACAAAAGCTTCAGGCTGAGTATTACCAATACTGCCCTGCCATAGTTGCGCTTCACTAGTGGTATAAAAAGCATCCATTACGCCTGAAGACGTTAAAGTATAAAAACTTTTTCGAAACTGTTCAGTAACAATAAGGTCAACAGCTTCATTATTGCTTGTAGTGAAAGTTCTAATTTCTTTAAATTGACGACCATTTTCAGCTGCAACTTCAAACCACTGACTTATAGTTCCTTGACTATCACCAAGTAAGATTGAACTTCCACCGGATAATAGCGCCATGGTTGTTAATTCAGTTGCGGAAATTATTTCTGCTTTTAACACTACATCATCTTCATCATCAAGCTCAAAAACTGAAACAAGGTTGCCACTTCGAACAAACGCTAAGGTAAGATCAGGTGTAACTAAAATGTCATCAACAATATTATGCGAAAAATCGATTTCTTGATAATTTGTTTCAAAAGCAGGGTCATAATTAAAGTCATCTTCAGCAAGCAATGTGGTTTTAATTAAGCGGTTATCTTCGGTGAATGCAACAAACATTGCTTTTTCTTCGGTCATTGCAAATGCTACTTGACTAAGACCTTTATTTTTTTCGTCCAGTATCAGATTTTCATTACCTAATGGATAACTAATACTTGGAATAATCTCTCTCGCATCTTCGGTATAAGTTGCCTTAAAGCTAGGGGTAATTAATTGAATATTGTTTTGACTATCAACTAAAAGTTTAAGATATACCCCTGAATCCACAACCAATCTCAGTTGATTGCTTTTTGCCAATACATTTGTTGAAAGTATTTTATGCCCTACTTTATGCTCAGGAGTTGTTTTAAGTTGATAAAAATCAACCATGCCATTGTTATATATTGTATAAGCAACTTCTTTGAGTTCATCAAGGCCAACACTTAACGCTACTTTTGATATTTCATTACTCTTTTTAGTAGAGAAGCTAACAGTGGACTCAATTTTAGCCGAGTCAAAAATAGGTTTAATCACATAAAGTAAGTACATAAAAATTAGCACTAGGGTAAAAAGTACACTGATCCCTCCTAGTGTAATTAACCACTTTGCTAATGAATTTTTCAGCTTGCGAGTGCCGGAAGAGTTATGTGCTATTGTCACTAAAAATGCCTTTATTTATGATAGTTTTTACAACAGTGAGGAGTATAAGACATTTTTATTACACTTTTGTGACACCTCATCTTTAATGGCCAGTAAAAAAAATAAGACCGTATCAATTCAAAGAGTGCTTAATGAGTGTATTGAAATAATTGTGAAGTTATGTGTGAGGGGACATTCCAAACGGGATTTAAAAGATGCGCTTTATTAAATGAATACGATAGTCGCTGAAGTAGTTGCCAAGCAAGAAGTTGCTAACGAATGCCAAAAAAATTAATATTCCTTTTATTGCTCTTTTCATGTCTCTTCCTTAGACAATTTAAAATGGTGCGGTGTCTTAAGATATCAAGTAGCTATAAGCACTTCAAAGTTTTGACATAAAAAAACCCCGTTCAATTAAGAGCAGGGTTGATCTATTAATGGTACCGGTGGGCGGACTCGAACCGCCACGCATTTCTGCAACGGATTTTGAATCCGTCGTGTATACCAATTTCACCACACCGGCAAAGACTTTAAGCTATATAGCTTTGCAAAAAAACTGACTAATTTTAGCTGTTTTGCAAAGCTATCTTGAAATCTTTAGCTGTAATGAGATTCACGTTTTGAAAAATTGTTATCTCATCTAACTTCAATGTAGTCTTGCAAAAGCAAACGTCATTGAAGTGGCAGGCATTATACGAAATTAATGGCTCTTGGCAATAGTTTTTATCATTGAAATGTTTGTATGTTTGAAATTTGAGCGGTTTATCCACATTCTTAAGATATGATTACCAATATCAAGTATATATCAGACGCTATATTAGCTAGAAAAAAATTAAAAATATGTAGGCTGCAATGCCAGCTGCTTACATTCAACTTATACTTTACCAGTAGCTTTTGATAAACTATCTTAAATTGGCCAATGATATGTTGTATAAAATTGTTAAATTCTGAAAGATTTCCCCGCGCAGGTTTCCGACGTCGCTTTGCTTCTTGGATCTACGATGTACTTGTCGCTTTTGCTGTCTATATGACTTCTGGTGCCTTGTCATTTTTATTTATTTATTGTTGTTATTATTTTGGATTGTTTGATATGCAAGGCTACGAGCATTTCTCTGACACCATTGCTAATACATTATGGTTAAAATGGCCAAATGAGCTCTGGAAGCTAGCTTGGGTAGCTTTTTTCTTTATTTGGTTTTGGTCTAAGACAGGGCAAACAATCGGTATGAAAGCATGGCGTTTGCGTGTTCAAAATATTGATGGCTCACTTATTTCTTTATCAACAGGCCTTAAAAGATTAATACCAACCCTAATGGGACTAGGTAATTTAGCCGTTATTTTTGACCGTAAAAATAAGCTAAGCTTGCAAGATAGGCTAACCAAAACTGAGGTTGTATTGCTAACTTTAGAAGCCAATAGAGGTAGACTCTAAGTTATATTGTTAATTATTAAAGCCACAGCTGCTTTGTGGCTTTTACCTGTTTATGTTGCTCTTTTGTTCATAAAATATAAAGCAATACCTACAAACAACAAACTCGGCATTATTGCGCCTAGAATGGGAGGAAGTTGATACACTAAGCTCATTGAGCCCATCACCTGATTACTAATATGAAAAAGAATCCCTGTAGCAACACCCATAATAATTCGTGCGCCCATTGATACACTTCTTAGGGGACCAAAAATAAACGACAAAGCAACAAAGAGCATTACAGCAACGGTAAATGGTTGCACGATTTTACGCCAAAATGCCAATAAATAACGGCTAGTATCTTGATCATTATCAGCTAAATAATCTAAATATTCCGATAAACCACTCAATGACAATGATTCAGGAGTAATAACACTTAACTTATTGGGTGTTAGTGAGGATTGCCAAATTTTTTCGTCAATATTTACAGAGATGACATCTTGATCATTAACTGTAGTTTCTATCACGTTTAATAACCGCCAGTGGTCTTCATCATAAAGTGCACGTTGAGCAGAGAGCCAACTGTCTAGTTTTAAATCATCATTAAAGCGATATATCTGAATATTTTTTAAGACGCCTTGGTCTTCTACCTCGGCAATATGAACAAAGTAGTCACCATCTTTAGCCCACATACCATTTTTAGAAGAAACCAAGCTGCCGCCAGAAAGGGCCTGTGCTCTCACTTGTCTTGAAGCGGCTTCACCTTGTGGAGCCAACCATTCACCAATAGCCATACTAGCAAGAATCATAATCACAGCCGTTTTCATCACCGACTTGATAATATCTAAACGCGATAACCCCGCAGCTTGCATGACAACAAGTTCACTATTACTGGCCATCATACCAATACCAATCAAACCGCCAATTAAAGTCGACATCGGAAAAAACACTTCAACATCCCGTGGTACGGCATATAAAACAAATAAAGCAGCATGTGATAAGTCATAATTACCACGACCGACTAAATTCATTTGCTCAACAAATTTAATAATACTACTTAGACTTACAAATACAGAAAGCGTTATAAACGTCGTCGACGCGATAACTTTACCCATATAGAGATCAAGAATCCGCATTATTGCACTCCTTGAGAACGACGAAAACTCAGCAATTTAGTCAGTACTTTGATCCCTTGGGGCCTTCCTTTACTCAGTAACAAACCACCTAAGAATAACGCAGATAAATGTACTGGCCATAGGCCAATGACACTTGGGAAAACACCATTTTCGATACCCGAACGAAGTGCTGTTAACATCAAGAAGTAACTTAAAAACAAAATTAATGAAGGCAACATTTTAGCAAACTTTCCTTGGCGAGGATTAACGACACTCAGTGGCACAGCAATAAAAGTAACAATCAAACAAACAAGCGGAAAAGCGAAACGCCAATGAATTTCTGCACGGTAATTAGCGCTATCATCAAGAAAAAGTTGCTTTGTCGGTATCGCTCGTAGTTTACGTCTTTTATGTTCAATTTTTTGATCTTGAATCTGAATATAATATTTACTAAAAGCTACTTCTCTAAATTCATTGTTGTTAATGTCGTTTTGATAACGAATGCCATCTGAGAGAACCAAGCGCTGAGATCCTGTATCTTCTTCAATTATCTGCCCTTTTGTTGCATACACTAAACTTGTGTTTATAATACTTTGCTGGTCATTATGTGATTTAGGTAATTGAGCAACAAATACCTTTTCTAACGAGCCATCTTCACGGTTTTTATCATGAACAAATACGACGGCTTTTTCGTTACCTGTTTTTTGAAAACGCCCTGCAATTAACGTACTTAAACCGGAGTCTGCAGCTAATTCTTCTTTCACTTGATACTCATATTCTGCAGCCAAAGGCGCGAGATAAAGTGTAAATATACCTGTAAAAATTGCGGTAATAAAAGCGAGAATCAAAGTGACGCGCACGACATACCATTCACTGATACCACAAGCATGCAATACGGTCATTTCGCTGTCTGCATAAATACGGCCATAAGCAAGTAATACGCCGAGAAAAAAGCTAAGAGGTAAGATCATACTGGCTAATTCAGGGACTCTCATGCCAATGAAAATCATCACTAGTTTTCCAGGTATCCCCCCTTCCGTCGCTTTAGCAAGTATACGTACAAATTCATTACTGATAAAAATAGCCATCAAAATAATGAAAACAGCAAATTCCGCTTTAGCGACTTCCTTGAGTAAATAACGAAAAATAATCATAAATATATCCGACAAAAACTTAGTTTTTTTCTGACAATTGCTCTATTTTTAAGTAAACTGGTCGTTTTCATAAGTAAAATATTTATTCGCTTTAGAGTGAAGTCTGGTCAATCCAGCGATTATTATAGCCTTTAGCTGAATAGATTTAAAAGTAAGCTTATCTATTAATTGTAGATTTAAGCAAGTTAAAGCACACTTTTTTACAATAAAAGTGCTTTTATTGAAATTTTTAGGAGATCTCATGGAGTTCAGCGTTAAAAGTGGTAGCCCGGAAAAGCAACGTAGTGCATGTATTGTTGTTGGGGTATTTGAACCACGTCGACTTTCAGCAATAGCTGAACAACTAGACGAGATCAGTGAAGGTTATATTAGCAACTTGCTTCGTCGTGGCGATCTAGAAGGTAAATCAGGGCAGATGTTATTATTGCATCATGTACCAAATATCCTTAGTGAACGTGTATTATTAGTGGGTTGTGGTAAAGAAAGAGAATTGGACGAACGTCAATATCGTCAAATCATAAGTAAGACCATTAATACCTTAAACGAAACAGGTTCAATGGAAGCCGTTTGTTTCTTATCTGAATTACATGTTAAAGGTCGCGATACCTATTGGAAGGTTCGTCAAGCAATAGAAGCGACACAAGATTGTTTATATAGCTTCAATAGTCTTAAAACACGTAAAGAAGAAGCTCGTCGTCCTTTGCGGAAAATTGTTTTTAATGTACCTACTCGTCGTGAATTACCTATTGGTGAGCGTGCTATCAATCATGGCTTAGCCGTTTCTGAGGGTATTAGTACCTGTAAAAATGTTGGCAATATGCCACCTAACATATGTAATCCAGCCTACTTAGCGGATCAGGCGAAAATTCTCGAAAATGATTATGAAAAAGTCAGCACACACATCGTTGATGAAAAAGAAATGGAACAACTGGGCATGGGCTCTTATCTTGCCGTAGGTCGAGGCTCTGTCAATGAGTCGATGATGAGTATCATTAAATATGATGGTGCTGGTGATGACTCAAGCCCAATTGTGTTAGTTGGCAAAGGTGTAACTTTTGACAGTGGCGGCATATCAATTAAACCCGGCGAAGCCATGGACGAAATGAAATATGATATGGGTGGTGCTGCCAGTGTATTAGGCGCAATGCATGCTTTAGTAGAACTTGACTTACCTATTAATGTGATTGGGGTATTGGCAGGTTGTGAAAACATGCCTGGTGGCAATGCCTACCGTCCCGGTGATATTTTAACTACCATGTCAGGTCAAACCGTTGAGGTATTAAATACCGATGCCGAAGGGCGACTTGTTTTATGTGACGCGTTAACATATGTAGAGCGATTTGAACCTGACGCAGTTATTGATGTTGCTACATTAACTGGTGCCTGTGTGGTTGCTTTAGGTAAACACGCAACCGGTTTGTTAAGTAGCCATAACCCTCTTGCTCATGAATTACTTAATGCATCTGAACAAAGTGGTGACAGAGCTTGGCGCATGCCGCTTTGGGATGAATATCAAGAGCAACTTGAAAGCCCATTTGCCGACTTTACTAATTTAGGTGGTCGTGGTGCAGGTACAATCACTGCTGCTTGTTTCTTATCACGCTTTACTAAAAAATATCATTGGGCACACTTAGATATTGCCGGTACTGCTTGGCGCAGTGGCGGAAAAGATAAAGGTTCAACCGGTCGTCCGGTAAGTATGTTAACTCAGTTTTTATTAAATCGCTCAGGTGCTGAGCAAGGCGACTAAGCCCATTGTCTAATAGCGGTAACGTTTAAAATGCAAACTCAAGTTATGTTTTATTTGCTCGAAGAAAATGAGCAGTTTCACACAACACAGGATAACATCTCACCCTTTTATCCTGTTTGTCTGCATGCTTGTCATCAGGCAGCAAAGTTTTATCGTAATAACCAAAAAGTATTTATTTATACAAAAAATCAAGAAGATGCTCATGATATTGATGAAATGTTATGGGCATTTGAACCAGACTCTTTTGTTCCTCACAATCTTACCGGTGAAGGACCTAGAGGTGGTGCTGCGGTTGAAATTAGTTGGCAAATGCCAACAAATCGTCGACCGATATTAATTAACTTGACTAGCACAGTACCAAACTTTGCTAACCAATTTTCAACAATCATTGACTTTGTACCTGCTGAAGAGACATTAAAGCAGCAAGCGAGAGAGCGCTTTCGCACATGCCGACAATGGGGATTTGCTGTTAATAACCAAGCAGTTCCCAAAATCATTACAAAAAGTACAATTGTTCAATAAACACATTAAATTGATAATATCTTCTGACGGAAAATCTGATGGAAAAAACGTTTACCCCCTCTGACATAGAACAATCCCTGTATAAAAGCTGGGAAGAACAAGGTTACTTTAGCCCAACAGGTGAAGGTGAAGGCTATAGCATTGCTATACCACCACCCAATGTCACGGGCAGTTTGCATATGGGACATGCGTTCCAACAAACGATAATGGATACGTTAATCCGTTATCAGCGTATGCAAGGTAAAAATACCTTGTGGCAAACCGGTTGTGACCATGCAGGTATAGCGACACAAATGGTCGTTGAACGTAAACTTGCAGCAGAGGAAGGCAAAACTCGCCACGACTACGGACGTGAAGCATTTATTGATAAAGTTTGGCAATGGAAAGAAGAGTCTGGCGGTACTATCGGCACACAAATGCGCCGTTTAGGAAATTCTATTGATTGGAGCCGTGAGCGTTTCACCATGGATGATGGCATGTCTGAAGCCGTGCAAGAGGTTTTTGTACGCTTATTTGAAGACGACCTTATCTACCGCGGTAAGCGATTGGTTAATTGGGATCCTAAATTTCATACTGCTATTTCTGACTTAGAAGTTGAAAACAAAGATAAAAAAGGTCACATGTGGCACTTACGTTATCCGTTAGCTGATGGTGCAAAAACAGCTGAAGGCAAAGACTATATTGTTGTAGCAACTACACGTCCAGAGACCATGTTAGGTGATACAGGTATAGCTGTAAATCCTGCAGATGAACGTTATCAACACCTGATCGGTCAGCACGTTTTATTACCGCTAGTTAATCGATTAATTCCTATTGTTGGTGACGACCATGCGGACATGGAAAAAGGCACTGGTTGTGTAAAAATAACCCCAGCACATGATTTTAATGATAATGAAGTTGGTAAGCGTCATAACCTACCACTGATCAATATATTAGATAAAAATGCCGCTATTTTAGCTACAGCTGAAGTGTATAGCGGTAATGGTGAGCCAAGTGATGCTTATGAACCAAGTTTACCTAGCGAATTTGCAGGTCTTGATCGCTTTGTTGCACGTAAAGCGATTGTTGCAAAATTTGATGAGTTAGGGCTTTTAGTTGAAGTAAAAGATCACGATTTAGTTGCCCCTTATGGCGACAGATCTGGCGTTATCATCGAACCACTATTAACAGACCAATGGTATGTACGTGTTGAAAAACTAGCAGGTCCTGCTGTTGATGCCGTTAAAGATGGCCAAATTGAATTTGTACCTAAGCAATATGAAAATCTTTATTTCTCTTGGATGCGTGATATTCAAGACTGGTGTATTTCTCGTCAACTATGGTGGGGACACCGTATACCGGCTTGGTATGACGAAAATGGTAAGGTTTATGTGGGTCGTGACGAAGACGAAGTGCGTACTAAATATTCACTCAACGCTGATACAATACTTCGCCAAGATGATGATGTATTAGATACTTGGTTTTCTTCAGCCTTATGGACATTTTCGACCTTAGGCTGGCCAAACGAGACAGAAGATTTAAAAAACTTTCATCCTACCGATGTATTGGTAACCGGTTTTGATATTATCTTTTTCTGGGTTGCTCGCATGATCATGATGACTATGCATTTCAATAAAGATGAAAAAGGAAAACCACAAGTTCCCTTTAAAAAAATCTATATGACAGGTCTCATTCGTGATGAAAATGGCGATAAGATGAGTAAATCTAAAGGTAATGTCATTGACCCCTTAGATATGATTGATGGTATCTCCTTAGAAGATCTATTAGCAAAACGTACAGGTAACATGATGCAGCCTAAGTTGGCGGCAAAAATTAATAAATTAACCAAAAAAGAGTTTCCTGATGGTATTGAAGCTCATGGTACCGACGCTTTACGATTTACTTTAACATCAGTTGCTACCACAGGACGAGATATCAGCTGGGATATGAAGCGTCTCGAAGGTTATCGTAATTTCACCAATAAGCTATGGAATGCTAGCCGCTATGTATTAATGAATACTGAAGAGCATGATTGTGGCGTTAATGGCGGTGATATGGAATTTTCTCTCGCCGATCGTTGGATTTTGGGTCAGTTCCAGCAAACCGTCAAAACGGTTCATGAAGCATTTGATACTTTCCGTTTCGATTTAGCTTCACAGGCTTTGTATGAATTTACATGGAATCAGTTCTGTGACTGGTATTTAGAATTAACCAAACCAGTATTCTTTAAAGGAAGTGAAGCACAGCAACGCGCAACTCGCCACACACTGGTGAACATACTTGAAAGTTTATTACGTTTAATGCATCCCATAATGCCATACATCACGGAAACCATTTGGCAACGTGTAGTACCACTGACTAACTTTATTAAAGAAAATGGTAGTAAACATGGTGATAGCATCATGGTACAAAGCTTCCCTATTTTTGATGAAGAACAATATGATCAACAAGCCATTGATGATTTAGAGTGGGTTAAGCAGTTTATCGTAGCAATTCGTAATATACGTGGCGAAATGGATATATCTCCAGCCAAGGCATTACCTGTTTTATTGAAAAACGTCAGTGATGAAGATCAACGCCGCTTAAATGAGAATCATCAATTTTTAAGTGCATTAGCAAAGCTTGAGAGTATTGACGTATTAGCAGATGATGACAATGCGCCGTTATCAGCTTCTGCTGTTGTTAGTGACCTAACAGTGCTGATCCCTATGGCGGGATTAATTGATAAAGATGCAGAGATTGCACGTTTGAATAAAGCGATAGATAAGTTAAATAGCGATGCAGAACGTACTCGCAGCAAGTTAAGCAATGAAAAATTTGTTAGTAAGGCACCAGAAGCCGTTATTAATAAAGAGAAAGCTAAATTAACCGAAGCTGAGTCTGCGTTAGAAAAAATGGCAGAACAAAAAGCGCAAATTGAAGCGATGTAATTTATTTATAAAGTAATATAGTCTGGTCAACCTCCTGCTTAATTACTTGTATATCTATACCCGTGTTACTTCAAAATGCGGGATTTCAGAAGCGCTATAATCATAAATATCAAGGCATCATACGTAGGAAATGTAGACACCTTTTCAAGTATGATAACGCTGAGATTTATGATTAAAGCGCTTCCCTCTGGGTTGATTTTAAAAGACTTTATACTGCGTTAGATAATTTTCACATAGAATACTATGCCTAAAACTATCTACCTTGCCTAAAGTCTTTTAAATTTCAACTGAAACCCGCATTTTGAAGTAGCACGGGTATATACAAACTTGTACAAAGCCAGTTATTTAGCTGGCTTTTTTATTGTAAAAAAAAAGAGAACTCTTGGAACTATTATGTTAATATGCGGTCGCGTTGAGTTTTTGCGTTTCGGGAGAGGAATAAGTCACTTTAAGTTACTTTAACTTTGTGATTAACCTAGACGCTTTAGTATTGTGTTAGTTAGAAACTTTCTTTATAGGTTATATTTATAAAGAGCATTTACTCCGTATATATCGTAACCATTTTGGTTATATTTTTAATTATTGACCTGCGAGAAATGCAAGTATGTCTGATACAGTAACTGGTAAAGTAAAATTTTTTAACGAATCTAAAGGATTTGGTTTCATCGAGCAAGAAAACGGCGCTGACGTTTTTGTTCACTTTAGTGCAATCTCTGGTGACGGTTTCCGTACATTAGTAGATGGCCAAGCCGTTTCTTTTACAGTTAAACAAGGCCAAAAAGGTCCTGAAGCTGAAAACGTTATAGCTCTATAATTTAAGTTTTCTTTAGCGATAAAGAAAACTTAAAATAAAAAATTCAAAAAAGGTGAGCAGAACATTCTGTCTCACCTTTTTTATTGATCTTTTATAGTTATATTTTTTGAAAGAGCTAGCTAAAATATCTTTTTAAATTAAAGGCTCTATAACATTTACCAATGTTTCAATATGGTCTTCACGGTCATTTAAGGCGCTTATATATCGATATTCATGGCCACCCGCCTCTATAAAAATATCACGATTTTCTTTTTCCAATTCTTCAAGTGTTTCCAAACAGTCAGCACTGAAAGCAGGACTAATAATAGCAATATTCTTAACCCCTTGAGCAGGCAATTCCGCTAATGTTTCATCGGTATAGGGTTTTAGCCATTCGGCCTTTCCGAAACGTGATTGAAAAGTCATTATGAAATCTTTTTGTTCAAATGCTAATTTTTCAATTAACAGTTCAGTTGTTTTATGACAAAACTCAAAATAGGGATCACCCCATTGGTGAAAGAGTTCTGGCATACCATGATATGATAAAACTAATTTATCAGGCTTACCATGTATACTAATGTGCTCTTGAATACTATTGGCAAGGGCATTGATGTATAACGGATGATCATGATAACTGCCAATAAAATGTAGACTAGGCACCCAGCGCCACTGTTTAATTTCATCAGTCACAGCATCAAAAGTTGAGCCGGTTGTTGGCCCTGCATACTGTGGATATAAAGGCATAACAACTATTTTATGAACACCTAACAGCCTGAAGCGGTTTAATGCATTAGCTATTGAAGGTTTACCATAACGCATTGCCAATTCAACGATTACATCATCACCAAATTTTTTTGTTAATTGGGTCGTTACTTTCTTTTTCTGCTGTTCGCTGATCACTAATAGCGGCGAACCGGCATCTGTCCATATTTTTTGGTAGAGTTTTGCGGATTTTGCTGGACGTATTCGTAAAATAATTCCATGTAATAAAATCAACCAAATAATACGAGGTATTTCAACAACACGTGGATCTGAGAGGAACTCCTTCAAATAATGACGTAATGCAGGAGAAGATGGTTGTTCAGGCGTACCTAAATTAGTTAGTAATACACCTGTAAGTTTCTTGTTTACATCCGAAAGGTCACTGCTTCCTTTATATCTAGACACTTATAATTATCTCTTGTTAGCAACTAAATAGGTTATTTGACAATATCATTAATGAGTAAACTTAAAGGCTCAATTGTTTCTACATTAATACCAAGTAATTCAGCTTTATAATCACCAGGCTTTATTCCTGCCCCGCCACTTTCAGAAACGATGGCATAAACATGGACACGCTCTACATCGCTTAATTTTGCTTGTGGTGTCATCGCACGAGCATCATTGAGTACTACGGTTGTTGGTAAATCACTGATATTCATTTTCATCGCAGCCACTGGCATTCTACCCTTTTCGGTATCCGCAGGTATGGCGTATATAAATACGACTTTGTCATCACCATTTACAAGTTTAGCTTGTAGTTCGTCACTTAGTTTCACAGTAATTTCTAATTGAGGACCCTGGTTTTCTTTAGCACTTGGAGCTTGGATACCTAATTGCCTCTGTTTTGCCTCAGTGATAGCGTCTATTAATGCTTCTGCATTAACATTCGTTCTACCTGAGTCAACTACTAACTGCCAATGTTTTATCGCTTTTTCATAATCTTCAGCCATAAAACTATCCATGCCAATTAAAATATTTGTTGATGGTTCTGCTGGATCTATCGCCAGTGACTTATCTATGAGAGATTGCACAACGGCATCAATTTTTTGATTGTTTTTATAATAATTTGCTTGCGCTTTAGCACCAAAGAGATCAGCTGATTCACCTTCAATTCGAATCACTTGATCATAGGCATTTAACGCTTGTTGGTATTCTCCAATACCAATATATGATTGCCCCAAGCTATACCAAGCATCAGAGTTATCTGGCTCTTGAGACGTTAAGTTTATTAATGCCTTAAATTGCTGTTCCGCTTGTTGCTGAGCACCTACAGGCGATTGAGCCGTGGGTAATGGCTGACTTAATTGTTGATAAGCTCCATTTTTACTATAAAGTGAAAAACTAAAGACAATAATAAAGAGACTAAGTAAAGCTGGCCACAACATCGATATTGGCTTATTAACGATCTTCTCTTTCGCCGAGGCTCTTTTATTTACTTCTATATCTTGTAACAAACTTTTATCTAATTCAGACAAGAGATACTGATAATTTTCATCATCAATATTACCCTGTGTAAAATCTTTTTCTATTTCTGCTTTATGCTCATGATATAAACGAATATTAGTATCTTCACGTTGATTATCATCAACGAGTTCGTTCTTTTTAGGTTGTCGTAATACAGGCAGCCATACAACAACAAGAATGAGTACAACAAAAGCAACAATTAACATAATGAGTTCTAACATATTATTCTTTATCTTTTAAAATATTATCGAGTTGATTTTTCTGTTCTACGCTTAACGCTTGTTCGGCCTCAGGTATTGCCCTTCTTCGTATAATAAGAACCACAATAATCACGCCAAATAACAATAAGAGTGCAGGACCAAACCATAAAATATAAGTGAGACTGGAAACCCGAGGACGATATAATACAAAATCACCATAACGATTTACCATAAAATCAACAATTTCAATATCCGCCTTACCTTGCTGCAGTAACTCATAAACTTCTCGGCGTAAATCTGCGGCAATTGGTGAATTGGAGTCAGCTAAGTTCTGATTTTGACACTTAGGACAACGTAATTCTTTGGTTAACGCGTTAAAGCGTATTTTTGTCACTTCATCCTTAAATTCATAAGTATCAACCGGACTGGCGTAGGCCGTCAAACTACATAGAAGTAGTACGATTAATAAAGCTAATTTATTAAACACCTTTACTCCCCTCTTTGCTTACGTTCATTTTCAATTTGAATAATAAGTGGTTCAAATTCTCGACGCCATACACGTTCATCAAGTGGCCCAGCAAATCGTTTACGAATGATACCTAAGTCGTCAACTACAAACGTTTCTGGCGCCGCGTAAACGCCTAAATTCATGCTTAACTTTCCTTGCTCGTCAACAGCTGAAAACTGATAAGGGTCGCCTAAACGAGTTAACCATTGTTGAGCAAGTTCTCTTTCATCATTATAATTTAAGCCATATAAAGTAAAGCGTTTGCTCTTTGCAAGTTCAAGTAGGTAAGAATGTTCCACCCGACAAGAAGGACACCATGTTCCCCAAACATTCACCAATTTAATACCACTTTTTAAATCAGCCTTAGTCACGATATTCGCAGAATCTTTTACTGTAGCAAGCGAAAACTCAGGAAAAGACTTACCAATTAATGCTGAAGGTAATGCTGTCGGATTTAATGACAAACCACGAAATAAAACAATGCCTAGCGCAAAAAACAATATTAACGGGATAAATCGTATTAACTTATTCATTATGATTTACTCACGGAGGCTTGAATAACAACATTACTGTCAAATTTTTCAGTATGGCTTTTCGATTTTTTTTGAATAACCTTTGCTTTTTTACGACGGTAACGTTTATCCATCATTGAGAATATGCCGCCTGCAGCCATAAATATTGCTCCGAACCAAATCCAACGAACAAAAGGTTTATAGTGAACTCTTACTGCCCAAGCACCGCCTGTTAGAGGGTCACCTAAAGCAACATATAGATCTCTTAACAGTCCAGGATCAATAGCAGCCTCTGTCATTCCCATCGTTTGCACAAGGTATGAACGTCGTTCGGGTTGCAACAAACTAACAAAGTCGCCATTTTGAGATACAACAAGTTGACCTTGTTCTGCACTATAGTTAGGACCTTGCACCTGTTTTATACCGTTAAATTTAATATCATAACCAGCAATATTTACACTTTCACCAACTTCCATCCTAACGTTGGTTTCTGTTTCATAAACCGAGACAAGCGTTACACCAACAATAGTTATGGCGATGCCAAAGTGCGCAAGAGTCATACCCCACTGACTTAGGCTTAGACGAGAGAACAACTTATTCGCATTAGCACTTTTTGTTTGATTATGTAGGTCTTTTAGTACAACAAGAGCAACCCAACAAGCCAGTGTTATTCCCATTGCTACCCATGAATTAAATTCTCCGCCATACAAAAATGGAAAACTAACACCAAAGACTACACTGAGTATGGATGGAGAAAGTAACTGTTTACGCAATTCCCCTTTTTTCGCTTTTTTCCAGCGAATTAAAGGGCCAATTCCCATGACAACAAACAGTAAACTCATGATAGGCACAAAAACAGCATTAAAATATGGAGGACCAACAGACATTTTCCCTAACCCCATAGCATCAACCAGCAATGGATATAAGGTACCAAGTAATACGGTAATACAAGCAATAACTAAAATAATATTACAAATGAGTAAAGCCGTTTCCCTTGAATACAATGCAAAACGACTAAAGCTCGCAACATTTGATGCTCTAACAGCAAATAATGTTAATGAACCGCCAACCGCAATCGCTAATAAATAAAGGATAAATAAACCACGACCAGGGTCTGCAGCAAAAGAATGCACGGAAGTGATAACTCCTGAACGAACGATGAAAGTTCCTAACAAACTTAAACTAAAGGCAAATATTGCTAGTAATACTGTCCAGTTTCTAAAGGTGCCACGTTTTTCAGTTACCGCTAACGAATGAATAAGCGCAGTACCGACAAGCCATGGCATAAAAGAGGCGTTTTCTACAGGATCCCAAAACCACCAGCCGCCCCAACCAAGTTCGTAATATGCCCACCAACTACCTAAGGCAATGCCTAAAGTCAAAAATACCCACGCGGCAACAGTCCAAGGTCTTGCCCAACGCGCCCAAGCAGCATCTAGTTTACCGCACATTAACGCTGACACAGCAAACGCAAAAGCGACAGCAAAACCAACATAACCCATATATAAAAGCGGAGGATGAACGATCAACCCTATATCTTGTAATAACGGGTTTAAATCTCGACCTTCCATAGGCACATTTGGCCATAAACGCTCAAACGGATTTGATGTTAATAACGTAAAAGCCGCAAAACCAACAACGATCATGCCTAAAATAGCCAATACTCTCGCAATAAAAACATCTTCAATGCCTTTACTAAATTTGGCTACTGCTACAGTCCACGTTGTTAAAGAAAAAACCCATAATAATAAAGAACCTTCATGTCCTCCCCATACCGCACTCACTTTAAAGTAATACGGTAAATGTGTATTAGAATGACTGGCAACATATTTAATTGAGAAGTCATCAGTAACAAAACTATAACCTAAGATAATGATACTTATTGCAGTGAAAGCAAACATACCAAAAGCTAATGGCTTAGCATAGGTGATTAGTTTTTGATGATTACTGATAATGCCAACAAGAGGCACAATACTTAAACAGATAGCAAACGCTAAACCAATAATGAGAGCAAAGTGCCCTAACTCAGGTATCATTTAATTCTCCACTTTTACCTATTGGTAAAATAAAACAGTTTCAATTAATATTTTCTGATGACTTCAGGATAAAATATAAGTTCGCAGTAGCCGTTTTCTACCAAATAAATAGTATTAAACAGTTTTTTTACAATTATTAAAAGAGTAAAAATCTAGCAATTCAAAATTGCCTTATTCTAGCATTATCTGGTGCCATTTCGCATAGTAATAATTCATGTTAAAATGAAAGGACACATTATTATTACACCACCATCTAATAACTGGCCTTTCTTTGTTGTTATAGTATGATAAACACCGCACAGCTTTTGCGATCTAAATCAACTGTTGTGTAACAACGTTCAGTTACTATAAGTACATAGAACGTCTGACATAACTAACAAAATATAGGTTCCACCGTTGAATAAGCCCGAAGTACTCTCTCCCTTTTCATTATTAAGTGCCAACGGTTTAACTTGTATCCGTGAAGAACGTATTTTATTTGAATCACTAGATTTGGAGGTTAAAACAGGTGAAATTGTGCAAATTGAAGGGCCTAACGGTGTCGGTAAAACTAGTTTATTAAGAATACTCGCCGGATTGTCAATTCCCTATGATGGTGAAGTTAATTTTCAAGGAGTACCGATAACATCTACAAAAGAGTCTTTTCATCAAAATTTACTCTATCTTGGACATTTACCCGGTGTAAAAGGGGAGATGACTGCACAAGAAAATTTAGAATTTAATTTAGCCATGCATGGACTCAATACCGATAGTGCTGAAGAAACCTTAGAAAATGTTAGTTTATTGGGCTTTGAAGATGCCCTTGCCTCTCACTTAAGTGCGGGGCAGCATCGACGTATAGCACTTGCCAAACTATGGCAAAGTAACGCCCCTATTTGGATCCTCGATGAGCCTTTTACGGCAATAGATAAATTGGGTATAAAAAAATTAGAACAATTATTTATTGAACACGCACAAAATGGCGGTTGTGTGATACTAACTACTCATCAAGATCTCGCTATACCTGAAACACTTTTAAAAAAAATAACCTTAACATATCGGTTTTATTGAGAAAAAAGATGAATAAATATAATTCAATAGTCACCGACAATCAGTTGAGTATTAAAGCAAACTTGTCTTATCGTGCAGCATTCATGCTGATATTAAAGCGCGACATTACCATTGCCTTTCGACATCGCGATGACATTATCAATCCATTACTATTTTTTATCATCGTCGTCACATTATTTCCTTTAGGTATAGGTCCTGAATCTTCAACATTATCACGTATCGCTCCAGGTATTATTTGGGTAGCGGCCCTACTTTCAACCTTATTATCATTAGATAGGTTATTTAAATCCGATCATGATGATGGTTCATTGGAGCAAATGTTATTGAGTCCCCACCCTGTATTTATTCTAGTCTTAGCAAAAATAGTTGCTCATTGGCTATTAACAGGGTTGCCTTTAATCTTTATAGCCCCGATATTAGCTGTACTACTGCATTTAAATGAGAACAGTTATGGTGCGCTACTGTTAACATTATTACTAGGTACACCTATTTTGAGTCTAATAGGTGCTATAGGCGTTGCACTTACCGTTGGCATTAAGAAAGGCGGCGTATTATTAAGTTTGTTGGTGCTGCCTTTATATATTCCAGTACTTATTTTTGCAACAAGTGCTGTTGATACAGCGGCAATGAACTTACCCTTTAATGGGCAACTTGCTATAATCGCAGCGTTATTTATTGGCTCACTTACATTAGCTCCTTTTGCTGTTGCTTCAGCATTAAAGGTAAGCACTAACTAACTCATAGGTGTGATATCAAAAATGTGGAAATGGTTACATCCTTACGCTAAGCCTGAAATTACCTATCACTTTACGGGTAAAATTTTACCTTGGTTCGCCTATTTATCAGCGATATTACTCTCTGTAGGCATAGTTTGGGCACTTGCTTTTGCTCCCGCCGATTACCAACAAGGCGATAGTTTTCGGATTTTTTATCTACATGTACCCGCCGCATCTCTTTCGATGGGGATTTATGTAGGCATGGCGATTGCAGCTCTTTGTAGCCTTGTTTGGCAATTAAAACTGGCTGATGCATCGGCATCGGCCATGGCTCCCGTCGGCGCAGTATTTACAGCGATAGCACTGATAACTGGCGCTGCTTGGGGAAAACCAATGTGGGGCACTTGGTGGATATGGGATGCTCGCTTAACATCAGAACTTATTTTATTATTTTTATACTTAGGCGTAATTGCGCTACATAACGCTTTTGAAGATAAATCCTTAGCAGGAAAAGCGGCGGCAATACTTACCTTAGTTGGTGTTATTAATATCCCCATAATTAAATATTCAGTTGAATGGTGGAATACTTTGCATCAAGGGGCAACCGTCAGTAAGTTAGGTAAACCGTCAATGACTATGGATATGCTTTGGCCATTCATTATATGTTTTCTCGGATTTGCCCTGTTAGTTGCCACCATTATTTGTATTCGTTTTCGCACTGAAATTTTGGCACGAAATAGTATGCGTCCTTGGGTTCGTGAACTTGTCGACAAAATAGAGGGTTAGATATGCAATTTGACAGTATCAATGCATTTTTCAATATGGGAGGCTATGGTTTTTATGTGTGGCTTTCTTATGGCTCTAGTGCTTTATTTCTAATTAGCTTAATTCTCTTGAGTAGAATTAATAACCAAAATGTCATAAAAAAAATAGCACAACGTCAAAAGCGTGAAAAAAAATTACGACTAGCAGCTAAACAGCAAAACATATCAAACACTACTATATCTCCAGAGGAAAAGTCATGAATCCACGTCGTAAAAAACGACTCACCGTTGTCACTGCAATCATTTTTGGTTTAAGTCTCGTAAGCGGACTTGTACTTTATGCATTAAGCCAAAACATCGATCTTTTTTATAAGCCCTCAGAAATTTATCAGGGCAAGGACGACACGGGTATCAAACCTGTCGATGGACAACGTCTACGGATCGGTGGCTTAGTTGTTCCTGGTAGCGTACACAGAGATGAAAATAGCTTAAAGGTTAATTTTAAGTTGGCGGATATGAAGATGCCAATCACTTTTAGTGAATCTGATCCTATGGTTACTGTGAAATATGATGGTATATTGCCCGACTTGTTTCGCGAAGGACAAGGCATTGTTGCCAATGGTGTACTTGTTGATGGCAAATTTATCGAAGCGAGTGAAGTTTTAGCTAAGCACGACGAAAATTATATGCCAAAAGAACTCGCAGAAAGTGAGGGGGAAGAACATGAAAAACCAAGCTATAGTGAGAAACAATTAGAAAAAGAGAATTAACCTATTGGCTTATACCGCACTAGTAATTTATCTGTGCGGTAAAACATAACTAAATGGTGTTGTAATTGTTTAAATGATTAGGCAACAAAGTCTACTGATAATATTCGATCACCTACTTTATTGAGTATATCTACTTTACCGTTACATACTGCAATAATTGACTTATGCTCCTTATAAAGCTCAGGAATGATTACACGGCCATTTACATTTTCTTCAAATTCAAGCACCTCGTGCACTAGTTCAAGAGATCCTTCTCTATAGTAAATAACGGTAACGGTGCGACGTTGAACCTCAACCATAATAATTCCTCGTTTTATTTATTTTTAATACTAAAAATACCACAAACAATGACAAGTTCTAATATGTGTTAATTATTGAAAATATGTTAAGAAGCGAACTCCACATACTCTCTTATTTTTTATTGAGCGCATCATACCTGTTCTTTGCTCAAGACAAAACCCACACTTGCTGATATTTCATACTAAATCCATTAGTAACGTCAATATAACAATGACTTACACTATTTACTATTTTTTCATAAAAAAAACCTGAGTATAAACTCAGGCTCGACCCAAATAGACCATTTAACGCCTCCTCAGCAAGCGAGGTTGGATATCCTATTGGATAAGTATGTTACATACCTTTAACAATTATATTAGCTGGCTTATTTCCAGCTCTTCATTTTATGGCCTTTTAAGGCATAGAAAATAATAAATAAGTAGCTTGGAATCATCAACGCATAAGCACCTTGCGCACCTAAACCTGCAGCATTACCTAGTCCAATTAATAATGGCCCCAATGCCCCGCCTGCAATCCCCATAATCAGTAAGCCAGATGCAGTCCCTGTTAAACGACCCAATCCACGCAAAGCTAATGGCCAAATAGCTGGCCACACCATTGCATTGGCAAACCCTAATAATGCAATACAAAGCAATGGGTCTGGCAATTGAGGACCACCAAAAGGTATAAGTATCAAGTTTGAAATAGCAAATGAATCGTTACTACCTAATACAACAGCAGCTACTGTAATAATACCCACAATGCCAGACATCACTAATGCATTTTGTTGCGACATATATTTGGGAATGAGTACTATACCAATAGCATAACCAATTAACATACAGGCCATAGTATAAGATGTCATCATAGAGTAATCTGCAACTCCAATAGCTAATGCATAAGAACCAATAGTATCAGCAGCAATAACTTCTACTGCAACATATAATGCAATTCCAATGACACCAAGCACTAAATGTGGGTGTTTTAAGGCTTCTCTTACTTCACCTTTTGATTTTGCTTTTGAATTTTCATCTTCAAATACTAAATCGGGTAATGGAGAAAATTTAGCAAAGGCCGCAAACACAAAAATAAGTGCCGAGATAGCAATATACGGTGCGACAAGACTATTTGCCATAACATCTTTTTGCTCTTGCGTTAATACTGCCCCTTCACCAGCCACACTCGCAACCGTGACCATTGCGAATATAATTGGTACAACTACACCTGCAAATTTATTAAGAAGTCCCATAATACATACTCGTACAGCTGCCGAATTTTCAGAGCCCATTTTGACTACATACGGGTTAACAGCTGTTTGTAGAATAGTTTGACCGACACCAATCATTAATTGCGCCAAGAGAAAAATTTCAATCATTTGAAGTTTTGCTGCAGGTATATAAAGTAAAGCAGAGGCCGCCATCACTGCACACCCAATCGCCATGCCATTTTTATAACCTACACGTTTGATCAACATGGCTGAAGGTATACCTGCTATTGTCACTGCGATATAAAAAGATGAAATAATAAATGACGCTTGGAGTGCCGAAAGCGTAAGCATTTGTTGCAAAAATGGTGTTATCGCTCCGTTTAACCAAGTGATACACCCCAAAATAAAGAACATTGAGCCTGCGAGAGTCATTGGTAACAAAATGCTCTGATTCTCTTTTGACATAGTCATTTCCATAATTTCCTCAATTAATACCTTGTTTATTATTGTTATTTTTAGTCTTTTAACACTTTATAAACTACACGTCCTGCAATCCATGTAGATTCTACTTTGAGCTGTTCGTTAAGAACAACAAAATCAGCCTGACAACCTATACTTAACTTACCACGAATATCAGATTGATTAATGTAATCTGCAGGGTACAAACTTGCCATTCGAATCGCTTCACCTAAAGGTAAGTTTACACCTCGATGCGCATTTTCAACTGCCGTTGACATTTCAAGAGCGGCTCCTGCAAGCTCTCCTGTTGTAGAGGTAAGTCTGCCATCTTTCAGATAAACAGTACGGTCAAAAAAAGAGAATTCCGTTTGATCAGTGCCAATAGTCGACATTGCATCAGAAACAAGAAAGACAGTCCCTTTTGGTTTTGTTTTTAATGCTAATTTTACTGTTTCATAATCAACATGATGACCATCAACGATGATCCCACAACAAGCTTGATCATTTAATAAAGCGCAACCTGTAACACCAGGTTCTCGACCTTGGATTGGAGACATCGCATTAAATAAATGTGTAAAACCATCAGCACCCGCATCAATTGCAGATTGTGCCGTTGAATAATCAGCATTGCTATGACCTAAACAAACTTTAATGCCTAAAGAAACCATACGTTCAATATCACTAGTTTGAACAGACTCTGGCGCTAAAGTCACTATTATTTGACCGATATCTTTACGTTCAAGTATTTGCCACTCCTTATCAGAGATGGGTCGGATATGTTCTTCGGGGTGAGTCCCTTTCTTTGTAAAAGAGAGGTGTGGCCCTTCAAAATGAATGCCTAATATACCAGGAACATTTTCAGCAATAGCCTGCGCCATAGCATTCGCAGCCATAACCATTACTTCAACTTTATCAGTGATTAATGTTGGCAACATAGCTGTTGTACCAAATTGAGCATGAGCTGTAATAATAGTTTTTAGACCATCTAATGTGGGGGATACATTAAATAGTTTTCCACCACCACCGTTAACTTGTAAATCTATATAACCGGGAACAACTAAACCTTCAGCAACAACATCACATCGGGAGGTGTCTGAATCTATGGCAATAATTTTACCATTAACAATGGTTATTACCTGTTCATCACAGAATTTCAGACCATCAAATAGGCGCGGAGCATAAAGGCGGAATTCTTTCATTATATCGTCCGTGTCACTTTCTTAAGGCCTTTAGGTTCATCAGGATTAAAGCCTCGGGTAACAGCTACTTCAGCCACATCAAGATAAAAGCGTTGCAAAACAACAAGTGGAGCTAAACGAGGATGAACATTCAGGTCTGTTTGGCGTAAATTTACTAAATCAGCGCCGCGATTTTTCATTTCTTGAATTTGATCTTGATGTGATGATGCACTTTCATCATTTACTTCACAATTCAAAATGGCTAAACCTTGTTCAACTAAAGTTACTGGTCCATGTAAAAACTCAGCACTACTGAATGCTTCTGCATGAATACTACTGACTTCCTTTAATTTAAGTGCCACTTCTTTACTAATGGCATAACCCAATCCTCGTCCTAAAACTACCATATTTTTCACGCCATCAATAGATTGCGAAGTTAATTGTGGTTCTGAGTCAATGATGGCTTGCATTGCTGCTGGAAGAGTATCTAAGGCAGAAATAAGCGTTTGGTTTTCGGTCCAGTAAGCAGTTAATTGTAATAACGCTGATAAAGTTGCCAAATAACTCTTCGTCGCTGCAACAGAGATTTCCGCACCGGCTTTAAGTGGCAAGACTTCATCAACAATATCTGTTAACGGCGAAGTTTCGTCATTAACAAGCGCAATACAAAATGCCCCTGCTGCTTTAGCCATTTTTGCTTGGGCCAGTATATCAGGACTACGACCTGACTGTGAAATAACAATCACTACCGCTTGTTCAAGTTGAAGTTGCTTACCATAGACGCTGGAAACTGATGGTGCGGCAGCAAAGGTTGGGATTCCTGCTTCTATTTCTATTAGGTATTTACCAAATACACCTGCATGATCCGATGAACCACGGCCAATGATCATCACCATTTTAGGGTTAAGATCACGTAAACGAGAGCCTATGACTTCAGCTAAGCTTTTGTTTGCAATTAATTGCTTTTTAATCACAACAGGCGTTTGTTTCGCCTCTTGTTCCATAATGGTTTGTGTCATTTATTAACCTTAATTTAATTACTTTAAAATTATACTAGCGCCAATTGCTGCTGAGCAAAAATTACTGAGCCAACTTCCGGCGGATTGAGTGGCTCCAAGAGCCTTTCTTGAATATCCTGAGCCAACCAAGGTTTAACTCTTGGGGCTAAACCACCAATCATCGAGATACGTGGAGGGTGTTGTTGCCATAATTGACGGGCAACATTATTAATATATTCTGCCCCTTCGATAATTATCGCTTTAGCAAATTCATCGCCTAACTCCGCACAATTAAAGACCAAGTTAGCCATACCAGCATAGAAAGCTGCTGGCTTGCCAGCAATAACTTCAACTAACTCAACGCCGTTGCAAACATTAAGTAAACTGAGCACTTTTTCACTCATCATCGACTCTGGAGTCAATCCATCTAATGATAGTAAAACTTGTTTTGCTGCTTGCAGGCCGAACCATGCCCCACTGCCCTTATCACCATGAGGAAATCCGTGAGCACCAACAATAACAGGGTGACCTTCAACGTATGAAAAACCACAAGAACCCGTCCCGGTAATCATAACTGCACCATCTTCACCTTGATGTGCACCTAAACAAGCAACAAGTAAATCCGTAGCCAAAAACATACGCTTAAATGGGTTCTGCCAATTAGACATTTGCTCAAACAATATCGGCAAATTCACACCAGCTAAACCTACACCGGCAACTATCTCTGAAAGTTCAACGTTTTCAAGTCCTGCATCTTTTAAAGCTAAAGCAGCTGATTGAGTGATGGAGTTAACAGCTTGCTCAAAACCATGCCCTGGGTTTGCAGGACCAGAAATTCCGGTACCCAATATATTATAATTTTCTGAAGTGATGATAGCTTTACATTTACTACCACCACCATCGATACCTAAAAAGTATTTATTATTTTTGTCACTGCGACTAAGCATGCCGACCTCATATTTACTACCATTCGACTTGAGATCTACCTCGATCATCAAATTTTATTTGTTTTCATCTTAACCACAGATGACAGCGTTGTCATATTTTATTTAAAACCATACACAAAAATTTCACCTCTGGCTATACCTGAGCATAGTTTAACCGCCAACAATTAGGTAACTCCATGTATAAATTGATTTTTTAATTAGGTTAAACTATAGAGTATAATTACATTTTCTACCTGTTTTATATCTTTCACCCTCATTTGGATAAATTTACTTAATCTTTTAAATAGATATTAAAAATATCAAATTGATAATCAAACTTAAATAATAATATAGAAAACTTATAAACAAACAAAAAAAAGGGGAGCAATTAGTATTACCTCCCCTGTTTGATAATTTATAAAGAATAAATTAGAATTTTTTTGCTTGCTTAAAGTATTTTATTAGATTTTCAGTAGAACAATCATGAGTTAAGGAAACTTTATCACTCTCTAATTCATCTTGAATAGTTGCAGCAAGTCCTTTACCCAATTCAACTCCCCACTGATCAAATGAACAAATTTGAAGAATTATTCCTTGCACAAAGATCTTATGTTCATATAGAGCGATCAAGCTACCAAGTGTTGTAGGATCAATTCGTTTTAATAAAATAGTATTGGTTGGTCGATTACCTTTGTGCACTTTGTGAGGGGCAACTTTATCAATATACTCTTGCGTACGACCTTTCGCCTTTAAATCAGCTCTAACTTGCTCTTCGTTAACACCCGTCATAAGGGCTTGAGTTTGGGCAAAAAAGTTGGACATTAATGTGGCATGATGCCCTTTTACAGGTGTAACACTTTCTACAGAGCCAATAAAATCTGCAGGAACAACGTTATTACTTTGGTGCAGGTACTGGTAAAAAGCGTGTTGACCGTTAATACCAAGCTCTCCCCAAATAGACGGAACTGTTGCATAATCGACCTCATCACCATCCCAAGTTACCGATTTACCGTTACTTTCCATTTCAGCTTGTTGTAAATATGCAGCCAACATATGTAATGTTTGATCATAAGGTAAAATAGCTTGAGAACGCGCACCTAAGAAAGTGGTATTCCACACACTGAGTAGTGCCATAATTGTCGGCATATTTTTCTCGAGAGGAGCAGTTAAGAAATGCTGATCCATTTCATAAGCGCCAGCAAGTAACTCTTTAAATTTATCGAAGCCTAGATCAAGTGCAATAGCTAAACCTATTGCAGACCATAATGAAAACCGACCGCCAACCCAGTCCCACAAGTCAAAGATATTTTCCTCACCTATACCAAAGCCCATTGCGTTCTCTTTATTAGCAGTAACAGCTACAAAGTGTTTGGCAACAGAGTTTTCATCAAATGAAGAGGCTGTTAGCCAATTGATTGCTGTTCGCGCATTTGTCATAGTTTCCGTGGTAGTAAAGGTTTTTGATGATACGATAAATAATACTTTTTCAGGATCTAACCGTCGTAATATTTCGGCAATTTGGGTACCATCGACATTCGAGACATAGTGAACATTCACACTATTATCACTATAATGTGTTAATGCTTCAGTCACCATTTGAGGACCCAAATTTGAGCCACCGACACCAATATTAACAATATCAGTGATACGTTTTCCTGAATAGCCTAACCAATGCCCTTGACGAACTTGGTTTACAAATATTTCCATCTTTGCGAGTTGTGACTGCACATGAGAAGTAATATTTTCTCCATCAACAATTAATGGTTCATCACTTTTTCGACGTAAAGCTGTGTGAAGTACCGCTCTATCTTCAGTTTTATTAATCTTCTGACCTGAGAACATTTTCTCACGCCAATCGACTACTGATGATTCATCAGCAAGCTCAAGCAGTAATGATATCGTTTCACTATCGATTAGGTTCTTAGAATAATCCAATAACAGACGCGGTAATTCTATTGAAAATTTATCAAAACGTTGTTCATCTTCAGCAAATAGATCATTCATATGCTGTGACTTATTTTTTTCTGCTAGTTGCGTGAGTTTTTTCCAACTATTTAGTGTCTGACGACTTGACATAAGTGTTCCTAAAGTACAATGTTCTAATATTGAAGGGTTTACAATATGCAAATATGACAACGCTGTCAAATAACATGTTTTTGGCTACTAAAGAAAATAAAATTTAATGATATTTACTATAAACTCTTGCGAGATTAGCCTATAACCAATACCCTGAGGTACGTTATCAATTTTTTAGATCTATTGTTAAAAAATAATTAAATAAAGGCTGTATAATTCGATGAAAGCTACAATAAATGATGTTGCTAAACAAGCTGGTGTTTCGATAAAAACAGTCTCTAGGGTGATGAATAACGAACCCTCTGTTCGACAACCTACCCGTGATAAAGTGATGGCCGTTGTTTCTGAGTTACAATATCAACCAAATCTTGCTGCACGCAACCTAGCCGGCACTAAATCTTATAGTATCGCCTTTATTTACGATAATCCGAATGCATATTATATCATCGACATGCAAAATGGTATTCTTTCAGCTTGTAAAAAACAAGGCTTTGAGTTGTTAATTCACCCATGTAATTCAAAAGCCGATAATATTCTCGATGAAATAACAAATATGATCAAACATTCTAGAATTGCAGGGCTAGTACTAACCCCCCCTTTTTCTGAAATGCCTGAGTTTGTAGAGCATATTCTCAGTTTAGATATAGATGTGGTTAGAATTATTTCGGGAAGCATTGTACCTGACAATCTTGCCCCTTGTATTATGGTCAATGATTTAGAGGCATCAATAAATATAACTCAGCATCTTATTGATTTAGGACATAAAAATATAGGTTTTATCACAGGTGAAGCTAGTCACAAGTCAACCGTAGAGCGATTGGAAGGTTATAAAAAGGCGCTTTCTGACAATAATATTCCTATAGATGAAAGCTTAATTATTGATGGGCAGTATTCATTTGATTCAGGAGTCTTTGGTGCAAAAAAACTAATGTCTGAAAAAATCCCTCCTACAGCAATAATATCATGTAATGATGAGATTGCCGCAGGCGCGTTGTTTTCTGCTCGTTTAATGGGCCTTGCTATTCCGGGAGACCTAGCAATTACAGGTTTTGAGAATAGTCCTTTCTCTCGTCAAACTTGGCCAAAACTTACCACAGCAGATCAACCTAACCAGCTAATAGCTGAAAATGCTGCAAACTTATTGATTGCAAAATCTCGCAAACAAACCGTCACAAATATTACAACTCAATATACACCAACATTAATTGTGAGGGATTCAACAGCTCAAATCGAAACGTCAAATTAAGCCCCCCCAAACATGTTACTATTTGCTATCTGGATCTAGTCCGTGTTTAATTTTTTCAATTCGTTCAACATGTTTATGGTGCGCTTTAAAAGCAGCAAGACAAAAGCCGCCAACAATGGCTACAATAGGAATTAATACCCCTAACGTTTCCGGGTTTAATATCTCTTTAGTCCAATCCATAAAATTATCCTTATATTATATTCTTATTATTCTTCATCTTCTTCGAAGTAGGTTCCCCAACCATCATAATCAACTTTACATTTCTTTGCCAATTGAAACATAGCTTGGGTTTCTGTTGATAGAACATCATATTCTAGCGCCTGCTCTGTAACAATATCAAAAGCAAATACCTTGTCACCATTCTCTAATTCAGCTTCTTCAGGTTCTTCAATTTCCAACCCCATTTTAAAAGCAGTGACTGCTGCAGCTTCTAACAATTCAAAACTAACACTAGAAAAATGATGCTCAATAGTATGATGCACTTCTTCATTTGTGCCATCAGCAATAAGATCAGCAATTAGGTTTTTAGTATGTTCTAGCCAAAGGTTTAATTCGTCGTCTACCATTAGTTTACTCCACTGATAGCATTTGGGACTTCAGATGCTATCTCTTGGTTTAATAATTCAAATTTTTCACACATCACTTGTCGAGTGTCATTGGTTATGGCTCTAATATTATCTTTACTATCGCCTGATAGATAAACAGGATCCAAGAATTCGATAATTATTTTGCCATTATTCCACCTATTCATTTTAATAATGTCGTGATAGCTGCTTGCACAAATAGGTACGATAGGAACGCCGGCTTGCAGCGCCGTTCTAAACGCTCCTGTTTTAAAAGGTAGGATTCCTCTGCCCTTACTACGAGTACCTTCTGGAAATAACCATACAGATAACTTTTGCTCTCTGATTTTTTTCGCCGTAAGTACAATGGTGTTCATTGCTTTATTGGTATTAGCTCTATCGATTAATATATTGCCAGTCAACCAATACATTTGTCCAAAAAAGGGAATCCATTTTAAGCTTTTTTTGCCTAAGCTCACCGTATTAGGCTGAACAGCGTTAGCTAGAGTAAAGATATCCCAACTGTTTTGATGATTACAAACATAAACAACTGAACCAATGTTTTTAACACTTTCAGGCATTCTTACTTCTATCTCAAGGCCTAAAAGCTTCGTTATTTTTCCTAAATATTTAGACGCATAATGCACATTATTTTTATGAAAAGGGCGCAACAAACTAAAAAGTGAAGCAAATACACACACAATAATCAAAGCGATCGTTACCAATAATATTCGAATAACAGCTAACAACAGGATTTCCTAATTAATAATAAGGCAGCAAGTATACATTGAAAAACAATGAAAAGTTAATTGTACTAAAACAAAAAAAATATGAAATAAATATTATTCGGTTAAATAGAATAATTTCAGCCAATTACTTTCAACAATGACTTATATTTGTTCACCCGTTAGCAAAATATTTCAAAAAACTATCTGCGTTAATAAAAGGATTGGCTATAGTTAAACTTGCAGCGATTTAATAACGATAATATTCAGCTGAAAAATAAGAATTATGAGAATCGGCTCCATAAACGAACAACTAAGGAAAGCAATATGAGAAAGTTATTCATACTTTCATTGCTTACATTAAGTCTTCAAGTCATAGCCAAATCCGCGCCAGACAGCAGTGATTTTGGGGGAATTGATGTTGATGGTAATGTAACAGGTAGTATATCAAACGAAACAGAACACAAAGACAACGACAGTAATGTTTCAATATCAATAAAAAGCAATAACAACATAGCAATTTTAACTAACAGTAAGTTAAACACCTGGTTTTGGAATCAAAACAATCAAAATTTACAAATAAAAAAAGTAGCTACCATTCTTCAAAAGGATACAAATACCTATGGTGATATCAGACTAGGGGAATACAAATATTATAATACTGAGGAACAGGTGAATGCCGTTTACTTTAACGGAAGGTTTAGTGCGCAAACGGGTTATTTAACCGAAAATAATGAAGCATCGAAGTTTTTTGTACAAAGTTCTTATATAGTCTTCACTAATTACAAATTTAACGTAGCAGTAACTGCCAAAATTGAAACCTTGGATACCGAACTGGTACAGTATTACTATGGTAAAATACGCCCAAATCAGCATATCTCTGACACAAATACAAATGCAACATTAGGATTAATTGGCACCTACGAGCTCAATTCCAATTGGACGATTATTGGTGCACTAACTTCAACAGCATTAGCTGATGGTATAGCAGACAGTCCTTTAGTTGAGCAAAATAA
>Ga0209292_1000470_pt1 | contig 52498 bp, 47 predicted proteins | sample GOMGulsemesocosm_2_FD_184634 | JGI IMG/M metagenome (GOLD analysis project Ga0209292, IMG submission 184634) | Methane-oxidizing microbial communities from mesocosms in the Gulf of Mexico - GOM9C Gulf of Mexico (SPAdes) (version 2) | ecosystem: Environmental > Aquatic > Marine > Cold seeps... | reverse complement strand
CTTTACTGACGAGCTTGAATTAACATTAGGTGGACGTTTTTTCGATACAGAACTTAGCTCTGTCGAGCAAACTATCGCTCCTTTGGGCGGCGGCGAAGCATCAGAGCAATTAAGTAATGAATTTAGTGAAAGTGGTAGTACGTTTAAAGCAAGCTTGTCGTATCAGGCAACCGATGATGCCTTAGTTTATTTTATTGCATCGGAAGGTTTTCGTGTTGGTGGCTTAAACGCGGCTGATATTCCTTTTGCACAAAACAGCATTCCTAAAGGTTACGGTTCTGATGAATTATTAAACCTAGAGTTTGGTTTTAAAACAGAATGGTTTGATAACGCCTTTAGATTAAACGGTGCGTTGTACTCAATCGCTTGGGATGACATGCAAGTCAAAGCCGTAGATGATAGCGGTGGTATCTCTTTTACTACCAACGCTGGTAAGGCACGAATTAATGGGTTGGAATTAGAGGCAAATTGGATAATAAACGATGCCTTTAGTTTAGACTTTGGTGCTTCTTTTGTTAATGCTGAACTGACAGAGGATCAACCTGACTTAGGTGAAGGTAATAACGATTCACGAGGTCTAGAAGGGGATAATATTCCTAATGTTCCTGATGTGCAGGGTTTTGCTTCTCTTAACTATCAACGTGATATCTCTGATAAATCTTTAGATATAAGCGCGAACCTTAGTTATAGGGGGGATGTTGATACATTGTTTAGAGGACAAAATAACGTTAACTTGAAATCTTATACACTACTAGATTTTCGAGCAGCTTTAACGTTTACCAATGATTTAACGGTTGCTTTGTATGTTAAAAATGCAACGGATGAACGTGCCCAATTTGATGGGATTAATTCATTACAGGACCCGCTTGCTTTGATTGTTAATCGCCCAAGAACATTTGGCATTAATATCAGAAAAGAATTTTAAAACTTGCTCAATTGAACGATTGATTGGCTATAACAAATCAATCGTTCAATTAATCTTTGTCTAACAGCGTAACAGCGTAACAACGTAACGACTTAATATCTCGTGGTGCTGTTGACGTTATTGTGGTGCTAGGTTAATGAGTTTTAGACAGCATTATTCTGGCTATCTATTTTAAATATTGCTCTATACCTACTATGTTATAACAAAGTTTTTATATTCATTGAAGAAAATATAATAAATTGTCAAATAATAATAATTCCTTTATTTCTTCTTTATCATTAAAAACACCACCCTTCTTACTTTTAAAGGCTTTGCGTGTCTTTTCATTGCTTGTAATCGTAATTGGGTATAATGTTTATTGTATAGCTTAGGCATTATAAATTATTTTTATTATATACAAGGCTGCCGTAGTCTGGATACAGATGAATAATAACTAAACAATAAAATTCATCAGAAAAAGCCTTAACACATAAACAATTATTCCCTGTGCTAAATGGGGATGGAGAAATAAGATGAGCTTACAACAAGTGTCGCAGATCAAACGAACTCTAAACCCTGTAGCCCTTAGTGTCATGCTAGCCGTTGGTGTTATTAGTTTGCCAACCATTGCAGAAGAAAATTCTTCAGATGCTAAAAAAGATGATAACTTCGGAATTGAAGTGGTTACTGTTACCGCTCGTCATATAGTTGAAAGTTTACAATCAACTCCAATAGCAGTTTCTGCATTTGGTGAAGACCAAATGAAAGAAGAAAAAATCTCAGGCCTAGCTGATATTTCAAGCCGTGTACCTGGTTTCCAAATGAATATGTACAACTCTTCTGAGCCAGAGCTCTTTATGCGTGGCATCGGTAGCGATATTGAAAGTGCTGGTGCGGGCGCGGCTGTTGGTATGTATATTGATGGTGTTTATATATCTCGTGGTACAGGTGCTGCGATGGATTTATACGATCTACAAAGTGTTGAAGTACTTCGTGGCCCACAAGGTACGCTTTACGGTAAAAATGTGGTAGGTGGCGCGATTAACTTCATCACTAAGCGTCCTGTAGACGGCGATATGGAAGGTAGCGTAGAAGCAACAGTAGGTGATTACGGAACACACGAACTTAAAGGCTTTGTTACCGGATCTTTATCTGACAATGTTGCAGGTAAATTAGCGTTAAGTGGTGTTACTCGTGACGGCTACGGAAAAAATACCCATACAGGTAAGGATGCAGATGATTTATCTCGTCACTCTGCACGCGGTCAGTTATTATTTACACCAAGTTCAGATCTAGAGATTTTATTGTCGGCTGGTTATTCAAGTACAGATGCTACCCCTCGTATGAAGCACATCAGCTATAGTGCTGGTCGTAATGAGGCATTTATCAGCCCAGATCCTCGTAACGATGCAAGTCGTGTTGATAACGTTGAGGATTCGGAAAATACATCATTAAGTATGCAAATTGATTACGACACCTCATTTGGTCGTCTTACTTCAATTACCGCATACCGTAGCAACGATTACAGTATTTTTGAAAATGCGGCGGCAGGTTTAGTTGATAACACCCAACGTTTTGAAGACTGTGGTTCTTGGGGAGGAGATTATGTAGCATGTGATTGGAATACAGTTGGTTCGGACGAAGAGCTAGCTGCTCTACAACCAGATGACGAGTGGGTATCGCTTAAAGCTGAAGAATCAAGCCAAATATCTCAAGAGTTTCGATTTTCAGGTGGTAGCGACAAGTTTACCTGGTTAGCGGGTGCTTTCTTTATGAAAGAAGACATCAAGCGTAACGAAGCTGTTGAATACTGGTTCCATGCTGCTGATCAAGAGCATGGCTTCTCCTACGGTACTTTAGTGGGTAATGAAGAAGTAATGTTTTATGACTGGACTACTGATACGAATCATCCAAGCACTTTAGGTAACACCACTAACAATGTTACTAACAGCTATGCCTTGTTTGGTAATGCTTCATACGAAATTACTGATAAACTCTCCATTACAGCTGGCCTACGCTGGAGCCAAGATGAAAAAGATTTTAGTGGTACAGCCTACGGTAAACGTTTTGATAATGCGACTAACATGCATATTGACTTAGACGGTAACGATGCATTTAGTTACGCGTTCGAAGCATCTGATTCTTGGGATGAATGGACACCAAGTGTTAATGTTGATTATCAAGCAACGAGCGATACTTTCTATTATTTCTCAATTGCAAAAGGTTATAAAGCGGGTGGCTTTAATGGTGAAGGCATGGAAGATGCTCGTGAAGCAATAACGCCATTTTTACCCGAAGTTGCTTGGAACTATGAGACTGGTTTCAAACTTCAAGGTTTAGAAGATCGTTTACGTGTAAACGGTGCAATTTTCTACACTGAGTATACAGACATTCAAAGTGCTGTATGGCAAGAATCAGAAGATATTGGTATTCCTGAGCTGATCGTTATTAATGGTAGTGGCCGAGCACAAGGTATCGAGCTAGAAGTTACTGCGTTAATTACAGAACAGTTTTCTATTTCAGGTAGCTATGGTTATTTAGATGCTGAATTTACCAAAGATGTTTTTGTCGATGATAAAAATTTAAAAGGTAATGATATGCGTCGTACGCCGGATCATTCTTTCAATATCAATGCTACTTACGAGTGGGAGCTTGCTGATATCGGTGAAATGAGCGCTCGTATTGCTTACCAATACACTAGTGAATTTTTCTTCGATAACAGCAATGACCCATTAACAGAAATAGAGGCTCAATTTAATGTTGATGCAAGCATCATGCTACGTGACTTTGACGATACTTGGTCATTACAGTTATGGGTTAAGAATGCTACAGATGAGTTAAATATGGCGTCAAGCACTGTTTATACTGCATGGGATCCAACAGCGTATAGTGTTTACCAACCGCCACGTACATTTGGTTTAACCGCATCATACCGTTTTTAAGTAACGGTTAGCACTTGTTACACAACATATTTGAAGCCTGAGTGAGGAAACTTATTCAGGCTTTTTTATTTCTAGTAAGTTAGGGGCTGTTGATCTTTCGCGGTTAAATTTTGTTCGAGATAAAAGCGCTTTAATCTCGGCGAGTAGTGTGTAACCTAGTCAGTCTAAGCAAATACTACTCAACAAAGAGTAAAACGCTTTTAGCCGAATTCTTCGGACAGCGTTTGTTGGTCATTTTAACGGCGTTATCGCCTTTTTATGTGACGCTACATGGATGTAGCTTATTAGACAATGCAGGAGCATATTGTCCTGAACAACCACATGACAAATGCTCTGCCTTGTATAAATACCCAACAAACAGCTGCAAAAACAATCTCGAAAGATCAACATACCCTAATATCATAGTGAAAATTGATTTTCTATCGAGGTGAACAATGAATACTCATGTTAAAAAGGTGATTATTGCCGGCGGTGGTACAGCTGGTTGGATGACTGCAGCGGCGTTAACTAAATTGTTGGGTAAACAACTAGCGATTACTTTAGTTGAGTCTGATGAAATAGCGACGATTGGAGTAGGTGAAGCAACTATTCCTACTTTGCAAACTTTTCATCAATTTCTACAAATTAACGAAGCGGACTTTCTTAAGGCAACCAATGGCACCTTTAAGTTGGGTATTAGTTTTGAAAATTGGGGGAATATTGATGAAAATTATATTCACGCATTTGGTACTACTGGGCAACAAAGCTGGGCTGCAGGCTTTCAACATTTTTGGCTAAAAGCCAAACAGCAGGGAATTGCCGGTGAGTATGGTGATTATTGTCTTGAGCAAGTGGCAGCCCAACAAGAAAAGTTCTCCCACCTCTCTAATCAAGGTACGAGTCAAGGAACGAATAAGGGCATTAACTACGCGTATCATATTGATGCCAGTTTGTATGGCAAGTTTCTAAGAAAAATGGCTGAACACCATGGGATTTCGCGTGTAGAAGGTAAAATAGAACAAGTCAATATTGAGCCTAATTCCGGCGATATCACTTCATTAACGTTACAATCGGGTGAGGTGATTAGTGGCGATTTATTTATCGATTGTACCGGTCAGCGGGCGTTGTTAATTGAGCAAGCGCTCCATACTGGTTTCGTCGACTGGTCTCACTGGTTACCCTGTGATTCAGCAATCGCAGTGCAAACTAAAGCAATCAAAGAGCCTATTCCTTATACTCGATCAATAGCTCAGCCATTCGGTTGGCAGTGGCAAATTCCACTACAAAATAGAGTGGGTAATGGCATTGTTTATAGCAGTCGTTTTGTTTCTGATGAAAAAGCACTTGCCACGTTAATGGCAAACATTGCAGGGCAAACCATCACAAAGCCACTTCATATTAAATATAGAACGGGCACAAGGCGCAAACATTGGAATAAAAACTGTGTCGCTGTCGGGTTATCAAGTGGCTTTTTAGAGCCATTAGAATCAACTAGTATTCATTTGATTCAACAGGCCATTATTCGTTTAATACGGCTTTTTCCTTATCACGGTATTAAAGACTCGGATGTAAACGAGTTCAACAAACAAACTCAATTTGACACTGAGCGTATTAGAGACTTTATTGTCTTGCATTATAAAGTCACTAATCGTGATGATGCGAGGTTTTGGCAGCATTGTCGCAACATGTCTATTCCTGACACATTGAAGCACAAAATTCAGTTATTTAAAGAAACAGGGCGTATGTTTCGGGAAAATAATGAGCTATTTGATGATTCATGGATGCAAGTCATGATCGGGCAAGGGATAATGCCAGAAAGTTATCATCCTATGGTGGATAATATGTCTGAGCAAGAGTTACGTGAATTTTTTGCTCACTTAGAAAATAGAATAACAAGTACTGTTGCTAAGTTGTCTAATCATAGTGACTATGTACAAAAGTATTGTGCGAGTAACCTAGCTAAATAAGCTAAGTAAACAGCTGAACACATATAATAAAGGCTGCATAATAGCAGCCTTTATTATATGTGTTCAGCATTATTTGCTATTTTTTCTCGGGATCAGTCGGCCAGCCTTTTGAACATACATCAAGCATAATGCCGTTGTTGTCGTAGTATTTTTTCTCATAAACAACGGTACTAGTATCACCCTCTTTATCAGACGGACGACCAGCAAACTCTTCACCACCGGCATTTAATATTGACTCAGCAATATCGTCTAAGTTGTCAACATCAAACCCCATATGATGAATACCACGATAAGCTTGGCCATTAGCGCCAGCCCAACGATCATTTTTAAAGTTTAAAAGTGCTAAACAAATATAGCCATCAGAAAGATAAACGCCACGGGCAAGTGGTGAGTCAGTTTCACCTACTTTATGCATATCAAACGCATTCATGTAAAAGTCAGCGGTGGCAAACGGGTCGTCAACAGAAAGTGCGATGTGGCGAATTTTAGGTTTAGACATAGGTATTCTCCTTTAGAGATTTAATAAAATGTTTAGTTCGGTTTTTAATCAGGTATTTTCAGCAAGTTTTGCTGCTAATTTAGCTTTAATTGGCGCTGGTGGCTCGACAACAAATTTTTCACAACGCCATTGATCAAAAGTATCAATATCATCACGCCAAACTTTGGGTGTGTAGGGGGTGTCGGCTGTTAGTTGACGCATATCAGAATAAAATTCAATGTTGTTATCGTCAGGGTCTTTGAAAACGATAAAGCAATTTTCACCAGAGCCATGTTTACCCGGGCCTCGGGATATTTCTATGTTATTCTCTTGTAACATTTTAGTCGCTGCTTCAATCGCGGCATAGTCACTAACTTGGTAGGCAAAATGTTCTACATTAGTAAATATAGTATCTGCGGTAGCAATATCGGCAGCACTCATCTGCACTAAAGCAAGATCATGATGATCAGCACCTGCGCGCATAAATGCCATACGGTTACCAACACGGTCAGAAATATTCAGACCCACGATATCTTGATAAAAAGCAATCGATTTTTCTAAGTCTTTAACCCTTAGTACTAGGTGACCAAGTTTTAATGGTTGTGGCTTATTCATAGTAATTCCTCTGTCATAAGTAACTTCACTACTTTGGTTATATAGATTTTAAGAATCTATATAGGTTGTTTTCTATAGCGTTTACTATGCGAGACAATAGTGTTTGATACTTTGATCTGGATCAATTTTGGTATTTGATAAATATAATAACTACGGCCGTTGCTATATTTATTTTGTTATAACGCTGATTGTTCTTATAGGGCGTTTTGGTTTTCAGTTGATGTAACAGGAGAAAGTAAATACTTTGTTATGCTATAAATATTGAATCGCTGTCTGATGGAATTGGATTAATCAATGCTGGTCAACTACATAATTAATTACAATACTTGTCATAGCAAAAATGATATACAAAACCTTGGTATTTTTATTATTTACCTTGGCTTATTAAAACTATCATCTACTGACTAGTTAATAAATTTAAGGAATAATTATGATTCAAGCCATGTCATCTAATAACCTGCCGCAACCGCGTTTTCGTTACAGCCCATTAATTAAAGCAGGGCCATTTTATAAAACCGCGGGTATGGTGGCGTTAGATAAAGATACCGGTGAGTTGACTATAGGAGCAGAAGCCGAAACAGATAAAATATTAACCAATTTAATCGGCGCTTTAGCTGACTTTAATTTATCACTTGATGATTTAATCAGTGCCACTATATTCACTACTTGTTTCGATGAATTTCCAGCTATTAACCTAGCATGGGAAAGAGTGTTTGATGATAAGCAAAGACCACCTACAAGAACAGCTGTTGGCGTTAGTGCCTTGCCATTGGGTGCTAATGTGGAAATTGAGTTTATGTTTTATCGAAATGATAAGTAAAATTGGTAATGACGGGCATCACTTGATGCCCACTTTATTTGAGACTAATACAAGTCTTTGTATTTTTCTGTTAATTTAGCTGCCTCTTCACGCAAAGCCGCTAATAAATAATGCGCCGCAGGCGGTAATTCTCGTTGTGCACGCAAGGTCACGCCAATTGGACCGGGTTCAATTATTAAGGGCACGTCTAAGCGCTTTAATAAACCAATTTCTTCATAGGTCAGCACAACTTGTAGTGGTAACGCTGTGATCATATTAGAATTTTTTAATAAGGTTCTGTTAGTTAAGATAGAGACGGACTCAATCGGATTGCTTGGTACATCCAACCCTTCTTTATGAAAAGAAAAATCAATTTCTTTTCTGAGCATGGTTTCACGTGGTGGTAATATCCATTCTTCATTCACTAAATCTTTTAACGCCAAACGGCCTTTACTTTGTAGAGGATGATCAGCTCGTGTAACGATTACTACTGGTTCGTGATACAGTACCTCATTGACCAGACCATCTTCGTCTGGCGCTTCTGGAATACGGCCAACCATAATATCTAAATCATCAATTTTTAATGAATTTAGTAACTTATCACCGGTTCCTTCCATCAAGGTCACAGAAACATTAGGACGATTCTTTTTTAATTGAATAATAGAATTAGGCAAAAGTGTGGCACTGGCTGCGAGTAAGCTACCGACAGTAACTCGACCAGAAAGCCCACCTTGCAAGGAAGAAAGCTCTTCACTGGCGTGTTTTACTTGCGATAAAATGAGTTTTGCGTGTTTGATTAACACATCACCATATAGGGTAGGTGTTACGCCGCGCGATGAGCGGTCAAATAAATTGATATTAAGTGCAGATTCAATATCTCTAATAATTTTTGTGGCTGCTGGTTGTGCCATATTATGAATTTGTGCAGCTTTAAATATATTTCGTTGTTCGCCAACGGTAACAAGTAACTGTAAATATTTGAATTTAAGTCGTGACGTTAGGTGACGCTCAAGCATATTAGGATTCATATAACACCTGTAAATACTATATATTTTGTATATTGTGGTTAAATTATAACTGAAACTAATGAAATTAAAAGTCTTATATTAATCGCTGTTGTTATATTATATTTGTTATAGGAGAATAGTGAAATAATAGAGATAAACTTGTCATATACTCAGAAAGTTACTTATAGCGAATCTATTAAGTTATTTCATACTTAGCGAGAATAAAAAGAGTTTGTGGTTATGTTTTAATTGAAGAAAAGAGTAACACTTAACAGGTGCCAATCGCTATTAGAAAGCCCACATCCATGTGGGAATTTTGCTAATTAACATCTAACAAAAGAATAAATTTAGTATTATACCAATCGGACTAATTTATTGATCACTTAGCGAGAATTAAAAGGTTTAGAGGCAAGGCATTGATTGAAGAGAATACTCCCTTCTCAAAATCAATAACGCCGCTTATAAGCCTTTTAAACTCGCCCTTCGGGAGCTCAGTAGCAAACTGATAACATCACAAAATGAATGAAATATAAAATAACTATGTTTAACACATTTTGCTTGTTCTAAGCTCGCTACTGAAGCTCTAAGTCGGTCAATTAATTAATCTGTTTGGTATTAAACCTAAACAAATGTATTAGAAACTTTGTTTAATGTTTAAGTAAAGCATTCTCCCTCGAGGATCATGAACAGTAGCATCATAACCAATCGAGTTTCTAACCGTTGGTGCTGCTTCATCAAGTAAGTTTAATGCACCAAAAGTGATTCTTGCTCCATCTTTAGCGCCAAACAATGGTAACATATGATAACTATATTGAAGATCAACTTTAGTCCAACTATCTACTTTGGCGTTGTCTGCATTATCATTTTCATAGTCACCGATGTAACGCAAATAGACATTGGCCTCATGCCGCTCATTAAACCACTGTAAACCAAAATTTGTTCTAAGCTGTACTGTTGAAACACCAAAGTTTTCATCATTGACATTACCTAGTGCATCAATTTTACCAACATTTGGATCATCTAAGTCATAGTTTAAAATATAAGTTCCTTCTATTATTGGTTTAAGCAAGCCAAAGTCTTGCAAGTCAAGATCATAAGTGAAGCTAAAATCGATCCCATCTGTTTTTAATGAACCAGCATTGCGGTAATAGGTGGTTATTTTAACTGCTTCACCCGCTGCATTTCTTGTAATCTGTTCACTGTTAGGGTCCGTTGCAAGTAAAGCTGCGGGTGTTTCTGGGGTAATGAAGTTAGTATAGTCAAAACTCCAATAGTCTATATTGGCATTAATGCCAATAGGCGAAAACCAGGTAAAGCCTATATTTAGTGCTTCAGATTCTTGCGGTGTTAATGGCTTTTCTGGATCACCTGTTAATAATGAAATAAAAGTGACTTCTTCACCTCCAGCTAGCGGGTCATTGGCTGTTTGTGGGGTTATGAATTGAGAGTCATTTTGAAAGACGGTTGCAACTCTAAATGATGTGCTCCAACTTGCTCTGACACTTAAGTCGTCATTAGGAGTCCATAAAAAAGCAACTTTAGGATCTGTTGTACTTGCGGTATCAAAGTCTTCATATCGTAGAGCAAGCTGCATGTTTAAAGTATCTGATAATGGTACTGATAACTCACCAAATGTTGCCCAAACTTCTTGGCTGCCACTAAAGTCTTCGCCACCACCAAAAAAGTTAAAGACTAAATCATTGGAGAGTTCGTTAAAGTCATATTGTAGTGTATCTTCACGATATTGAACGCCAAATGCAAAATGAACATCATCGCCTGATGGCATAGCAAACAAATCGCCAGTGATATGAGCATCAACTACTTTTTGTCCTGATCTTGCTTCATAACCAAATTCACCAAAGATGAAATCATAAATTTCAGGGGTATTTTTATCCTGTGATGAAGAAAGCCAATGATAAAACTCATCATTATTTTCGCCAGCTTGGCCGTTAAGTGCCGTTTGCAAGTTGTTGGTAATGACGTCTAATCGAGAGTTAGTTGCTTCATTAACACTATCAGTAAATGCTGCTTCCCACGACCAACCATTGTTTAACTCTCCTTTAAGGCCTACTTGGAAACGCCAAGACTGATATTTTTTATCATCTTCATTTGCAGGTGAACCAGCGCCACGAGGTCTTGCGAATAAAATACCAGTGTTTGATGCACTACCAGCAAAGGGGTCTGACCCTCCCACTTCAATCGCATCTGGGTGGTAAGCTGGTACTCTTACTTCATCTAATTGTGGTTGACTTGGCGTTGAGTGTATTGTGGTTTTATTTCGTGCGACGGCTAGCTCTGAAAAAAGAGTAATGTCATTATTAAAATGGTAGCTAGCTTGAACCATCGCTTGAGTTTGCTCCGCTTGTGCAATTATATCACCATAATAGCCATAATTTAGCTGACAACTGCCATCGCTAGGGTGTTCTCCATCGGGCTTTCTTCTAACTAATCCTGGAAATTCTTCAAAAGCAGTGCCACTGCTACAAGCAGGATCTATTAACTTGATAGGCGGCCCTGGAGGGCCATCAAAAGCAATTACTTTACCCGGAAAACTATAGCCACTCCATGAATCTTGCTCATCAGCATAGTCATCACGTCTTTTTGAATTGGGTACACTAGAGCGAGTTAAATGATTAAATGAAAAAACGACATTGCTATTATCCGTTTTACTACCAATGATCAATCCGCCTGAAAATTCATCAGAGCCATATTTATTGTTTTGATAATTCAAATTATATTCGAAACCATCAAAATCTGAGCGAGTAATAAAATTAACGACACCCGCAACAGCATCTGAACCATAGAGTGAAGAGGCACCATCTTTTAAAACTTCAACACGTTTTACCGCTATTGCAGGGACTAAAGTACTTAAATCGACGAATTGATCACCTGATTCAGTAACAGCAGGAGATAAAGTCTGTCTTCTTCCATTGAGCAACACTAAAGTCGAAGTTACCCCAAGTCCTCGTAAGTTGATATTAGTTGTGCCTACCGACCTCGCTTGTTCAAAGCTGTCTGAGTATACTTGAGCGCCAGTATTTGCTGTTAATGTATTAACTATATCAGATACACTTGTTGCCCCAATATTAGCAATATCTTCTTCACTAACAGTGGTAATGGGTACAGCTTGACTACTTTGTACTCTACTTTTGATAAATGAACCTGTTACCGTGATTTTTTCAAGATTTTCGTCTGCTGAGCCTTTCTCTTGAGTAAATGCAGGATTACTGGTTAGTGCTGCACTTATCGAGCAAGCGAGTGTAAGTTTGGTCATTTTTTTAAAGTTATTATGCATTGAGCATCCCTATTTTAATTTTTATTGAGTTGTAATTATTAATTGGTAAATACTTAGTAAAATAAATCCTTACCTTTTCTGAGGTCATTTAAAACATAAAGTTAGCTGAATGTTTATGCAAATTAGCTAAATGGTTTAAAGTCATTTTTTTGATGTTTTAAGCCCGTTTTTTTGTGAATTTTATGTAACGAAATTTAGCAGTTTATTCTACAAACGTTTGAATACACGCTCTGTAAAGCTATGTTTATATTGGTATATCAGTAAGAAAAAAAATACTATTCAAAAAAAGGTTTTTGTTATATAGCTATTTATATGAAAGAGTGTTTTTTGAGTGAGATATGTGATTTATATGAATGTTCACTTGAATCTACAAGTGCTTTCTGCGCGAGAAAAATGCAGTAAAGTTTAATTTTATTATAAAAAAACGAAGGCACTTTTCCAGTAAAAAAGCTGTGTGAAGTCATGAAGGATAGTTGTAGTGGTTATTATGCTTGGCTCAATCGTTCAGCCAAAGTCATTAGCGGATCAGAGCTAATGCTATATCGACGTACTAAAGCTTTATTTAAAGAAAGTCGACAAAGTTTAGGCTCCAGGCGGTTAATGAAAAAGCTGCGTAAAGAAGGCTCTGAGGTTGGTCGTGACAAAGTTATTCGTTTGATGGATAAACTTGGTTTACAAGTTAAACAATGCATTGCTTATAAAGTGACAACGATGCACAAGCATAGTCATAGTGTTGCAGACAATATAGTTGACCAGCAATTTAACCCAAAGCAAGCAAATCAAATTTGGGCTGGTGATGTGACGTATCTCAGAATAGGCCAAGGCTGGATGTACTTAGCGATTGTTATGGATTTATATTCTCGTTGTATTATCGGTTGGTCTATTCATAAACGTATGACAGTATATTTGGTGGAGCAAGCTATGCAAATGGCGCTGAATCTCAGAAGGCCGACTAAAGGCTTAATATTTCATAGCGACAAAGGCTCGCAATATACGAGTCATCGTTTTCAGCAACAGTTAAAAATAACAATATTACCGGCTCAATGAGTGGGCGAGGTGCGTGTTGGGATGCTGTAGAGGCTTATACCCTGAGTGGGAATTAAAAGTCATTTAGGCAAAGCATTAAGTTGATTGAATGGTTGTTCCATTCTTTAATTTAATAACGCAGCTTAAATAACTTTTAAACCCATCGAAGAAGGGCTTGAGCAATATCACTTCATCGTTGCTGTGATTTATAAGGGAATAACTATTATTACATCACAGCGCCTTGAATTGAAATCGCTCAAGTACTCTGAAAACTGCATCTTGAATGGTAACGGGTATATATCTGATATTACAATCAAATCAGGCTGCATACATCAAACGGCGATTGTTATCCAATTGAGTTTGAACAATCCACAATAAATGTGTCTATGCGGCTTGACCTTAATACTTTAGTTTGGCTCAAAATACCAAACTAAAGTATTAAGGTGTCCATAACCTCATTTCATAAAATATCATTCATTTTACTTAAAACCGACAGGATAAATTTTATTTTGAGCATATCCGCATAAAAAAAGTGGTGCAGAAAAAATAAGAAATAACACAGGGATTGATAATTCTATATCTAGTAAATGTCCAGCTAAAAGAGGCGCTAAAACTGCGCCAAGACGACCAACACCTATTGCATATCCGAGACCCGTTGCTCGCAAATCAACGCCATAGACATGTGGAGCTAAAGCGTACAAACCTATAATAGTGCCAAAAAGAAAAAATCCTAGGAAAATAGCTACAAAAAGTGCAGGCATGAAGTTATTGGTCAAGAAACCAAAAGCAATCATTAAAACAGCAGTAGTGATACCATATAATCCAATTAATTTTTGTAATTTATATTTAGTTGCAAAATAACCTAAAAGAGGAGCTCCAATAATTCCACCTAGATTTAAAAGAATAGAGCCAGAAATACCTTCGCTTGTTGACATGCCAGCTAAAATTAAAAGCTTTGGTGTCCAGCTCATTGTAAAGTAAAAACTAAACATGATAGTAAAAAAAGAAAGCCACAAGAATATAGTGTTTTTTCGATTTTCATTAGAAAATAATTTTTTAATTGAAATACTTTTATTTTCAGATTTTTGCTCTTTTGCGGGTAAAACATCTATTCTCTCGTAGTTCATGCGAGCAAGAATACTATTTATCTTTTTTATAGCATTCTTAGGTTGCGCTTTGATTAAGAAAATTAAAGATTCAGGAAGTTTCCAATAAATAAGAGGGATTAGTGAGCATGAAATTAATCCTGCATATAAAAAAGCACTACGCCAGCCAAATTGACTAATAATGTAAACTGCAGCTAAACCACCGAGTACACCGCCAACAGGATTCCCTGATTGAACTATTGTTACAGCAAAGTTTCGTCTTTTTAATGAAGAATATTCTGCGGTTATAGTATTAATACTTGCTATCATTCCACCAACCCCTATTCCTGTGATAAAACGCAAGAAAGAAAGTTCGATATAATTACTGGAATAAGCTGAAAGCACCATGGCGGGACTAATGATAATAAGACTAATAATTATCAATGTTCGACGACCTATTTTATCTGCTAAAGGAGCTAAAAATAACGCTCCAGCAGCCATACCAAATAATCCTGAACTCAATAATAAGCCTAGCGTTTGGTTAGATAAATTCCATTCTGACATGATAGAACTAGCCGTAAATGCAGTAATTAAAATATCTATACCGTCCATCATGTTTAATAGAGTACAAAGTACAACGACAATTATTTGTGTTGAGCTCATAGGGTTTTCATCTATTAAGGTTTGTACTGCATTACTCATAGGACAATTCCTTTCATTATTCTATTTTTCTTATCACATTTAACCACTAAAAAATTATACATAGATGACAACGTTTGTAATTTAAGATTAATTTATAGTTACATGTAAATAATTTTATATGAAATGAATTTATGGAAGCTATACATTCCTTTTTGGAATGTAACTTATGCAAGTAATAAACTTTATGGCTTTAATTTATAAGTCCGTGTGTAAGCTTAAATCCTCATCTTTAGATGGGTAACTTTAGCTAGCAGTGCCTTTAAAATGTAGGAATGAGATATCGGCATGGTTCACATAGCAAGTATCCCGAATACCACTTCTTTGTTTGGGCGACAAAATACCACTATCAAGTTCTAAAAGTAATTAGCTCCTCATTATCGCTATAACTACGTTTAGCCTGTAGAAACTACAAACTTTACCGTTTACACGGATGAGTTTTCTATCACTTCAAGTACTTAAGAAATAACCACTCAATACAACAGGTATTCCACTTTGGAATTTTATTTGGCAATAATGTCATTTAATTTAAGCATTTGTCCTTGATACAGTCGGTAATATGAATCAATTAAGAAGCCATCTGATTCTATAAATATAAATATAATTATAATTATTGGAGGAATACCATGAAACTGAATGAAAAATTCACAGTTAAACCATTAGTGGCCGCTATAGCAGTCGCTTATTTAAGTAGCCATTATTCTGTGCATGCACAGGAACAGTCAGAATCGCAAGAAGCAAAAGGCTTTGAGATTGAAGTAATCGAAGTAACCGCTCGTAAACGTGTAGAAAATGTTCAAGATGTTCCTCTATCAATTACCGCTATAAGTGCCAAAGAGCTTGAATATCGACAAATTCAAACAACAGATCAATTAACTGAAGTTATTCCTAACTTACAATTTGGAAGTAATGCACCATCTTCTGGTCATAACTCTGCTGCTGTAATTTTTATTCGAGGAATAGGACAACCAGATTTTATTCCATCAACTGATCCTGGCGTAGGTCTTTATATTGATGGTGTTTATATTGCTCGTTCAATTGGATCCGTCACTGAATTATTAGAACTGCAAAGTATAGAAGTTTTACGTGGACCGCAAGGCACACTCTTTGGACGAAATACTATTGGTGGCGCTATCTCTCTTACCAGTAAACGACCAGACAGTGAGTTTGGCGGTAGCGGTACTGTTCGACTTGGGTCAGATAATCGTCTTGAATTTATAGGCGATGTTAGTATCCCATTCACTGATGATTTTGCTATTAAGGCCACGGTTGCTGATCGTAGTCGAGATGGTTATGTGACCAATTTACTCACCGAAGAAGATTTAGGTGATGATAATAGCTTTGGTGCAAGAATTGGAGCAGAATGGTTTATTTCAGATACCGTAGATGCCTATTTTAGTTTTGACTATATGACCGAAAAAGAAAACGGCTCACCTACTGTATTCAATTCTTTAAATACAAGTGGCTTATTTGCTCAATTAGCCGCGGGTACTGCGGGACCTCCTCCGTCAGTTCTTGGTTTTGGTGATAGGGGAGTTACTGATTTATCTGGCGCTAACCAGATATGCGCATTTCAAAATTCAGCAGGAGAAAATATCAATAATGCTGGCTCTCACCAATCAGATCTAATATTAAATTGTGGAACAGCAGGTAATTTTGATTTAGGTAATACAGGACCATATGCAACTTATGCAAATGGCGATCTCTTGTCAACAGTAGATGTCTATGGAGCTTCACTTACCTTAAACTCTAGCCATGACAACTTTGATATAAAATCAATAACGGCTCTACGCGACACGAGTTATGATGTGAAGCGTGATGCTGATAATACGCCGCTCACTATTCTTCATTCAGAAAATCATGATGAGATTAGACAAATAAGTCAAGAATTTCAAATTACTGGTAATGCTTTAGATAATAAACTCGCATGGGTTGGCGGTCTATATTATTTTCAGGAAGATGTGACATTTGATAACCCAGTTATACTACCAGCTAAGACAGTTGGTGCATTGAATAACGCAGGAGTATCAGACACTACGAACACTGCAGCTTTTGCACAAGCTACATGGGATGTGACAGAACGCTTACATTTAACAGGCGGTTTGCGTTATACAAGTGAAACCAAAAAAACCACACCAAATTTTCATGCTATAGGGAACTACAATGTTCCTAATCCATTTTCAACTGTAGGACTTAGGTGTGGAGGGCCGGGTCTTGTCACTATTAACAACCCATTTGATGCAATAAACCGCCCTGATGCACACTGTATTACACTATCAGATAACGAATTATTGTATGCAAAGAGAGAAAATAGTCTTAAATTCAAGCAGGTTACACCAATGGGATCAATAGCCTACGATTTAGGTGAGTCTTCACTTTTATATGCTACTTATTCTGAAGGATTCAAATCAGGTGGTTTCAATGCAAGGATCATTCAACCTGTGCCCTCTGCAAGTAATCCAGATGGGGTTACATCTATTCCTACGTTCAAACCAGAAGAAGCAGAAACAATTGAATTTGGCTTTAAAACCGAGACTGATTTCTTAGGGGGGAATGTTCGTGCATCCGGCGCTTTATTTAGCACACAATATAAAAACCAGCATATTGTCGTTCGTCAGGGTGTTGCTCCAATAACATTCAATGCTGGTGAATCAGAGATTAGAGGTTTTGAATTTGAAGGCGTATGGACACCTACTCCTGATTTATTTATAACTTGGGGATTAGGTTATACTGAAGGTAGGTACAAAGCGTTTAATGGGCTGCTTGCAGATAAACTAGAATCAGCTACAGCAGCACATAACACAGACCCTGGAAATAATCCTATACCTAGCGAGGTTCCTGGTTTAATAGATCTTGATGATAAGTTGGCTTATACACCTGAATTTACATCATCTCTTGGTGCATCTTATTATATTACAACGGGAAGTGGAGATATAACATTGAGGGCTGACTGGTATCATCAAGGAGATATTTTCTTCGATTCAGTTAACACCAAGTTTATATCACAAAATGCCATTGACCTTTTAAGTGCCTCTATTACCTATGAAACAGATGATTTTGGTGGAATTAAGGCGTCATTAGGGGTTAAAAATATTACCGATGAGTTTTATCGTACCGCTGGTAACGCATCATTCAGTGGTTCAGCTTATTCAGAATCGGTTTATAACCGAGGAAGAGAATGGCTGTTTACTTTAACCAAAGCATTCTAGTTAAGCACAGTTAATACCAATCAGACTAACTAAGTGATCATTTTAAATACTCAATAACATCGTTGCTTTCAATCCCAATAGCTAGCTATTGCTCAATCAAGCGCCTTGTTCTTGAGAATTTACACTCATTAAAATTTGAACTATTAATTAATCTGATTGGTATAACTAGTTAATCTTGAAGTGGTCGATATTACTTGGCCATTTCATTATAACAAAATCCTCATTTAGAATATTTGTAAATAAACTATCAGTAATAACGATTATAATTACCTCATCTATTAATTTATGGCTATGTTGCAGAAAGCTGTTGTCATCTCTATTCTACAGGTAAAATTGAAACGCTTATTATCAATTTAGGTACTGATATACTTACAAAGTGATAGATACACTCAATAATATTGTTTGGCAAAGGTTTACATTATATTGTTACATACGCTTAGTTTTTATCAGAATATACCAAAGCAGTTTCATGTAAATATTTAACAAAAATTGATAACGCTGGACTTTGCTTTTGAATATCTCGTATTTTGTAACCAACTGGATCTAAAGTTGACTCGAGTTTAACAGGAAGAATATAAAGAAGTCCCAGCTCAACTAGATCACTAATAAACTCTGTCGGCAATACGGCAATGAAATCACTTTTCTCTAATAAACGAATATTTGTCATTACCGAAACAGATTCAATAGAATGTTTTGGCATAGGCAGCTTTAAGCGAGTAAAGGACTGGCATATTTCTGCTCGAAGATCAGTGCCTTGAAGCGGTAATATCCAGTTAAAATCGATTAAATCTTTTAGGGTTAGTGAATGTTTTTTAAGTTTTGCTATAGGATGAGAATGTGAGCAAACTAATTGTATTGGATCATCATATAGATATTGTTGTTTCAAACCAGACTTAATATCTATTGAAGTGAGTCGGCCTACGATAATATCTAATTCTCCAACGGCTAAATCAGGTATAAGTTTATTATTCGTGCCTTCTTTTATCGATATTTTTATGTTGGGATAATCAGACGTTATCCTTGCAATAGTTTCTGGTAATAAAAAAGAGGTTGCCGCAATAAGCGTTCCGACATTAACATGACCAAGGGTTCCTAATTTTAATTCTTCAATTTCGTCTGCTGAGTAACGTAATTGAGCTAAAATTATTTTAGCATGTTTAATGAATTTATATCCGATTTCAGTCGGCCTCATACCTCTTGGATGTCGTTCAAACAACTCAACATCAAGAATTGATTCCAGTTTTTTCAATATTTTAGTAGCGGCAGATTGTGTGATGTTTAATTTTTCAGCCGCTCTAGCAAGATTGTCATTTTTAGACAATTCAACAATTAAGTGCAGCTGTTGAAATTTTAATGTTTTGGCTAAGTACTGACTATTAACTTGAGGCACTATTTATCCTATCTACTCTGACATATATTCCAAAACAGAATGTTAATACCTCATTGTTTCATACTTTCTTGCTGAGGCTAATTTTGATTTAGCTTAAACGATAACCGGTTTATAATAATTGGCACACTTCGTCAAAGTCGAAACGTGGTAATCGTTGGAAAATTTTATTGGTATCTCCGTAACCTAAGCTACATAAAAAATTACTTTTAATGGTTGTGTCGGCAAAAAACTCTTCATCACAGGCTTGATTATTAAAACCCGACATAGGGCCAATATCTAAGCCAAGGGCTCGCGCCGCTATCATCAAGTAAGCTCCTTGTATTGTTCCATTTCTAAAAGCGGTGCTTGCCACCATTTTTTCATTTTTTTCAAAGAGTTTTTGCGCGCCAGGGTTATGGGCAAACAATTTCGGCATATGTTGATAAAAAGCCATGTCATGACCAATAATCACTGTTACAGGAGCGCTTAAAACCTTGTCTACATTTAGTGGTGCCAAGCATTTTTTTAATCGTTCTTTCCCTTCATCTGTACGCACAAAAATAAAACGGGCAGGGCAAGTGTTCATGCTGGTAGAGCCCATTTTAACAATGTCATAAAGCTGGGTGAGAATCTGGTCGCTTACAGGTTTGTCTAACCAACCGTTATGGCTTCGAGCCTCTCTGATAATAAGATCTAGCGCTCCTTCAGAAAGTAGCGGAGTGTCAGCTCGAAGTGTGCTAGCTTTTTGTTGTGCTTGTTTAATTGCTGTTAGTTGCTCAGGTGTAAAAACTTTATTATTCATTATAATCTCCAAGATCTTTGTTATAACCAAATAGTTATAACAATGTTAGTTATTATGCTATTGTTTACATAACAACATGCAAAGTATACTTGTGTCAATCTTTGAGACTTAATTAAAAATGAAGAGGCATTAGCTTTATGGAAATCGTAATAGATGTTTTACCACTTGTTGGTATGATGATAGCAACAGGCATTGTTGCTGGTATTTTGGCAGGATTATTAGGTGTTGGCGGCGGCATTGTTATTGTACCTGTGTTGGACACAGCATTAGGTTTATATGGTGTTGATAGTGAAATTAGAATGCATATTGCGGTGGCAACTTCACTTGCCTGTATAATTTTAACGTCCATCTCTTCTTCAAAGGCACATCATGCCAAAGGCTCCGTTGACTTTTCTCTGGTAAAGGTTTGGGGCCCAGCTGTTTTTGTCGGCTCACTGATTGGTAGTTTTGCTGCCTCCTATGTAGACAGCCAAGTGCTGTCAGGCCTTTTTGGCATAGTAGCCTTAATTGTTGCCCTAAAAATGTTACTGCCGATGGATGACGTTAATATTTCGCAAGATGTTCCCAGAGGTATTGGTGCACCCGTGCCGCCTCTAGTTATTGGTAGTTTATCAAGTATGATGGGTATTGGTGGCGGCACTCTAAGTGTGCCAGTGCTGACCTTGATGAATCAACCCATTCATAGAGCAGTTGGTACCGCAGCCATATTTGGTTTGTTAATCAGCCTACCAGGCGCATTAGGCTATGTTGTTTCCGGATTAGGTGATCCTCGTTTACCTTTGGGTAGTTTGGGGTACGTTAACTTAATTGGCTTTGTCTTAATCTCTCCTATTACCGTATGGTTTGCTCCCGTAGGTGCCAAAATTGCCCATAAACTTGATAAACGTAAGTTGAGTATGCTCTTTGGTGGCTTCTTACTTATTGTTGCTGCAAGAATGATATATAGAACATTTATTGCCTAGTATTTTCTAAAGCCTTACGGCTGATTTCTTAAATAAAAAAGCATGAATATTGTTCATGCTTTTTTTATTTCCAGGATTGAACGATACGTCGTGGTTCCATGTCGTTATAAGGATGTAACTTATTAGGTAATGCGGGATAAGTTGTTCTGTTGGCAATGAGTATACTACTTCAAAAATATTTATTTTGGCACCAACCGTTAAATATTAGTTATAGCCAATTTCATTAGCCTAGCTTAGTTGCTATCCAAAAAAGATTATAACTAACTGACAAAAATTTAGTCGAATATTATACAAGAACAGGGCACATTTGTATCCAAGATAAATCTACAACCTTGTGGCAATAAAATTAAAGCGCCGCAAAAAGATATTTTGGAGAATACCGAAAATGACAAAATTTGCCTTAGCAACTTATGAAGAAAATGGTGTACAGCGCTCAGCAATTAAATTGAATGAGCAACTGTTTGATTTAGTAACAACATATACCGCAGTTAATTTAAATGCTATTCAAAAACCAACTTGGGTTTATAGCATTACCGAAGCTATTAGCCAATGGGCTTGCTTTGCCACTGAAATTGAAACATTTGCTACTCAAGCAGAAAACTTAGCTAAACACGGCGATATTTCTCCCATAAATGATAACTGCACAATTTTGGCGCCATTTAAACCAGCCACTATTTTTGGTACTGCTTCTAACTATCATGAACATGCTGCAGAAATGAATACAATTTTAGCGGCTAAACCTGATAGTTCGCCGTATGTTTTTATGAAGGCGACCAGTAGTGTTGTTGGCACTGATGCCGATGTTATTTTACCGCCAGAAACACAAAAGCTTGATTGGGAAGTAGAGTTAGGCGTGGTCATTGGTAAAAAAGCCCGTCGTGTTAAAAAAGAAGATGCACTTGATTATATTGCCGGTTATACCGTAGTGAATGATATTTCAGCTCGTGACTTAAACCACCGTACAGATTATCCGTTCAAACATGATTGGTTTCGCGGTAAAAGTTGGGATACTTTCTGCCCGATGGGACCAACTTTTGTGCCAAAAAGCTGCATTGAAGATACCCACAACGTTAAATTAGCTTTATTCCTTAACGGTAAACAAATGCAAAACGGTAATACCAGTGAACTTATTTGGGATGCCTTTGAGCAAATTGAATACCTTTCTAGCATTTTAACGTTACAGCCTGGTGACGTCATTATGACAGGTACGCCTGCTGGTGTGGGTAAGGGCATCGGCTTATTCCTCAAAGATGGTGATGTTTTAGAAGCGTCGGCTCAAGGCATTGGCACAATTCGTAACACCATTAAAGCAGAACAAATATCTTAACTAAGTGGCGATAAGGAATAATTATGTATACACCTACCCCCAAAAAACTCGGCCATTTAGTACTAAAAGTTAATGATGTACAAGCGTCATTAAAATTTTATCAAGAGGTTGTTGGTTTAACTGTTTCTGACTGGATTGACGACAGAATGGTATTTCTACGTTCTTCATCAGATCACCATGATTTAGCGTTATTGCAATTACCTGCTCACCAAATTGGTAAACAAGATCCAGAGCAGTCACGCATTGAACATTTTTCATATCATGTTGACTCGATAGATGAGATTAACGCCATTGCTGAGATGCTACAACAGCGTGGTATTGAAATAGACCGCGGTGTTGGACGCCATGGCCCAGGTGATAATACCTTTATCGTTTTTAAAGACCCTGATGGTAACAATGTCGAGTTTTATTCCGACATGTTACAAATAACGGATGAAGCGCCTTATAAAGCCTCCACTTGGAATGGCAAAGACCTTGATACGTTTGATCAATGGCATTTAAAAGAATTTTTAGTTGAACCACCAGAGCGTATCAGCGCTATTTTAAATTCAGATAAGAAATAAGGGCTATACATGACTATTTTATCTATTGATAACAATGATTTTTACTATGAAGTACATGGGACAGGTGAGCCAGTGATATTTGCCCATGGCCTTGGTGGTAATCATGCCTCTTGGTATAAGCAAGTTGCCGTATTATCTAAAGCATACCAAGTAATAACTTTTGACCACCGTGGCTTTGGCAACTCTACTGATACAGAAAAACTTGGTCGTAGTGGTTTTGTTAGTGACTTACTGGCATTACTGGATCACTTAAACATTAGCAAGACAGGGCTTGTTGGTCAGTCTATGGGCGGCGGCACCATGATAACTTTTGCTAATAAATACCCTGAACGTGTTGCTGGACTTGTTATTGCAGATTCTTTGCATGGTTTAGTAGAAAGTGATGACGTTGAAAAATTGATGGATTCTGCCCGTGATGCAACGGGTAATTTATCACAATTAGAGCGTGTATTAGGGAAAGATTACTATGATGAAAATCCAGAAGCAGCGCTTTTGTATCAACAACTAAATAGTTTTAATAACACTGACCGAGGTAATTTGGTCGGTCAATACGCCAATCAAAAAGTATCACCTGAGCAGCTTGCTGCTCTCAATTTACCGGTAATGTTTTTAGCCGGACAAAACGATATTTTATTTCCCATTGAAGCAATCCGTTTAGTGCAAGAGCAAGTTGCAGGTTCATTTATTGTTGAGTTTGATAACTGCGGTCATTCTGCTTTTTTTGAAAAATCGATTGAATTTAACGATAGTTTATTAAGCTTTTTACAAATGGCAGGCTTAGAGCCAAGATCAGATAATGCACTGAGTAATTCTTCAGGCTATGTTAAAGCCTAGTTAATGCTTGACCTAATACATTGAAATATTGAGAGTTAATATGAGTAAAATAACTGTAGCACAAGAAGTAATAAATACCTTGAAAGAACTTGGTGTTAAGCATGTTTTTGGCGTACCAAGTGGTGGCTGGGTAGACTATATGGAAGCAATGCGCACTACCGACGGCATTGATTTTGTTTTAGCCACTCATGAAGGCGGCGCAGGTTTTATGGCTGATGTCTGTGGCAGAATCACTGGCGTTCCTGGTGTTTGTTTTGGTACCTTTGGTCCGGGCGCGACAAATTTGGCAACAGGGGTTGGTAGTGCTTATTTAGATCGTTCTCCTATGATTGCTTTGACCGATGAAATGGCAGATAACAAACGTGATCGCATTGTGCAAATGAATATTGATCACCAAGCCTTGTTTGCGCCAATCACTAAAAAAACAACGCGATTAGAAGCTGATAAAGTGCGTGAAATTTTATTTGATGCCGCTCATGTTGCAACTTCTGGTGTTCCCGGTCCTGTACATGTGGGCTTACCTGCAGGTATGGGCTCGGAGTTGATTGAAAGTGTCAATACCTGCGATGCAGAAAAAATGCCACTGGAAGTCAAGATTAACGAGCCAGCAGATCAGAAGCTTATTGATAAAATGGCCGCTTTATTTAATCAAGCCAAAAAACCCGTAATTGCTTTGGGTATGCGCGCAGTAACGAGTAATGTTCAAGAGCAAATAATTGCTTTTGCCGAACGTTTTAAAATACCTGTGGTGCTTAATCCTATGGCTAAAGGAATGCTTAGCGAAAGTCATCCTTGTTATGCTGGGGTTTTATTTCATGCGCTAAGTGACGTTGTTGGGCAAACTCATCAACAAGCTGATTTAGTATTAAGCATTGGTTATGATGAAATAGAATTTAATTACGAAGATTGGATGCCCAATAAGGCACCATTAGTTAGCATAGATATTGTTGAAACTGATTTAGATGAAGAAAACTATACTTTAGCTTGTGATGTTATTGGCGATATTAAAACTTCGGTTGAAGCATTGATTACTTTAGTTGATGATAATGAAAAAGAGTGGGATTTAGCGGCGTTAGGTATTCGTAAGTCAGATATGTATGCTCGTATGTCTTCAAAAAAAGGCGCGTTTGGCCCGTGTGCTGCACTTGATATATTGCGCGAAAAATTGCCACAAGAAGGCATCATGACTTGTGATGTTGGTGCTCATATCCACCTTATTGGGCAAAAGTGGCCAACGCCTAAACCTGGTTTACAAATAATGACTAACGGCTGGTCTGCGATGGGTTTTGCCATTCCTTCAGCAATTTCGGCAAAGTTGTGTAATCCGACAACACCAGTATGTTCTGTTATTGGTGACGGCGGCTTTTTAATGACAGCCGGTGAGCTTGCTGTTGCGGTAAGAGAAAAGCTCAATATTGTTTTCGTTCTTTTTACCGACAATGATTTAGCGCTCATTCGTATCAAACAAGAGAAAAAATCTAATCCAATTTACGGTACGCCTATCAGAGAACGTGGCACTATCGGTGGCGACAATATTTTTGGTGTACCAGTAATTAAAGCCTTTGATAGTACTGAATTTAATAGTGCATTAGAGGATGCTTTTGCCCAAGACGGACCGGTAATTGTTGAAGCAATCTTAAATTCACGTGAATATGATGATCTTGTATTGCGTAAAGACAAACCAGCTTAAAAGGTGTTTTCTTTTTGCTATTTTGCCCAATATTTTTGTTGTAAGTACTCGTTGATGCTTATCAACTCCGTGCTTCAGCCTCAATATTGAACAAAATACCTGCAATAAAATCATCTTTAGAAAACTATTTATTTAATTATTTAAACGCACTTTATTAAAAGTGCGTTAGGGGATTGTTATGTCCGCATTAGCGAAAAAAATCACTGAATCAACGGCCACTATTTTAATTAATGGTGAATGGTATGCAGCAGCAAATAGTATGGAAATTTATAATCCATTTGATAACAGCCAAATTGCCCAAGTAGCTTGTGCAGATGATGAGCTAGCTATTAAAGCGATTGAAAGTGCAAAAGCTGCTTTCGAGAAAAACAAACATCAAGCCAGTTGTGAACGGGCGGCAATACTTGAAGGGGCGGCAAACTTAATTACCGCACGCTTAGAAGAATTTGCCCAAACAATTGCTGCCGAAACAGGCAAGCCCATTGTTGCAGCTCGTAAAGAAGTTACACGCTGTGTCAATACGTTAATGCTGTCAGCGCAAGAGGCAACGCGTCTTACTGGCGAAACAATTAAATTTGATAGCTTCGCTGGCGGTGAAAACCGTTTGGGTTATTACGAGCATGTACCATTAGGCGTTATTGTTGCTATTACTCCTTTTAATGATCCGCTTAATTTAGCTGCCCATAAGTTGGGGCCAGCGTTAGCGGCAGGCAATGCTGTGATATTAAAACCATCACAACAAGCGCCGTTATCAGCACTTAAACTGGTTGAAGTACTTGTTGAAAGCGGCTTGCCATCAGGACAAGTAAATGTGCTAACGGGTTATGCTCGAGATTTTGCGCAAACCTTAGTCTCAAGTAAAGACGTTGCCATGGTAACTTATACAGGTGGTGAAGCTTCTGGTGAAGTGATTGCTAAAAATGCCGGTATTAAAAAGTTAGCGATGGAGTTAGGCGCAAACTCCCCAGTAATTGTTATGGATGATTGCCAAGTTAAAAGCGCTGTTGAAGCTTGTGTTTCAGGCTCATACTGGGCGGTAGGACAAAACTGTATTGGTGTGCAACGTATTTATATTCATGAAAATATCTATCAAGCATTTAAAGCCGAGTTTGTTAAGCAAACACGCAAACTGGAAGTTGGCAGTCAATTTATTGAGACTACCGATGTTGGTCCAATGATCAATGAAAAAGAAGCGCAACGTATTGAATCTTGGGTTGAGCAAGCTATTGATAATGGTGCGAATTTATTGGTAGGCGGCAAACGTGACTGTGCTTGTTACTACCCTACCGCGTTAGATAATGTTGATGCTGGTGATAATTTAGTATGCCAAGAAGCCTTTGGTCCCGTGGTAAGTTTATTTAAATTTGATGATTTAGATGAAACCATTAAACTTGCTAACAGTGCAGACTACTCTATTCATGGCGCAGTTTTCACTTCGAATATTAACACCGCAATGAAGGTTTCTCGTGAGCTAGAAGTTGCTGGTGTAATGATTAATGATTCGAGTGATTATCGCTTAGATGCTATGCCTTTTGGTGGCGCAAAACGCGGCAGCATGGGACGCGAAGGGGTTAAATTTGCTATTAGAGAAATGTCACAAACCAAAGTGTTTTGCATGAACCTTGCTTAGTACGTTATTTACTTATGAGTATAGCTTTTAAAGCTGCCACTACCATCGCAGCTATTTGTTTACTGTCAGCCATGCCTAGCATGGCTGACAAGTTAAATAATGGCAAATCACAGCCAATAAAAACACCTGCCAAAGAAGTTAGTAATAAGCATTTTTATAGCATTAGCCACCTAAAGAATATTAATGACTTCCAGTTGCTTAATAATGAAGATATTAACGTTGTAACACTGGAATATAGTGGCCGATATATTTGGGGAGATAGTTTTGTTTTCTTTGATAGAGTAGTCGCCGCTGCTGATGAATTTTCGCCCAGAAAGCAGAAAAACTATCTTGAAGCTTCAGCTAGATTAAGCATCCCTTTTTTATTAGGTCAGCCAATTCTAAGCCAGTCTATAAAAAATATTTCTACATATGATAACTATGTTAAAGGTCGTTATGTAAAAGATTACTTTATTGCTGGCATGGTTGAATACTCTTACCTAAATGTGAAAAATTATTTAGATGAACAGAATATTAGTCTAGAAAGCAGTTCAACAATCACTAATAGTTTATTAGGGCTTGGCATTGCATGGGAAAGTGATTTTTTTACTTACTTGAATACCAACCTTTACTACGCCATCAATGAAAAGCAAGGCAATGACTATCAGTTAACGCTATCTTTTGCCAAATCATTCGATATTGCAGGACTCGCCTTTAAAACTAATGGTTATATTGATTACTCATCAGCGACTAGCGATCACAAAGCGAGCTTTCATTTTAGTCCGAAAGTATTGCTCGATTTGGGTAAAGTTTTTAATCAGCCTAAACTGTTCTATGTAGGCATTAAATATTCATATTGGCGTAATAAATATGGTTTAGCAAATATTGATGATGAGCATACCGTTAGCACCATGGTTAAGCTTAGCTTTTAATCTATACCGATAACACCATAAAGAAATGTTTCGATATGGGCAAAAACCACAACAAAAGTATTAGTACTATACAATCTAGCGCAATAGTAACTTTACCCACTTTCATTTTCACTTTTTCAGCAATAATGCGAGCAAGTACGCTCCAGCCACCCGAAGCACCACCACTTTTGAACATCAAGCCAATACCAGCCCCTAAGAGCATGCCACCAAATAAGTTATTGATCATGGTATCGTTTGAAATAATGTAATTACTGAGTAGCCAAAGCCAAATATCAGTGAACAATGAGGTAGTAAAAACAATAACAAGTGTTTTTAAAGTAAAATATCTACCAAATTTTTATAGCCAAGTAACATTAATGGGAAGTTTATAAGGAATAATAATAGCCCCAAACTTGTCCCTGTTAGGTGGTTAATAATAATGGCAATACCAGGAGGGCCACCGGCTGCAATTTGGTTTTTGGCAAAAAGTCCTGCAATGGCAAGCGACATGCAAATAGCGCCAACAATGATATAAGCAGAGTTTAACAGTTCCTTTTTCATGACATTTTTCTCAAGCGACACAGCTAATTGTCACTTATGAGTTTGTTTACTATTTTCTTAACGATAGGGGAAACAAAAAAAACGGTAGGAAATGCTATCACAAAGCTGAAACTCCAGGCATGTAGCCATATTGATAAAATATTATTAATCATACCCATATTAAATAAGCTTACTACCAATGACATAATGCCTGACATTAAAAATGACATAACAAAGGTATAAACCACTCTTTGATACTTTTTATTGATCATTTACTTACATTCGCTCAGTTAATATTATCAACTTTGATTTATTGTACTATGATTTTCTTTTGCTAAAAACTGTCACTATTTCAATCGGTGATAAAGCAAAAAATTCAAGCTAACTCTGGGTTAACTTGAACGTTATTACTATTGAAAATACTTATTTAACTAATTTTTCTTTACCTGGATGTAATGTGCCACACTTATTACAAGTACGTGCATCCATGTCGTTATGAAACGCTTCATAAGCAGCGGGTAAATCTTCAACAATGGATAAAATTTCAGCTTCAATATGATGAACCACGTTATGACATTCAGGGCAATGCCATTGTAATCTGTCTAAATTACCCTTAGGACGCGCTGGTTCAACGACCAAGCCAATGCTGTCAGGATCAGGGCGTTGAGGAGAATGTAACGTACCAGCGGGTAACATTAACACTTCACCTTCTTTAATGTGAATCTCACAAGGTTGACCATTATCATCAAAAGAATTTAGAAAGCAGTCGCCTTTTAATTGGTAGAAGAACTCTTCCACAGGGTTGCAATGATAATCATTACGAACGTTTGGACCACCAACCATCATAACCATCATGTCTGCATCCTTCCAGATTAGTTCATTATTAACAGGGGGGCGTTTAAGCATATGTTGATTGTCGTCGATCCATTTGTGCAAATTTAGTGCTTTAGGCATTGGCATATTTTTTTCCTCATAAGTAATTTATACGTTTAGTACTATTTTGGCAGAAGCTCATTTTCTTATCCTTTGCCTCTGCATATACCAATTGAAATAACTTATTGATCAACTTAGAGCTCCATTAGCAAGCTTAGAACAAGTAAAATTATTTAAATATAGTCACTCTATATTTCACTAATTTTGTGATGTTATCAGTTTGCTAATGAGCTCCCGAAGGGCGAGATTAAAAGGCTTATTTGCTGCGTTATTGATTTTGACAAGGGAATAACCATTCTCTTCAATCAATGCCTTGCCTCTAAGCCTTTTAATTCTCGCTAAGTGATCAATCAATTACTTCACTTGGTATTCATTATTACTATAAAGATCCTTGGCATTGAAAAGCTTGATCTATATCAAGGTTGATATATGGTGGTTATTATGGATGAGTTGTCAGTTATAACTTTTATGTTATGTCTTGTGTGCTGTATTGGGTTTGCTGATTTATTTTACGATAACTCTCATGCCTTCAAGCTTTTCATCAATGATGACTTGGCAAGCTAACCGCGAGCCTACTTGGCTGTTTCTAAGTTTAGTCAACACTTGTTGCTCACCACTATACTTCGGTGAAATGATGTCTATAAAATCAGGCTCTATTACCACATGGCAAGTACCGCAGTTACAACATCCATTACATATTGCTCTAATGTCAGCAATATCGTTTTCAACTGCTGCTACCATCAAACTCAGGCCATTTTCAGCCTCAACAGATTTTTTACCCCCATTCTTTTGCTTGAAAATAATTGTTGTCATTAAAACAGAACTCCTAAATTGTTGGTATTACCTAAAGAAAACTAGCTGACTGATTAAAGTATGTAAGGCTATTAACGTAATTAGTATCTTCATCATAGGCATAAAATGATGGTTCGGTATTTTTTTCCTAAGTTTAGTGCCAATAAATGACCCTAATATAGCGCCGGTAATTGTTGCAATTAATATAGAGGAATATTCGAGGTACTGAAAACCAATTACCGAAAACACCAATACTTTATTCGCGTTGGTGATCCCCATCAGTAAAGAGGCGGTCGCTATTACTTGGTTTTTATTACCAATGTGTCCTATGCTCAGTCGCTTATAAAGCAAGGTCACTGTCATCGGCCCTGGTGCGCCGATAATCAGCCCTAAACCCGTTTGTAAAATACCCAAGACATAGAAGTTTTCTATCTTACTGAATAGTACATTGAAAGGTTTGAACCAAAGTGATAGCAGCAAATAGCATGCAATATATAATGGCATTGCTGCACTGTTAAGTTGAATTAAGAAAGCACTAACCAGTAAGCTGCCCATGATTGCACCAATAAAAAATTGAACAACATAGCGCCAAACAACATCTGGAAATGAGAGTAAAAGACGTGAAAAATTACTGGCGAATTGGGTTGCACCATGTATTGGAATAATGGCGGCTGCAGGTAGAAAGTAAGGTAGGGTTAATACTAATATTATGCCGCCACCCATAGCAGTAATCCCTGCTAGGGTGGATGTTAATGTGGTGATGACAAAAAGTGTTAATTCAGTAGATATCATCAAATATTACGTTACAGTTGCTTGTAAGTTTTTGTACCTACCCAGCCACGCTCTGAAATATCTACCATGATATTTTCAGGTCCTTCCATTTTAAATTCAGCATTATCTTTGGCTGGATTTTTACCTAAGCCTTGAGCAAGGTTAACGTCATGGCGTGGCTGATAACCATTTTCTTTAAAACTATTCACCATTTCTTCAATGTCATCACATTGAAAGCCAACATGGTGTAAACCAACATAACCTTGAGGGAATTCTTTACCTGCAGCGGGGCCGTTTCTAAATTTTAAAATGGCAAGGTTAACATGGCCATCTGTCATATAAAAACCATTAGCATTACGGCTAGCAACAACACCAGCAACAGACCAACCTAATACATTTTCAAAAAACTCACGGCTTTTATCAGGATCTTCAGACGCCATAGCGAAGTGACTTAGTTTAATCGGCTTACTTGGTTTTTTCGGTTTGATTTCTGTATTTGTTGTTGTGCTCGTTTCGGCATTAGTTTTGTCAGACATATTGTTCTCCTAAAGTTTAAATATTTGTTACTGATATACATTTCAAGTTAATTTTAGCTACCTACACGCAGCGGAGCTGAAAGTGATTTTAGGGCTGCCAATACACTGAGTGCGGTAATTCGCCCCGTGCCAGGATTTTCTATGGTGGGTACATTTTCAATAGTGAGTTCAAAACTGGCGCTGCAAGCGTCAACTTTGATATTATGTGTATTACGCTCTTTTGTTGGATCAGCCCAAATTTCCAATTGAGTTTTATCAGCGCCAATTCCGGCTAAACCTAATGCGGCGGCTACGTTTACGTTTGATGGGAATTGCTCAGCACCTTCTCTAGCGCTACCTTTGAACAAACGTAAAGGCTGAGCTAAGTTGCTTAAGTCAATGCCATTTTCGATGACGTATTTCGCTTTAATAAGCGATGTTGGCGGTTTGCGAGTGACCATTTTAACTGAGTAAATGCTGCCTTGTGCCGCGGCTCTAACGGCATCTAAGCCCAGTAAAGCGCCAGTGGCTAAAACTATTTGGCCGCCATGTTTTTTTGCAGTTTCAACAATGTCAGGATTTTGTAATATTGCTGCGCCGCTTACTGTTACCAAGATCTTACCTTGCTGTAAGCATGGCTCTGCGACCGACATAAAGGCTGAGGTGGGCGCACACTCAACAATAATGTCAGCATTGTTTATTAGTTCATCAGCACTCACAACGGGAACCGGTTGAGCAAAGTTACTCATATTTTTCTCTGCTTTTTCTACACTGCCAGAAGTAACAGCAACAAGCTTTAAACCTGAAATACCATCATCCAAGGCTTTGCCAATAACTTTACCTATGGTGCCAAACCCAGCAATGCCAACGCGTAATACTTTGCTCATAATTGTTTATTCTCATATCGAAATGATAGTTAATTTACTTGAGTTCAGTATACAATTTCATCTGAGGGTAAATTGGTGTTTCTGTATAGCATTGTTAATCTCTGCTATAACAAAAAAGTTAATGATTATGGTTTTATGGTGTTTTTTTTATATAATAAAAAATTATTGCTCCAAACCATATAACTAAAAAAGCCAACAAAATGTTGGCTTTAGTGAAAGGTTTTTTACAAGGGTTAGTTTTTATTGCGCTGTGGCAGGGTTGGATATTTACCCATGGCAAGAATACAAACACAGCAAATAATCATAATGCCAGACATTGCCCACAACACTTCAGTGTATCGACCAATAGCATCATACGTTAAGCCCATAACTAATGGCCCTATGCTTGCGCCTAATTTAAACCCTGAATAACTATAACCATATATCTCACCAAACGAACGTTGACCAAAATAACGACTGGTAAAATAGGCCATCACGTCAAATTCAGCACCGATAGCTATGCCAATAAGTGCAGTACATATTGCGGCTTCAAAGCCGGTTGCTCCCATGGCAAATAAAGCTAAACCAATAACAGGACCGAACATAAAAGCAATAACTACATAAGGAGCAAAAAATTTATCCATTAAGTAGCCAGCAATTAATCGGCCGCCAACAATAGACATACCTAAATAGGCAAAGGTACCAATGGCTTCTTTGATTGACATGCCTCGGTCAGTCATCATAGGGATTAAATGTACTAGTACTGTAGAAGTACATAACCCAGTGATAAGGAAAGAGGTAAACATCAGCCAAAATGTTTTTTGCTTTATGGCTTCTTTTGCAGTGTAACCAACAAGTTTAGGGTTTGATTTTGAAAACGACGTTTGTTGCTCTGTGCTTTCTTGAGCTAACCCGTCAGGAAGTAAACCTAAGTCACTAGGCTTATCTTTAAAAATAAATTTTGCAATAGGCAGTGCTACTACAATAATGAGTACACCTATTGCTAAATATGCTTCACGCCATGTGTAATGTTCCATAAAGTAAGAAGCAATTAGCGGTACCATTGTTGTACCTAAACCTACACCAGCTAAGCCAATGCCTAAAGCTAGCCCGCGTTTTTGATTAAACCAGCTAACTAAAATTCTAGAATAAGTGAGTGGCGCAGTACCTGCACCGAGCAAAGGAATAAGAACGCACATGGCATATAAATGCCAAATGGATGCTGTAAGCATTGACATAGAGGCAATGGTAATACCAAAAAACAGCGTTGATGGGATTAATATTTTTCGTACACCATGCTTATCAACTAATCGACCAACATAAGGGAAAAAGAATATTGCTGTGATGCCTATGATGGTTGGTCCAAAAGAAATTTGACCTCGTGTCCAACCAAAGCTAGTTTCAAAGGCTTTGATAAAGGTACCAAAAGACATTGAAATAACACTATAACCGAGTGATAAACCAATGATTGAACCTACTACTATCCACCAACCATAAAAAAATTTTGCTTTATCTTGGCTAGCAACATCAGTTGTTAAATTACTTGTCATATTTTCTGCCATCTTGATTCACTTCAAATTAGTTCACATGCTTTAAAATTTAAGTGTTATTGGATATATAAGTCAATGAGGCTTTTTGGTTACTGTTATCACACTTTTGTTATTGCAGTTATTTGTTGGCAAATCGCAGAGTGTTTAGTTCAAGCTAATTTATAGCATACCCCAGAACTGTCTATTTGTAGCTTAGCACAAATTAAAATCACAACCGACAGGTATAACAAAAGCATTATACAAGTAGTGAGAAATATTATTTTTATATTATGACAAGGTTCAGTAAAGTTTATCCAAATAGAGAAACTCGGGAACTAATCACAATGAATGAACAAGTACCTCACTTTGGTGGCATATTAAAAAACTACGTCGGCGGTAAATTCGTCTCAAGTGTTATGTTATTTAACAATATTAATCCAGTTGATGGCTCTGTGATAAACCAAGTGGCAGAAGCAGATGCAGACATTGTTGACCAAGCCGTAAAAGCTGCCCGCAAGGCATTACATGGTGAATGGGCTAGCATGCCTTTAGCGCAACGTTGTCAATTATTGCATAAGGTTGCTGATGGCATAGAAGCGCGATTTGAAGAGTTTGTTGCCGCTGAAATGGCTGATACCGGAAAATCTTTCTTCCAAGCGCGAACCATAGATATCCCTCGTGGAGCCGCCAATTTTCGCGCATTTGCCGATATGGTCAAATCGCAATCTACCGAGTGCTTTCATACAGATACTCCAGACGGCTCTGGCGCACTAAACTATGCAGTAAATAAACCACTTGGTGTTGTTGCTGTCATTGCCCCGTGGAATTTACCTTTACTATTAATGACTTGGAAACTTGCCCCTGCAATGGCTGCTGGTAATGTCATTGTTGCCAAGCCATCTGAGGAAACCCCAGCTACGGCAACCTTGTTAGCAGAAGTGATGCATGAAGCAGGCATTCCTGCAGGCGTATTTAACTTAGTTCATGGTTTTGGTCATAAATCTGCCGGAGAGTTTTTAACGACTCATGAAGGTGTTGACGCCGTTACTTTTACTGGTGAATCAAGTACTGGCTCCGCCATTATGCGCGCAGCAGCCGATGGCGTAAAAGGTTTGTCGTTTGAGTTAGGTGGTAAAAACGCGGCTATTGTCTTTGAAGATTGTGATTTTGAAGAGGCGGTAAATGGTACGGCTCGCTCAGTTTTTACTAATGGCGGTCAAGTTTGTATGTGCACCGAACGTGTATACGTACATCGTTCAATATTTGACAAGTTTGTTAGCGCGATGAAAGCAAAAGCAGAGCAAATTAATATTGGCTGGCCATTAGATGAAGATACAGACATGGGACCAGTTATTTCTCATAAGCATCGCGACAAAGTACTGTCATATTACCAGTCAGCTGTTGAAGAGGGGGCGAATGTTATCACTGGTGGCAAAGTTCCAGTGTTTGGCGACGCTAGAGATAACGGTGCTTTTGTTCAACCGACTATTTTCACAGGATTAACTGAACAGGCAAAAATAGTTCAACAAGAAGTATTTGGCCCTGTTTGTCATATCGCACCTTTCGATGATGAAGAGCAAGCAATTGCCATGGCCAATGACAGTAAATATGGTTTGTGCGCAACAGTTTGGACTACAAATTTACCTCGTGCTCACCGAGTTGCCGGGCAAATGGAAGTAGGTATTTGTTGGGTTAATTCTTGGTATTTAAGAGATTTAAGAACGCCATTTGGTGGCGTAAAACTTTCAGGTGTGGGTAGAGAGGGTGGTGTTCACTCCTTAAGCTTTTACTCAGAGCCAACCAATATCTGCATAAAATTATAAAGTAGGAACAATAATGACAACTTCAAATACAGCCCAGGCAGCATTACAAATTCGTAATGCTTATGAATCAGGTACCCCTTGCGCACCAGTACGCGATTTATTAAGCGAAAAATGTGTAGAGTCAGCTTATGCAGTACAAAAGATAAATACGGAATACTGGCAAGCACAAGGTCGACGCGTTGTTGGCGTAAAAGCAGGTTTAACTTCTAAGTCTGTGCAAACACAGCTTGGTGTAGACCAACCTGATTTTGGCGTACTTTATGCTGATATGTTTGTTGCTGAAGGTGTGAAAATTCCACTTGATGCCATCATGCAGCCAAAAGTTGAAGCTGAAGTTGCCTTAGTATTGAAAAGTGATATTACGATGTCGAACCCAACAGTGGTCGATATTATCAATGCCACTGACTATGCTTTACCAGCAATAGAGATTGTTGGTAGCCGAATCGAAAACTGGAACATTAATATTGTTGATACCATTAGTGATAACGCATCTTCTGGCCTTTTTGTTTTAGGTAGCAAACCAACCAAACTAACCGATGTAGATTTAAAATTATGCGGCATGGTGATGGAGAGAAGAGGTGAACAAATTTCGACAGGAGCAGGGCAGGCTTGCTTAGGTAATCCATTAAATGCTGCGGTTTGGCTAGCAAAAACCTTTGTTGATAATGGTACGCCATTAAAAGCAGGAGACATTTTATTAACGGGTGCGTTAGGGCCAATGGTTCAAGTTGCACGGGGTGACAATATTGAAGCGCGAATTTCAGGCTTAGGCAGTGTGTCGGTTTCATTTGCAGGGGAGAAGTAACGATGTCGAATACCATAAGTAAAACAAAAGTTGCCATCATCGGCTCAGGCAATATCGGTACTGATTTAATGATCAAGGTACTGCGAAGTTCAAAAACGTTAAAAATGGCCGCCATGGTCGGTATTGATCCTGAATCTGACGGTTTAGCGCGTGCTAAAAGCATGGGAGTTGCAATAACCCATGAAGGAATAGACGGCTTAGTAAACCTGCCTGAATTTGCTGATATTAAAATTGTATTCGACGCTACCTCAGCAGGAGCACACAAGCATCACAATAAAATTTTGCAAGCACACGGCAAGCAAGTTATTGATTTAACACCCGCCGCTATTGGCCCTTATACAGTACCAGTGGTGAATATTGAAGAGAACCTTTTAGAAGGTAATGTCAACATGGTTACTTGTGGCGGACAAGCAACTATTCCAATGGTTGCTGCCGTAAGTCAGCACTTAAATGTTCATTACGCAGAAATTATTGCGTCTATTTCGTCTAAATCAGCAGGACCTGGTACTAGGGCTAATATTGATGAATTTACCCAAACAACTGCCCGAGCCATTGAACAGGTCGGTGGTGCGAGTAAAGGCAAGGCTATTATTGTTCTTAACCCAGCAGAGCCACCAGTAATGATGCGCGATTCAGTGTTTGTATTGAGTGAGTTACCTGAAAATAATGACTTAAGCGAAGCTGATATTCAGGCCTCTGTAGAAGAGATGGTTGCCAAAGTACAAAGTTATGTACCTGGCTATCGCTTAAAGCAACAAGTGCAGTTTGAACGCTTTGAAAAAGATAACCCTTTACTTATACCTGGGTATGGTCAGTTTTCTGGTTTGAAATCTTCAATATTTTTAGAAGTAGAAGGCGCTGCCCATTATTTACCTGCGTATGCCGGTAACTTAGATATTATGACTTCGGCCGCACTGGGTACAGCAGAGCGGATAGCGCAGAGCAAATTTCAGTAAGCAGACTCTCAGCAAGTAGACAAGGGCTAAAGGCAGGATTGAACATGACAATTAATCAAATAAGTACTCAAACCAGTATTCAAGAAAACCAAGCAAAGAAAATCTATATTCAAGACGTTACCTTACGCGATGGTATGCATTCATTACGTCACATGTATAGTTTAGATCAAGTACAAACGATTGCTAAAGCGATAGATAAAGCGGGTGTTGACGCTATTGAAATTGCCCATGGTGATGGTTTAGGTGGCGCAAGTTTCAACTATGGCTTTGGCTCAAATACCGATAAAGAATGGATTGAAGCAGTTAGTGATGCCGTAGAAAATACGCGTTTAACCACCTTAATTCTACCGGGTATTGCGGTTAAAGAAGATTTGAAATGGGCGTGGGATGCTGGCATACGCTCAGTACGCGTCGCCACGCATTGCACTGAGGCCGATGTTTCACGTCAGCACATTGAATATGCGCGTGAACTTGGCATGGACACCATTGGTTTCTTAATGATGTCGCATATGAGCACACCGGAAAAACTAGCCCAACAAGCTAAATTGATGGAGTCATATGGCGCACAGTGCGTTTATATTACCGACTCTGCGGGCGCAATGACCATGCAGGATATTGTCGCTCGAGTAAAAGCATACAAAGAAGTACTTAAGCCTGAAACCGAAATTGGTATTCATGCTCATCACAACTTGTCGTTAGGTGTTGCTAACTCAATCGTAGCGGTAGAGCACGGCGTAACACGAGTTGATGCATCTTTGTCTGGTATGGGCGCAGGAGCAGGCAATGCACCATTAGAAGTATTCGTTGCGGCTGCTAATAAATTAGGCTGGAAACATAATGCTGATTTATACACCTTGATGGATGCTGCCGACGATATAGTACGACCTTTGCAAGACAGACCTGTACGCGTTGACAGAGAAACCTTGTCACTTGGCTACGCGGGGGTTTACTCGAGCTTTCTTCGCCATGCTGAAAAAGCAGCGCAAACCTACGGTTTAGATACCCGTGACATTTTAATTGAATTAGGTCGTCGCGAAATGGTTGGCGGTCAAGAAGATATGATCACCGATGTTGCATTAGATTTAGTAAAAGGTAAATAAGGGGCAATAATATGAGCGATAACACAAATATTAATATTAAGGACGTTGCAAAGATTGTTGATGATGCAGCGGTAAATGCAGAAGCAATTTCGCAATTGTCAGCGCAAGGTTACCAGTTAACGTTAGCGCAAGCATACCAAGTACAAGCACAATCCGTTGCTAATCGTTTGGCTCGTGGAGAACAGCAAGTTGGTATAAAAATGGGCTTTACTAGCCGTGCCAAAATGATCCAAATGGGTGTTGATGACATGATTTGGGGCCCACTGACCGATGCTATGTTTATCGAAGAAGGTGGTGATACGCAATGGGAGAAATATGTTCACCCAAGAGTTGAGCCCGAAATAGCCTTTTTACTGAAAAAGCCGTTATCAGGTAATATTACTTTGGCAGAAGCCATGGCTAGCGTAGAAGCAGTCGCGCCAGCATTAGAGATTATTGATTCACGCTACGATAATTTCAAATTTTCACTTGAAGATGTGGTTGCCGATAATTGTTCTTCATCAGGTTTTACTATTGGTGCATGGCAAAGCGCAGAAACCGACATTGCTAATTTAGGTATGGTGATGGAGTTTGATGGTGAAGCCGTAGAAATAGGCTCAAGCGCTGGTATTTTAGGTAACCCATGGCGCTCGCTCGCTGCAGCGGCTCGTGTAGCGGGCGAAGCGGGGAAAGTATTACCTGCAGGCTCTATTGTACTAGCTGGCGCATCAACAGCAGCGTATGCATTAAAGCCCGGCGTACATGTTCGTCTTAACTGTGAGAAGTTAGGTGTTGCTGAATTTACAGTGAAATAGCATGTGAACTTTTTGCTATTAGACTTAATTTCGTTGTCAAAAGTGCTCCTTTATAGTCATAAACTCCGCGCTTTTTCCTAAAACTTAAGCCAAATAGCTTTAAGCTCAAAGCTATTTGGAAAAGGTATAAATATGAAAAATGAAAATGAAACAGTATCAAGTTCTGGAGTAACAAATTCAGAAGTAATAAAGGGAAAAGCTAAGCCAAGAGGTACCTTTCCTCACTATAAACGTGCAGGCGACTTTATCTATGTGTCGGGCACTAGCTCACGTTTACCTGACAACAGCTTTGATGGCGTTGAGGTAGATGAAATGGGGGTAACTAATTTATCAATTGAAGCACAAACACGTGCTGTTATTAATAACATTGGTGATATTTTAAAAGCGGCGGGTGCAGAACTTTCGGATCTAGTTGAGCTTAGTAGTTATTTAGTCAACATGAATGATTTTGGCGGATACAACAAAGTTTACAGTGAGTTTTTTGATGCATCTGGCCCAAGTCGTACAACAGTTGCGGTGCATCAATTACCTCATCCTCACCTGTTAATAGAAATAAAAGCTATCGCTTATAAGCCACTTTAAAGTAGATGAATAAAATTTTAGGGGAATAATATGACAGAATTAATTAATAATGTATCAGCATTATCGACATTTAATTTTCAGCAGTGGATTAAAGATCACGAGCACTTATTGAAACCACCAGTGAATAATAAACTTATTTGGGAAAATGCTGATCTTATGGTTACCGTTGTTGGTGGTCCTAATGAACGTTACGACTATCATGTTGATCCCGTTGAAGAGTTTTTCTATCAAATGAAAGGCAATGCTTTTCTTCGAATTATGACCAAAAATGGACCTGAAGAAGTTCACATGAAAGAAGGTGATATCTTTTTGTTACCAGCCTTTGTTCGTCACTCTCCGCAGCGTCCTGAAGAAGGTAGCATTTGTTTGGTAATAGAGCCTAAACGCCCTGATGGGGCGAAAGACGCATTTGAGTGGTATTGCCAGGAATGTAATCATTTAGTACACCGTGCTGAAATGATATTGAATGATATCTCTAAAGACTTACAACCCGTGTTTAAAGCATTTGGAAATAATGAATCATTACGTACATGTCCAAGTTGTAAGGTAGTTCATCCAGCCTAGAAGATTAAGGAAGTAAGAAAATGAAAGTAGTAGATATGCACACCCATTTCTTGCCTAAGCAATGGCCTGATTTAGAGAAACGTTTTGGTACAGGAAACTGGCCGTCGTTGAAACATACCGAACAAGGCAAGGCAATGATTATGCTGGGTGACAAAGAGTTTCGTCCAGTGTATGAAGCCTGTTGGGATCCGGCTGTCCGACTTAATGAAATGGACAGAGATGGTATTGATATACAAGTAATGTGCGCAACGCCGGTACTTTTTGCATACGAAAGACCTGCAAAACAAGCACATGAGTGCGCGCAAATTTTTAATGATTTAGCGCTAGAAATGTGTGCTCATGATAGCAACCGTTTAAAAGCATTAGCGCAAGTGCCATTACAAGATATCGATGCTTCGTGTCTAGAGGTTTCACGCGCGGCCAAAAATGGTCATGTTGGTGTACAAATTGGCAACCATGTTGGTAACAAAAATATGGATGATGAAGGCATAGTGACCTTTTTACAGCATTGCGCTAGTGAAAACATCTCTGTGTTAGTACATCCTTGGGATATGCTTGGTGCTGAGCGTATGCCAAAATACATGTTGCAATGGTTAGTTGCTATGCCTGCCGAGACCCAGCTTTCTATAATGTCATTAATATTGTCCGGTGCGTTTGAACGTATCTCTAAAGATTTAAAGCTCTGTTTTGCTCATGGTGGCGGTAACTTTGCCTTTCAAATTGGACGAGTTGATAATGCGTGGAGGCACCGAGATATTATTCGTGAAGACTGCCCTAATTTACCCTCATCTTACATTGATCGTTTTCATGTTGATTCAGCGGTCTTTAGTGATGAATCATTACAGCTTTTAACTAATATTATGGGAGATGAGAGGGTGATGTTAGGCTCTGATTCACCCTTTCCATTAGGTGAACAACGAGTTGGTACTTTAGTACGTGGGCATAAGCAACTTTCTGATAGCAGTAAACGAAAAATTCTAGGAGAAAATGCAACGTCATTTTTTGGTCTATAAACGTTATTAATCCGTTTGGTATATATGGTATAAATTAGAGTAAGTTATGAAATCAATTATTGTCGATAAAACCACTATTACGCCCTCTAAAGTTATTTGTATTGGCCGTAATTATGTCGAACACATAGCTGAGCTTGGTAATGAGGTACCTGATGAAATGGTGGTATTTAATAAGCCTAATTCTGCCATTTCTGCTGAGCTGTTTTCGTATCATCAAGAGCAACTTCACTATGAGGGCGAGCTATGTTTCGTCATTAAAAGCGGCCAACTTTGTGCGGTAGGCTTTGGTTTAGATCTCACCAAACGCGGCTTGCAAAGTAAACTTAAGGCAAAAGGTTTGCCTTGGGAGCGAGCTAAAGCATTTAATGGCGCAGCCGTTTTTAGTGACTTCATTTCAATTAATCCGACTGACATTAACGAGTTATTATCACTTGAATTGTCAATCAATGATGAAATTATTCAAGCAGGTGGCGTTAAGTTAATGATGTATAAACCGGCAGATATTTTGGCTGAACTAAAGACTTTTATTGATTTAAACGATGGCGATATTATTATGACTGGTACCCCTAAGGGCGTTGGTTTGATAGTGGCGGGAGCATGCTTTAAAGCTAGAGTACTTAGCGGTAATACAGAAATAGTTTCAGCAGTATGGACAGCGATATAAGTGAATAAACTAGTTTATTGAAGAGTACTCTGAGGTTACTATGTACTCTAATTCCCTCGGGCTAAAGTAAGCACTAAGTAACCTTTGAAATAAACCTGTCTTAAGTGCTTCATTGATTTCAGTGGTGAGCAATCTTAGTTTTTTGTTATTTTGCGCTAATTCATTAGATGACCATAATGACACAGTGCTCCACTCATAAATTATCGGCTTTGCTAATTGTGCTTGAATATCTAACTTTTTAATACGCTCATTTAATCTTATATAGGGGCCAGATACAACGTCAATACGGTTTTTTAACAGCATTTTCAAACCTTGTAAATGTTTAGATATCTCTACTCTTTTGTAAGGAATATCTTTACTTAAGCAAGGGCATCCCGAACCACCAATAAGCATCGAGACATGTTTGTTTTTAATATCAGCTATCGTTTTAATATCCGAATTAAGTCGTGTGAATAATACAAACGGCGTTTTGTAAATAGGCAATTGATAGGCCATCTTAATTTTTATGTTTGCATGATGCGATATAAATGTAATATCAATCCGCGACTTTTCAATCTCATGGATGACTCTAGCCAATGGCTTCAATTGAATGTCAAATTTAATATTTGAATCATGCTTTTTCTCAAGCACACGAAATAGCTCAGGGTATATTCCTTCAATTAAATTTGATTCTGTTCGGTAAGCCCAAGGATAGCTTTCTAGTAATCCTACTTTATAGATTTCTACAGAATGTGCTTTAAATATTGATAAGGTGAAAAGTAAGACAATAACTCTGTTAATCGGCATTACAATATCCTTGAGGACGGTCACTTTTTTACTTGCTAGTAGAGCTATAGAGTCAAAGTGGCGCTAATCTTTCATCAATTAAACTTTTAGGTGATATTGTTCAGTTTATTCTTAATCCAATGGATTTACCAATTAGTGAGTCTATCTTTGATGAATAGTAGTGTATATGAGGTGTATTTCTGGCAGTTTTTTGCAATAACAAGTACATTATTTACATCTGTTTTTGACCACTAAGAATTACTTTTACTTTTTTTAGGCATAAGACTAAAGCACATCCGTGTTATAGCTACTAGGTACGATAAATTGAAGTTACAGTTCGATAGTATGCTGGCACTGGCGTGTGCAATGATTTTACTGGCAATATGAAAGGTCAATAGCCCCAAATGTTAGCACCCAATTTTTAACTAGACGCTGAAAATTATTTTGTTAGTATAATGACACAAGCTTTATATGTAGTGACAAATCAACCCTAACGAGAAGACAGATTATTATTTAACGGGTTATAAATATATTTTACTTACAATTAATATTCATTTAAGTAAATTTAAATCAGTATAGATTACAAAAATCATCGACATCGCAAAATATACCTATTAGTTTATCCATCAGCCCACCGTTTTGTGCTTTTAAATCGTTTTTAGTAGAAAGATCTGATCGCTAGGTGGGCAATTAGTTCAACTCTTATCCAGTTTTCAGGTTATTCAAGTTTCTTGTTATTAGGGTATGATCTTTTTGAGATATTTTGATTGTGTACATCCTTGCGTACATAAAAACTCGTGGTAGCCTATAGGCTAGCTAAATCAACTAAGTCTCATAATCGTGCCTCATAGAGCAATAATTACCCTCAAAATATTGAATCTGTATACTGTGTGGGAGTTACTTGACATAATTTTTAGCAATAGTGCGTAATTCTTTTAATGCCGCTTCAGCATCTACACCGCGACTTTCAACGCTTATTACCCACTCTTCATCTAAGCCTTTACTGTATTGCTTAAACTCTTGACCTAATTGCTTGCTTTCAATCACCTTTACGCCTTGTTTTTTAGCAAATTCTAAGCTGATTGAATCACCTTTGTCCCAAATACTACCGGCCATTGCCGAAAGTTTTTCACCAGAAACATTCATGATAGCTTTACGGTCTTTGCTAGATAAGCTGTCTAAAAATTCAGGGTTAATAAAAATAGAGAAACTACCTAAATACATGCCACCAGGAACTGCTAATACGTTAGGCGCTACTTCATATAGACGCAATGATTTTTGTGAGTCCATTGGCATGAATACACCATCAATTACACCTTGCTGAAGCATTTCATACACTTTAGAGCCCGGGGCTGCAATAGGGGTAATGTCAAGGCGCTTACCTAAATCACTTTGTATACCGCCACCGATACGTATTTTTTTACTTTTTAGATTAGCTAAGGTAGTAATTGGTTTTATGGTATGAACATAACCTGGACCATGAGTAAATAAACCGGCTAAGATTAAACCTTCAAATTCACCTGCTTTCTTGAAATATTTGTCTTGTACGCGCCACAGTGCAACAGAAGCTGCTTCAGCATTAACACCTAAACCAGGTTGCTCTACAATTTGTGGTAACTTGAAACGTCCAGGCACATAACCGTGATAACTGAAGCTAGCATCAGCTACACCGTCTTCTACTAGGTCGAACATACTTTTAGGATGACCCATGCCGTATTCTAGTTTTATTTTTACTCTACCTTCGGTCGCTTCTTCAATCCAATTACCCCAAGTAGGCCAAATTTCCGTATTCATAGAATGGCTAGGTGGTAACCACGTAGCGATACGTAAAACAGACTCTGCAACAGCTGATGCTGATAATGCTACATAAAAACCTAATGCGGCAGTGATTCTCATTAACGGTGCTGTATTCATAGCTTTCTTCTCCTAAACTCAATGTTTTATATTTTATGGGTGTTTTTTATATGGTTATTTAAGGTTTTCATTAGTAATTAAATAAAGTTGTGATTTGCTTTCAGGTTACGTGATTGTTATATATGATTTAAGCTTCAACAGCTTCTTGGCCAAACTGTCGGGAATATTCTTGTGTTACCGAATCAAAGAGAGTCCAAATTGAAATAATCGGCTTTCCTTGCATTGGCCAGTAAGATAAATCTTGGTGGCAAGGAGTAACTTCGGCTGTATTTGGATCTTTAACTAAGGGTTGATCATAAAAGAATTTTAAGATTTGAGACTTCATCATTCGATCTGCAATCTCAGGCATAGGAGAATACTCTATAAATACCTTGAAGGCAGGGTTACGCCACCAGATGAAAAAGTCTCCATAATAACGGCCTTTTATTATTTCCTCTGTATATTCAGCACAAGCAGCTGCGGGGTCGTTAAGAATATTTTCAACGGCATCACGCATAATCCCAATCCATTTTATAGGTAAGACACCGCGTGGTGCGGTAGCGCCGTCGCTTTCATAAGCCGAAATTTCTTCAGGGGTTATGTCTCTAATTAATCTATGCGGTAAATTTTTATACATGCTGAAAAACTTTTTTGTAAACATATAAAGATTAAAACATGCAAAATTTATTGTCGCCATCATCCAATAAGATGACAAGGTTTACGTTAGAAAGGCAGAATGTATCTTGATGACAAGAAGAAAATTATTAATATTATTTTTTAAATGATTTTGTTAAGCAAAGAGCAAATAATTCATTTAAACTCGAAATGTTTAATTTACTGTAGGCTCTAGTCATATATGTAGCCACAGTAGGAGGTTTTAAATTAAGAGCAAGGGACACTCCCTCTCTGGTCATTCCTTGCATGACTCGTGCGCAGACTTCAATTTCTCGATGGCTTAACTCCCCACCTAAACTTGTAATCAAATTTTCTAATTCAGAAATAGGCGGTACTGTTCGAGTTTGCCAATCAATAACAGGCGATATACTTAAGTGCCTTTTTACTAAAGCAGTAATCATCATACTATCTTGTTGTAAATAATTAAGATCTTCTAGGCTAAAGTATTTTTTATTAATGTTGCGATAAAAATTTAGCATGAACCACTTTTGATTTTCATGATCAATTAAAGAAACTCGATCTAACAAGTGATTATCTTCATAGATTTCTTTTCGATATTCTTGATGCTTTATATCTTTTGCGTGTAACTGCTGAATCAATACCTCACCAGATTGGAGTGATTTTCGTCCTATTAATCTGCTATGTGGATCATTGCGATAATACATAGATTGTTCGTAAAGGCGGCTGATTCTACTGGTAACTTGATTACCGTAGCTATAGCCAGCGACAAAGTGAGGGGTCATGTGATAATCAAAAGCAAAAAGGGAAACATGATCAAAAGTAATGTAATGACCTATAGCATTACTTATTTCCTGGATAAAATTGATTGTACCTATGGATAAAATAGTCTCCGCACTGATGGCATTAGATAAGAGAGAGTTAGTTTTTTTCATTAAATTTCCATCTATTAAAGCAGGTTTAAAATAGGAGCTAAATATATTAATACTACGGGTAAAATAGTACCTGATTAGCTATAAAAGCTCTGACAATTTTAAAGGTTTGTTAGGCATAGCTGAGACTTTCATCGCTGCAAACAAAAACGAGCATCATAGCTGTTAAATTAAAAAATCTATTGAGCCTGTAACAGATTTTGTGTAGCTCCTCGTTTTAAAAAAAGACCTTTATGTCGTCGGTATTCGGATTCAATCATAAATCGATTCATGGTCGTTTTTCAATTTTTTATTGGCATTGTCCATTTTTTGATACTGTATCTATTGCCAGATAAACCTCTTTATTCGCTGTGTAGAAAAATTTTTTAAATATATACCCGTTCCACTTGAAGATGCTCGTTTCAGGAAGTCTGAGCGATTTATAATCAAGGCGCATTTTTTATTAAGGGTTATTCAGGAGAATGTGCTCCTGCATTCTCTAATAAGCTACGTCCTTAAAAAGAAATACAACGCTGAGTATGATTTGCTCAGCCTTCCCCAAGGGCTGGTTTAGAAACGCTTTATGCTTCGTTATTGATTTTGATAAGGGAATAACCATTCTCTTCAATCAACGCCTTGCCTAAAGTCGTTTCTAATTCCAGCTGAATCATGCATCTTCGAGTGGAACGGGTATACATGTGAAGTGTAAATATAGCTCGTTTGCTTATTTTCTATCTTTGATGAGTCACCCACCTTGTCATCTTATTGGATGATAGTGCAGTTAAATTTATCATGTTTTAATCTTTATCGACTTATTAGAGTGAAAGCTTTTAGCACTTATCTTTAGCTAAAGATAATGTCTTCGTAATAAAAACCAAACAATAAGTAAAAGAAACAAATAAAAGGAAAGATGATGAGTAAATTTAATCCTGCACTTAACCAGTGCCCAATGACAAAAGTGTCTGAAACATTTGAGCTTTCCAATGCCCAGCTTGATGCCGTATTGAAACGCGCTAGAAATGAAAGCCCAGTATTCTTCTTGCCTGATATAGGTTTTTGGGCAGTAACTAAATATGATGACGTAAAAGAAGTATTGAGCAATAAAGACGTATTTTCTTCAGAAATAGCACAGGAACCTTTGCATTCATATTCCTCGGAGGTTATTGAGTTATTTAAAAAAAGAAACTTTTGTCCTAAAGCAACCCTATCTAATAATGAAGGTGAAGATCATGCACGTATTCGTAAACATACTCAAGTCGCTTTTTCTCCAGCTCGAAATCGTCAAATAGAATCCTTTATTCGCGAATTAATGAATGATGCTGTCGAGGCCATAAAAGCAGATAAAAAAGCCGATTTATTAGAAAAAATATTTTACGAACTACCCGCTTTGGTGTTGTTTAGATTATTGGGCATGCCAGATGAAGATGTCAGCAAAGTTAAAATGTGGGCCGATAGTCGTTTAGTTCTGTCATTTGGTAAGCCTAGCTTAGAGCAACAACTCATCTCTGCAGGTCATTTATGTGATTACTGGGATTACTGTGTTGAATTAGTACAGAAAAGGCTTAAATCTCCACAAAGTGATTTACCGAGTGATTTAATCTCAATACGTAATCATGATGATAGCATTCTTACTATTGAAGATATTAACAATGTGGTGTTCGGCTTGTTATTCGCTGGACACGAGACAACTACTAATATGTCTTCAAATGCGATGCTTACATTGTTAGAGCATCCACAGCAATGGCAAGAAGTTGTTAACGATACTAAATTGATCCCTAATGCTATTGAGGAATGCTTAAGGTATCGTTCATCTGTTGTTGCCTGGAGACGTATAGCTAAGCAGGATGTGACTATTTCAGGGACAAAAATTACGGCTGGTGATCGTGTTTTAGTCTTTCTTCCCTCAGCGAATAAAGATGAATCACATTTTGAGGAAGGTGATGAGTTTAATATCAAAAGCAAAGTTGCTCGCCGCCATATAGCTTTTGGGTTTGGCCGTCATGTATGTTTAGGTGCGCCACTTGCACGTTTTGAACTTAAAATCATTATTGAAGAGCTTGCCTCTCAGCTGCCAAGTTTAAGGTTGATGGAGGGAAAAAGCCACATGCCTGTAGACATGGCAGTACAATTCCGTGGACCCGCGCAATTATGGGTAGAGTGGGATTAATTGTCACTTATCAATTTAGAATCTGCTCTAGTCACTAGTTTGGTTAATTTTACCTCATATAGAGTTAGCTAAACTACGCTTATTCATAATTTTACTTTTACATTTCTATTTATTGAAAGATTAGTTTCTAAATGTAGAGCCATTTCAGACAAATATTTAGGTCAGTTTATGAAAAATGAAAAGTGCATTATTATTGGTGCAAGTCATGTTGCCGCTCAATTAGCGCCAATGCTTCGTCAACAAGGTTGGCAAGGAAGTATTACGGTTATTGGAGATGAGTACTTTCTTCCATATCATCGCCCACCGCTATCAAAAGCTTTTTTAGCTGGTGATAAAAATACGGAAGGTTTACTTATTCGTACCCCAGCAAATTACAAACGAGCGAAAGTGAAATTCTTACTTGGTACACGAGTAAGCCGAATTGATCGTGAGTTGAAAAGAGTGGTGTTAGATGACGGCGAAAGCTTCCAATACACCAAGTTAGTTTTATCAACGGGGTCAAATGTTCGTAGGTTACCTTTACCCGGTATAGACCTTAAAGGAGTTAACTATTTAAGAAGTATCGCTGATATAGAAGAAATACGTCCTTTCACGGGGGAAAACAAAGCGGCGGTAATCATAGGTGGTGGTTATATTGGATTAGAAACAGCGGCAGTACTTAGAAAGCTGGGTATGAAAGTCACAGTATTAGAAGCTTCTTCGCGTATTTTAGAGCGTGTCACTACTGAACAAATATCTTCGTTTTATACAAGGGTGCATAAGGAGGAGGGCGTAAATATTGTAACTAACGCAATGACAGTCCGCTTAGAAGGAGATAAAAAAGTTGAGCGTGTTGTTTGTGCAGATGGAAAGACTTTTGATGCCGATTTAGTTGTTGTTGGTGTAGGCGTCTCTCCCGCGACAGAGCTTGCTGAAGAAGCGGGTCTAAAGATAGACAATGGTGTTGTTGTTGACGAATACTGTCGAACTAGCGATAAAAATATTTTTGCAGCCGGTGATTGTACTTCTCACCATAATTTTATTTACGATAGAAGAATTCGATTAGAGTCAGTACCAAATGCGACAGATCAAGCAACGGTGGCGGCTAAAGGAATTAATGGTGACTTTAAACATCCTTACAATGCGCTACCTTGGTTTTGGTCAGATCAATATGATATTAAGTTGCAAATAGCGGGCTTATCGGCAGGTGCTGATGAAGTTATTATTAGAGGGAATATTACCTCAGGGCGTAATTTTGCTGCTTTTCATCTAAAGGAGGGGAAAGTTATTGCCGTTGATTCTATCAATAAAGCTAAAGAATTCATGATAGGAAAAAAGTTAATTTTGGAAGGTAAGTTGGTTGATAAATTAAAGCTAGCGGATGAAAAAGTTGAGATGAAGGACTTGTTATAGAGTTCATAATTCAAAATAAATGAAAAATGAGGAGATTAATATGCCAGTAGTTAAATTTGTTGAGTTTGATGGAACAGAGCATGAAGTCAACATAGAAAATGGACAATCGGTGATGAAAGTTGCAGTTGACAATATGGTAGATGGTATTGTTGCTGAATGTGGTGGTTGTTGCAGTTGTGCAACTTGTCACTGTTATGTTGATGATGCTTGGTTTGCTAAATTAGCTGAACCAGAAGAGACTGAAAAAGACATGATTGATTGTACCGCTGAGCCTAAAGAAACGAGTCGCCTAAGCTGTCAAATTGTTATGTCTGATGAGTTAGATGGTTTAGTTGTACATTTACCTGAGTCACAATTTTAAATATACCAGCTCTAGTACAAATTGATGAGAGCAAGCTAGGTTAATAACCTTGCTTTAAAAAGATTAGAAAATTTAACTCATATTAATGAAAAGTAGAGAAAAAATGCAAGTTATAAATACTGAAATTGGAATAAATGCTAGCCCTCAAATAATATGGATTATTCTTGATGATATTGCCCGTTATGGTGGGTGGTATTGTTGCTAAATGTGGTGGTTGCAGCTGTGCAACTTACCACTGTTATATTGATGTTGCTTGGTTTACTGAATTAGCTTAATCAGAAGAGACCGAAGAAGACATTTACCTGAGTCACAATTTTAAACATACCAGTTCCAGTTAAAATTGACTAGAGCAAGCGAGGTTAATAACCTCGCTTTAAAAAGATTAGAAAATTTCAACTTATATTAATGAAAAGTAGAGAAAAAATGCAAGTTATAAATACTGAAATTGAAATAGATGCTAGCCCTCAAACAATATGGGCTATTCTTGATGATATTGCCCGTTATGATGAGTGGAACCCAGTAGTTCCAAGAATGCAAGGTAAGACTGTCGTTGACTCTCAACTCGATGGTCAATTAGTTATTTTAGATAAAGTAGATAAACCTTTTCCTCCGACAGTTACTCGAATAGTAGGTGCTCGTCAATTTAGATGGGTGACGGTTAGACCAGACTCCTCAGAGTTTATCGCTGAGCACTGCTTTACACTAGAGCCTCTTGAAAATGGACGTACCCATCTAAAACACTTTGAAACTTTTGAGGGCACTTTAGTTGAAGGTATGTGGCCATTACTTGATACAGCATTTAGAGAAGCATACGAGCAGTTTAATATTGAAATTAAGAAACGTGCTGAAGAAATGACATCAGCTAAGGTGTCATTACACCCAAGCATTAGTGACAGGATTAATGAGGTGAAAGGCGACTTCTCCGGTGCAACACTTAAGTGTCAGTGTGAAACAAATCCAGTAGAAGTTCAGTTAAAAGAAAATGTTGCCCATAATCACCTCTGCGGTTGTTCAAAATGCTGGAAGCCAGAAGGTAGCTTATTTTCTCAGGTAGCGGTGGTGCCTAAAGAAACAGTTTTGATTGTTTCAAATAAAGATAAATTATCAATTATTGACGATAGCCAATCAATTAAACGCCACGCTTGTAAAGAGTGTGGTACCCATATGGTTGGTGAAGTGATAGATCCAGAACATCATTTCTATGGTATCAGTTTTGTTCACCCTGAATTAGTTGTCGGCGAAAAATTAGGCGCACCTATTTTTGCTGCATTTGTTTCCTCAATTATTGAATCTGGAGCTTGTCCATCAGAAATGGAGGCGGTAAGAGAGAACTTAAATAATGTAAACATACCTGCATATGATGCGTTTACACCAGAATTAATGGATATTATTGCGTGGCATAAAGTGAAACTTGCTAACAATAGTTAGCTTAAAATAGCTTTAAAAATGGTGAACTAAACTTCTATAAATCTACTTTTATTATTTGTCATGTTCGCACCAGTCGCCCATACAACCTGTAATATATTCAGCCTATTCTTTAATGGAATAGGCTTTTTAATTCCTTACAAACGCTGCTTGCTAACTTCTTTTATAGCTATAAACTTATTTACTTTGGTAAATATCACCTTTCCATTTTAGTTTTGAGCGAGGTAATGTTTCATTGACTTTAATGGGAAGATGTTAGCGTTTATCGGCCGGTGTTTTAGGCTCACTTTCATGTTTTCGATATTGAACGGGCGTTTTCCCGGTCCACCGACGAAATGCGCGACTAAATGCGCTGACCTCGGAGTATCCCAGCAGTAAAGTAATATCGATAAACGAATACAGATTGTTTTTTATATAGTGAACAGCCATTTTATGTCGTGTGATATCTACCAACTCTTTAAAGGCGCATCCTTTGTTTGCCAAGTGACGCTGTAAAGTGCGTGTGCTTTTATTCAAACGTGTTGCGACTTGATCGATACTAGGTGCGCCATTGCAGATTTGTCGTGCAATTTCGGCCTGCACCTCAGTTATGAGATCATGTTCTGCATCAGTTGCTGCTACAGTTTGCTTTA
>Ga0209292_1000469_pt1 | contig 52606 bp, 43 predicted proteins | sample GOMGulsemesocosm_2_FD_184634 | JGI IMG/M metagenome (GOLD analysis project Ga0209292, IMG submission 184634) | Methane-oxidizing microbial communities from mesocosms in the Gulf of Mexico - GOM9C Gulf of Mexico (SPAdes) (version 2) | ecosystem: Environmental > Aquatic > Marine > Cold seeps... | reverse complement strand
AACTGGCTGAATTTCAAGCCTTGTATCCAAATGCTTGCATTAAGTTTGTCACGGCAATTTGGGTCGATTCGATAGACACCCAACCTATAGATATCGATATTATTTTGGCTTCGGATAACAATGCCCGCCAGCATATGGAGAAATTATCAACGGAGTTTCTTGTGCCGATAATAGGGGCAAGTTCCACGGAGCGAATTGAATCTCCAGAGGATTTAATGCAGATAAGTCCTATTCATATCCTAGGTTTTGATGATCACTGGTCTCGCTATCTAGGGGCGTTTGATTTACAGCACAATGTGCGTTCAACACGTCTTCAGGTCGATACCTTTGTTGCTGCCTGTGAATTTGTTTCCTGCAACCTTGGTTGTGCTGTCGTACTGGAGCGCTTTGCTAAAAATGCGATCGATATGGGGCGGCCAATCCGCTGCGCAGGAAGTAAAGTGCCACTTGGCCAATCCCACTATCTGGCTGAATATACGGCAGTGAAAGAAACCGATCCTGTTGTCGAAGCATTTAAATGCTGGTTAAGAGAACTCTTCAAATCATAGGCATGGCGGTATTACAAAATTAACAAAATATTTAACAAGACAGGCATCATAAAATTGAAAGTAACAAAACATTTAACAAGGCAGGCATCATAAAATTAAACGTTTAATTATGGCGGACGTTATTAAAAAACCTATTGCTAGGGAACCTACGATTAAGTGGCTGCCTTCGCCTTAAGTCTCAGGCATTTTATCCACACGCTGAGGCGGGAGACGTTATTCGCAGGCTCCTAGAGAAGAAAAGAGGGTGAATGTTGTGATGTATATTTATAAGGAAATAGTTAGGTATGGTTAATTCAAAACAATTTTCGTTACTAGACGTTAAGCTAATATATTTTTTGATATTGACTGTCTCCATGTACTTTTTCTCGATTGATTTATATGCCCCCGCATTACCTAGTATAAAAGTGTTTTTTCAAGCGCCTTTTAATCAGGTTCAATGGACTATTACGCTTTTTGCAACGGGTTTTTGGAGTAGCCAATTAATTTTTGGTGCTCTCATTTCTCATTTCGACAAACGAAAAATTTTACTGACTACCAGTGCTACTTTTAGCTGCTTAAGCCTAGCAGCCATTAGTGCTCCTCATATTGAAGCTTTATATCTATACCGTTTTGCTCAGGGAGTGTGCTGTGCCGCTATGTATGTGATTGGCTTTGCAACAGTTAGGGAGCTTGCAGAAGAGCATAGATTAAAAACCATTATGCCACTCTCATCTATGGGCTTTACTTTTATGTCTGCAATATCGCCGATTATTGGTGGTTTCATAATTTATAACGGTGAATGGCATCAGGTGTTTATCTGTATGTCACTTGCTGGCCTTCTTCTTTTTAGTTCGACGTATTTGCTATTTCCTCGCTCAAAAACAAAAAAAAGAGCTCTTGATATTAAAACAATAAGTGCCCGTTTTATAATAAATGAAGCCTTTACTAATTATAAATCTATGATAGCTAACGCTACTTTTATGATTAGCTCATTTATCAGTATTAGTGCTGTTGTTGCCATGGTTGTTTTTTATCAAATTGCTTCCTTTATATTTATAGGTGAAGCTGGAATTACCTCTTTAGATTTTGGCTTTATCTGTTTTTTACTGATAATGGTCTCTGTTTTAGCGAGGGTTTATTATCTTAAATATTTAAGACATTCTCTTGCTCTGAATGGACTCTTTAAATGGAGCTGGATAGCAATGGGTTCTGCGCTTATGGCTTTTATGAGCACTCTCTTTCAGGGTATGGCCTTCATTGTTTTTTTCGCTATTTGTTATTCAATTTTTATGTTTTCACTCAGTATTGTGCATTGTTACGCATTGGTCTTTGCGTTTACTGAAGCGGATAGATCGCAGGCGGGATATTCTGCCGCTATCTATGGCACTTTAACCGCTTCATACATTCTTGTAGGGGCTGTGATTTCTTCAGTTTTTGAACCGGGTATCATTTATTTAATAATACTGATGTTACTAATGGCTTTTGTTTGCCTATGTGGAACGGCATATATTCAATATAAGAAAAAACATTTATCGAGACACCTTGTCTAATTTAATCTCGTTCTAGCTTTATTAGATTCACTCAAGGATGAGGAATCTAAAATGTTCTTTTTTTAGTCACTGTTAACCCCTTATTAGCCTCAAAAACACTTTGTATCCCGCTGTACTTTTTATTGAGAGACACGTGATTTTCTGTGCGCTAAAGATGGGCAAACAGGCCTGGAAGAGGCTGGATGGAAGGTGACATTCTTTCTCTGGCATATTTTTAACTTAAGCATGCATCAAGGTGCGTAATCCACTGATAAATACCTAGAAGGGAAGGTGATGGCGGCGTTTTAGACCTGAATTTAAGCGTGTGTCTGTTTGTGAAATTCGTGAGGCGTACCAGGTCAGATTAATGTGTGCATGGGCGCGTCCATATATACCCTAGTACAGTATGCGTATCGCTTATTTTAAACATCTAGGAAATACATTAATTGGCTCTATAGCTTTCAGAAAGGGCATTAAGTTTTTTAATGTGCTCAGGATCCTTCAACTTCAAGTTGAATTTTTCAATCAGTTTCTGGTGAGTCCCTTTTTTAACAGCGATACGAATCTCAGCCAATTCCAAGGGCTCAGATCCAAGCGTTATTTTATCAGCCAGCCCTAGAAGGTTAATAAGATAGACAGAAGACAGCTCAGTATGTATTACGGCATCGACACGATTTCGTGCAAGCAGTTTAAAATTTGACTCTATCTTTCCATCAAGACAGGAAAATCGATTATTCATTCGTGCTTTGTCAAATCTCTCACCGTAGCTCCAACCCAATAATGTACTAATTGTAAGTCCATCTAGCTCATCAACTGTTTTTAGCAGTGGCCCATCAAACTCATTAAAGAAAACCGTTACACGTTCTCGATAAAAATAATCAGAGAAGTCCAGTTCCGGAATACGATCATTGGTTTTCATCACACCAATCATAACTCCTTTGCCTGCTTTTGCTTTATTCATCGCTCTTTTAAAGGGCAATGTTTCAAGCGTAAAAGGTTGATCGATAGCGTTTAACGTTAATTCAACTATCTGTAAATACAAACCAGTTTGTTGATTATCTTTATGATAAAGATACGGTGGGTAATTGGTATAAGCGATGATGTTTACGGAATCGGCAGCATAGATGTTTGCAGAGATTAAGAGCAATAAAAAATGCAGGTAAAACAATAATTGTTTAACTGGTTTCATACTTATGTATTTGAAATTGTACATATTATTACCAAGAAAATAAGAAAGCATGCTAAAGAGGTTCACTCCAAGCCTGATCGCTCTACACTATGTATTTCATGATAATGCTAGTGCTAGAAAGCGCTGTAAAAAAAGTAACTTGTTTGTAATAAAGCATTATATTAGATACAACTCATACAGTATAGTCTGCACATTTAAGCGCTCTCGTGAGGGACTAACTTAGCGATTTTTGTCATTGTTTATGAACAATTTACTGTATTAATGTGCAGTTTCTATAGAGGGTGTGTGCAGAAATAGAGGAAAATTAAAAATGTGAGCAATTTTTAATTGCTTCAATTCAGTTTAAACGTTTTACCGAGATACCCATTCTTTATGGATTAATTAAAATGGGTAGCTCAATTGTCCTTATCAATATCTCACCTTTCAGAAGGCGACAGCTTTATAAGCTTTCCTGAATCTGTCCCCAGGTATAAGTAACCGCTGGAATCTTCTGCAATGGATCGAAAACGTTCGTTTAATTCACCTAGGTAGCGGCTTTCTGTTGCATTACCTTGGCTGTCAAAAAAGACTAGGTTTAAGTGACGTTTTGCCAGTGCGGTGGCGATAAAACTGCCTTGCCAGCCTTTGAATACTTTCCCTTGGTAAATATGTAATGAACTTGGGGCAATAGACGGAATAAAGACTTTCAATGGCTTTTCTATGCCGTCTTTTTCTGTGCCATCGCCCACACTGATGGGACCCCAATATTCTTTACCATGAGATACGATAGGCCAGCCATAATTTGCGCCACGTTTGATCTTATTGATTTCATCACCACCACGTGGACCATGCTCGTTTGACCAGAGTGTTTGCGTATTTGTATCGAAGAAGAGCCCTTGAGGGTTTCTGTGTCCATAACTCCAAATCGCGTTTTGAGACTCTGCTTTTCCAATAAATGGATTGTTCTTAGGAATACGACCATCTAGGTGAAGTCTAAGAATAGAACCTGCATGGTTTGTCAGGTTTTGAGCATTGGGTCTTTCGCCTCGGTCACCTATGCTAAAAAATACATAACCTTGTCCATCAAAGGCAATGCGAGAACCGAAGTGTTTACCTGTAGAGGAGGCGGGTTGCGAAATAAAGATATCTTCCCAGTCCATCAAGTGTGCGTTTTTAAGCTTAGCTCTCGCCAGTGTTGTTGCAGCACCGAGTGCGAAGGGTTTGCTATAGGTGAAATAGAGCCAGTTTGATTCGTTAAAATCAGGAGAAGCTGCCACATCGAGAAGCCCACCTTGACCCAGTGTTGCGATATTCGGTAAACCAGATAAGGCGGTTTGTTTGCCAGTGACTAGGTTGAGATGAAAGGCTTGGCCTTTTCTTAACGTGAGTACGGCCTCGGTATCACTTATCAGGCTAAGACCCCAAATGACGCCATCAAATTGACTGACTAAGTCGGCTTTTAAACTATTGTCTTGATAAAGGGGTTGCGCTTGAACAGAGAGAGCTTGTATTGAAAGGGTAAATAATGCCCCTATAAGGGCGACGAACCAAGACTTCATAATGCGAATTCCTTTTAATTATTTACGTGATTCAGTTAACTATATTCGTTAAATGAGATAGCGGCCTCAATTTTATCTTCTTTTCATTAGCGTCTGGTTTTACACGTTTCACTCAAGGCTGAGGCGCTAAAATGAAAGGCCGTCATAATGATAGTTTTTACCGTGTTTTTAGACTGCTCTGGCTTAAATGTGTGCCTAATAATGATAATAAACAGTAAGCCGTGAAATAGTAAAACCCCAATCCTACAGAGGAAAAGGTTTCGCTGCTGATTAATAAGTCTAGCGTGAAACCAAATATGGATAATTGCTGATTATTTACAGTTTCGGCATGATTGGTGGATAAAATGGCTAAAAATATGGCTACGACAAAAACATCGGCCATCGACCACTTACCGATACTGGCGACAAAGGTTAAAATTTTTGCTTCAACATCGGTGTTTTTCTTGAAATAGGCCAAGCTGACTAATAGGGTTTTTAATAGCGGGATACAGATAGAAAATAAAAATATCAGGGCAGCAACGAATAAACGCTGATCTAGCCATAACTCTTCTATTGTGGCCAGTAAAGACAGTTCTTTATCGATTAAATTGGGAGACAATATTGAGCTACTCAGTTTGACTTTCATCTCCATCGATAGCGAAAACATGGGTAAAATAATGCCGGGAATGAAAAGGGCAATGGCGAGGATATTAAGGCTAAAACCTAAATGTTTTTTCATTTTTTTGTGTTAAATCAATAAGAAATTAAACCAATTATCTTATAACAATAGCCAAAAATTCAAGCTCTTTATCGAGGCATCGACTGCAATTTGACTAGCTTTAAATCCCAATCTGATTTTATTCGATTCACTGAGAACGAGGAATCTAACATTGTGGGCAATTCATAAAACAGCCTTAGTCAAAGCGTTTAGTACGAAAGTACTTTGATGACAGTTTTTATTCTGTAAACGGCTTCATTTGACTTTTAATGTCTATCGTTCACTTTTGGTGAACGAAGTTGTGCATTTTTACTATCTAGTAAACTTTTTGGATAAATATAAACTCATCATTATTAGTTAATCACATTTAACTGACCCAATTAATAACTTTATAAAAAGGATACTGATAATGATTAAATTTGTTATGAATCTCACTCGTCACCCAGAAATGAGCCGCGCTGAATTTAAAGCATACTGGGAGCAACATCATGCGCCATTATTCTTAAAAAATGCAGAAACACTGGGAGCACGAAAATACATTCAATCCCTTACAATTGACTCACCTTTGAATCAAGGGCTAAGAGAGTCAAGGGGGCTGTTGGCAGAGTTTGATGGGGTCGCTGAAGTTTGGTTTGACTCTGAACAAGCGTTAATAGAAGGCATGAGCTCAAAAGAAGGGCAACAAATAGCGGCCGCACTACAGGCAGATGAACATCACTTTATTGATCATGCAAAGTCAGCTGCCTACATAGTTGAAGAGCAAGGATTACTGTAAAAAAACACCATGGGATTCACTCAAGGAAGAGGAATCTTGCGTTTCGAAACCCACTGCTCCAAACGATCAAAAAACCTTGCCTAATGGCATTGTCATGGCAATGCCGTTGTGGCTCATTGAATTTAGTCTTAACTGCGACGTTTATCTCTATCGATGGCGATTAAAACCAAGGCAAGCATGATAGCCCCATAGATTGGCCATTGGATTAGGTCGATGCGCTCGCCCAGTAATAGCCCAAGACAAAAAACCAATGTCGGCTCTAAATAAGTTAATAGTCCAAATAGACTGAGAGGGAGCATTTGTGAGGCGTATAAAAATAATAGCATGGGTAGCGTGCCTATAATCCCTAGCCCTAGGTAATAAGCCCAAGACAAGGCTTCAATTTGTAGCCAATCATCAAAGGGTTGAAAATAGACCATGGCAAGCAGCGCAAGAGGGAGTAAAAAAATGTTGTCTAAGGTGAAAACAAGGTCGCTAGCCATTGAATAACATCGGCGATTCATAAAGTACAGCGGATACCCTAAAGCCACCACAAATACAATCCAAGAGATGCCATCGGCAATTACATAAGCATAAACAACCCCACAAGTAGCAATAATGCATGCTAGTAATTGTGCTCGAGATAATTGCTCGCCGTATACAAAATAACCAACGGTAACCAAGGTTAGAGGTAGCGCAAAGTAGCCTAATGCAACAGAGAGAATTTCACCTTGTAGAGGTGCCCAAACAAACAGCCAAAACTGCGGCGCAATTAAACAAGCGGAGAGCAAAAACCTAGGCCATAAGCGCCATTGTTTTAATTGTTCCCATAATTTTGAGATTCGCCCAACTATGACTAGCCCCAATAACATAATGACAGAACTCCACAAAATTCTTTGGGCAGTTAGCCAATGACCCGCTTCTGAGGCAGTACTCGTGTCTGGGAAGTTCGGTTGAAACTGTACATACAAGGGCAGTAATGCGAATAAACAAGAGGCGATTATTGAAGCCAATAATCCCTTTTGGTGTGAAGAAAAATGAGCTGTTTTACGATTAAGTTTGGCGAAAATCATAGGTTATCAAATTAAACTGGTTAGATAATGATAGTAAGGGCATGGATGGTAACATGATTAGGGAACCTGCGAACCATTCTGGTTATTAGGTTAAATTGATAAGAGTCACTAAAACATATTAGTGAACATGAGAAAACAAAATGAGTTTAGAAGAAGGATAACAAATAGAGGTTGTATTATAGGCGGATGAAAATAATTTTATTGAGCATTTAAAATCTGCTGTCTACATAGTTTCAGAACACGCTTTGTTATAAAAGCAGTTTGAATAACAATGCTTTTATCTGAACTAGTTTATCAGGCCGTTATTCAAACTTAATGGCCAAACATTAGGTTTGATTATCATCTAAACACTTGGCCATTGAACGATCAAAAAACTTATAGTGAGTCTCATTATCTCGTTTAGCTTCATACATGGCGATATCTGCATACTTGATTATTTCGTCACTGTTTATTGAATCATCTGGTGAAATAGCGATCCCCATACTCAATGAAATATCGATAGTGTTACCACGAAATAACAAGGGAGATTCAAATATACTGACGATTTTTTTAACCATAGTTTTAATCTGTGATTCGTCATCAAATCGTTTAATCACGATAATAAATTCATCACCACCATAACGGAACACCACATCACTCGAACGCACGGACCCTATGAGGCGATCAGAGGTTTCTTTTAATACAAAGTCACCCGCGTCATGCCCCAAAGTATCATTGAGTTGCTTAAACTTATTTAAATCGATAAAAATAATCGCTATTTTACGATTCGTATTTTCTAGATACATAATGGCATTGTTAATTTCATTATGTATTTCAACTCTATTTCTTAACCCTGTTAATTCATCATGCGTTGCGTTGTAGGTTAAAGTTTCATTTTTTTCTAACACCTTTACACTCATTTTGTAAAAACGAGAGAGTAAATACCCCATTTCATCATTAGGCAGCAAGTCTGATACATCCTGCTTTTCACCTTTTTCCATTTTGGATGTACTCTTCATGAGCAATTTCATCGGGTTAAATAAACTACCCTTAATAAAAAGGGCAGTAATGATGCCCAAAAATACAAAACTGAAAAATTCGATCATAACTAAAGTCGTTATTTGTGCTCTATTTTCCCTAAAGTCACCCTTTCTTTGTTCTAGCAGAAGCCGTTCTTCATGATTGAATGCGGTTAGTTCGTTTCTAATATCATCCATGTGTTGCTTACCCACATTATTTTTTACAATATTTAATGCTTTATCGAAATTGCCATCTTGCATTAAATCAATGGTGCTTTTTAACTCGCTAAGCTTTTTATTCATTAACACTTTTATAATTTTTAAGCGCTGTTGTTGATTTGGGTTATCTATTGTGATTTGTACTAATTCATCGAGCAGTTTAGTTGATTCTACGGAACCAAAATAATATGGCTCTAGATAGTTATTATCGCCTGTCAACAGAAATCCCCTTTGGCCTGTTTCTGCATCTGTCATTGTGCTTAACAAATTATCTGACACGCTGATGACTTCATGGGTATGGATTACCCATTTCAATTTTTCCTCGCCATAATCTTCCAGCACAAACGTAAAGACGACATTCCCAATGGATGAAGCGAATAAAATGCATAGGAGCAATGTTAATCTGAACCGTATCGACATCGAGATTCGTCCTGAATATCAGTGATATAACGTTTAAAATATCTCAATCATATGTGCTAAATATCGAGCAGCTACTATTGCATGTCTAATTAGATGGCTACTCTAATCACACAGTATAAGAAAGGGTTATTAAACAGACCAGTGAACCAAGTTCATTTGTAGTTAGAATAGTTATGGATATCAATACTATAGCGAGGCTATTTTATTGAGACAGGCAGCCCAGTTTGTTCTATTAATCACTGCGATCTAGCCAAACCAAGATGGGAGCCCATCCCATAAAGAGAGTGGCTATTTCTAATCGACTATAGTCTGCAGGGTGAAGCCCTTTAATCAACTGAAAACCGCAACCCAGGGTTAGCTTGGCTTAATTCATTTATCTCTTCAGTGGTTAGCTGCCATATTCATATCTCAGGTGTTAACCGCAAATCAACGCATTCTAAACCGCTTTTGTTGATAACTGAGCTGGTAACTTTGTCATAATGTGAGGTTTTCAGCACTGATTTGAATGAGTATCTTATATAAGGCGTTAGCTGATAGGTGACTTGCTTAATCATTTAAGTATTCGTTTTAATATTAACTTTTGTTATGAAGAGGAACTAAAAATCATTTGAACATATGTCGCTGAGGTGTCATTTTTGCATTACGTAAAACTTACATTTATTTACGCTTTGCTGTAATATTACAGGCCAAAATGAGTTTAAATGAAATTATTTGTAAATAAATTACACTTTGAGAGCTAACACTAAATCTAATGAATGCAAAATGCTGTAAAGACAAACAATTAGTAAAAATACATCGTACATGGTTCCAAAAGTTTTTTTACAGCGGTGTGTTAAAATGCGCAAACTGTGGATACAAGGTTAAGCTCAAGAAATAACAAGTGTTACATGATGTTGTTATGCCGCTTTAGCTTGAATTTAATGGGTTATGTAAAATTTGAGAGAGTATGTGCATAGCAATGCCGTTTTGTCCCTGTCTCAAATCCCAGCGCCTTAATCCCCTTGCTCGATAGCAATATTCAAGATGTTATGCAGTTTTACTATCGGTTACTCTGCTCGTTTAATCTTCTACTTATCACTCGATTAATATGTGTTAACTCAAAATTCACTGAGTAATTTGAGCGATAAATACCTGCTTTTATCTACAGCTAATCGTTAGAGTCTAATCCGTTAAGTTGTGCTGGTTTTAAGTGTTTCTTTTAACCGATTTTGTTCTCTGTCATTTCGTAATCACTTTGCGTACTATGCTTTTCGTACCGTGTTTTTGCTGGTGCGTTTTTATGTGATGGGTGTTTTTTTAAGCAACGAATAATCGAAAGAATAGGGCTGGGTGGATAATGAAAAGTACGCAAAATCAGCCGATATTTTCTGCCTGGTCTCCCGGATTGAATCCGGATATACCTGCCAAATATCAGTCTTTAGAAACCCTTTATCAAACCGCCAACGCGAGTACTCAACAAGATGACATAACCGAGCTTGTGTTACTCACAGGATTGCGCGCTGAGGAGTTGGTCGCGTTTTCACCAGAGCGCCTGGTTCTGCATGAGCTTATTGTCAGAGTGACAGCCGATATTGTTATTCCTGAAGAAGATGAGGAAGGCGCTTTAGGCCGACATTTTCGCCAAATTAGCCATCAAGTCTTTGCCCAATACCTGAGTCCGATTATGAACGAGGTTAGAGCGCTTCATCATAGTCTTTATCAAGAAGTAGAGGCACAGATTCAACAAATTTTGGCTGATACCTTATTTTCTCAACCCTTAACGACAAAGGTCAAAGCACGTTTTTCATTGTTTCGATTTTTTGACCGAAAAGCAGCAACAAAAAAATCCAAGACATCAGCTCCTTTTACTGAGTCGTTATGGGATAGAGAGTACCGACAGCTCAATCAATTTCGTGATATAGGTTTGGCTGCACAAGCGCCTTTGGAGCGAGCCATATATAAGAGTCTGTATCGTGTCTTAGGGGCACTGGCGAGTACTCAAGGGTATATCGGCTGTAACCAAACAATGTTAACCACCTTAACGGTTCGTCATGTATGCAACGCCTATGGCAGTAAGTTAATTGGTGCCCACATTTCGGCACAGATAACAGCCGCCATTCAAGCTGAAGGTTATGCTGTCAGTGTGCCTGTAAAAAAACCCATCTTAATCAGTTTGAAAGGCGCCTCGGCGGCGGGCAAGAGCTCTTTGCGTCCCATGTTAAAACAAATGATGGGGCAGCAGGGAGTCAAACCGAATGCTTATGGCACTATCAGCCCGGATATTTGGCGACGCTTATTGTTGGACTTTGAAGCCTTGGGTGAAGCCTATAAATACGCAGGCGCGCTAACCAGTAATGAAGTCAATGTGATTGATAGTAAGTTAGATCGTTATATTCGTGATAAGGCTCATCGGGATCAATCGATACCTCATTTATTGGTTGACCGCTTTCGCTTTGATAGTTTTTCCAGCGATAAAGTCTCCCATATTCTGCATGATACCTATGCCAAATATATTGATACCCTATACATGTATTTTGTCATTACGCCGCCAGAAGAAACCGTCGTTCGGGGTTGGAAAAGAGGCTTGCAGCGTGGACGATACAAGGCGGTTGAGGATTTTCTGGGTTTTAGTGTGGAGGCCTATACCGGCATGCCAAAACTACTGTTTAAATGGCTCGCTTATCGTCGACCCTTATTCAATTATGTGTTTCTTGATAATAGTGTGGCCAAAGGGACTTGTCCCAAAACCATTGCGTTTGGTAATCAAGATGTCATGAACATACATAATCCCATGGCCTTTATTGATATCGAGCGTTACCAAAAAATTAATATAAAAGCTCAGAGCCCAGCAGAAGTTTACCCAGAGAAAACGAATTTTGGTGTGCTTAACAATGCCGGTTTTTTACGCCAATGTATCAGCCGTATTGGACAGGTTAATTTTATCGATGAAAACTCTGGCCTATGTTACTTAGAAGTAGTGAAAGGCCATGCTAATCTGAGGGATAAGTCACTTATAAAAAACATGTTACTCAATCCGTCTTGGGATGAAGTATTTGATTTGATTGCGCCTGTTGTCATGGCGGAACTTCGCCATGAAGAGGAGAGCTAACGAGAAGTTAACGGTGAGATTTTATTAGCAATAAATAGACAAAAACGAACCACTTATTTGACATCTAGCAAGGCCTACCTAGGTTTCACTTTATTATGCCTTACTTATCGCTGCTTTCATAAAGTCCAAAGCCTAAAGGGTTAGCTTTTAATGCTAGCGCTCAACGGATAACGCGAAACATTGTGCCATCAAATTTTCTGAAATAATCAGTTTTCCCCCACATACAGCTAAAAATAGGACTTTAAACCCCTAGACCCTCTTAAGCGCATCGGCTTTCTTAAAATTCCTCGCAGAATGAGAATCAGAATGTTTTTACACTGAAAAATTCAGTTTTTTTGCCTTGGATGAGAATAAAGTAACTTTATTAAGACTAGACTGAAATCTGTAAGTGTTTGATATCACTTTTGAAATTAGGCTTTAGATTATGCTTATGAGCAACCTGATACAAATTGGTCTGTAAATTGCTCTTTAGAAATAGGAATGTTCACAAGGACATGATTCATGGACTTGACGAGTTAAGTACTGGCCGCTGGCTTGTTCAAAAAATTGCAGGAGACGATATTATTATGAAATGTTATGTCTTTAAGTTAGGGCAAAATAAAGCCTACCCGAATGTTGATACATCTGGCTTTTTCATGCTCGATACATTCACCAAAACATTAACGCACTTACCTGTGTTAATGGGGCATTTTAAGGCCAGTGAGGTGGTTAAGCTGCTAATAAGAAGTGTATTTTCCAACCGCTACTTTTATTACATAAAAAAAGAAGGGCGAATAGTGTCACGCGGCCAACTTAGCAAAGGCTTCTGTCATTACTATACTGTTGACATTGATGATGTCGTCATCGGATCAATATGGACAGATCCAGAGTGTCGAGGACAAGGCCTAGCATCAATCAGTATGCAGGCAGCCATTAACGCTATGGTCAACAAGGGCTCATCAACTTTTTATATTGATACTCAAGAAACGAATATTGGAATGCTTAAATCGATAGCCAAAATAGGTTTCGGGTCATCAGTAAATTCTTTTGATATATAATGGAGAAATATACAATGAAAATCACAACGTTATTAACGAATGTTCGCGATGCATTAAAATCCCCTCAGTTAGACATTAATCTGTTTCGGGATGCAGCCAAAGAAAACAATCCTTTCTTCTTTGAAACCGTTAGTGATTTTTACCATTCGGCTATAAAACGACACCCCAAATTCCCACTGATAAGAAACTTACAATATGGCATGGCTCTATTTCCATTGCCAGAGACTCACGATGACTACTTAAAGATGCTGGCGAGTTCAGCTCGACGCAACATTAAGAAAGCCAAACGCCAAGGATATGAGTTTAAGCGTATTAATTATAATGACTACCTTGACGATATTAGTGCGATACATGGTTCTACAGCGGTACGACAGGGTGCTATGGATCCAGAATTTTTGACGCAAAAACTCAAGCCCATTCATAATCCAGAATCATTAGATGAATGTCATGATTATCCTTACTTTGGTGTTATAAAAGATGGGACTGTTGTGGCTTACGCGGGCTGTCTGGTTGCTGGCGAAATGTTATTACTGGCAACGATATTTGGCCACGATAAATACAAGTCAGATGGCATAGTTCCTTTTTTGATTGCCAGTATCGCTGAATACAAATATAACAACTATCCCCATGTAAAATACTATGTGTATGACAAATATTATGGTGCTAGTGACAGTTTGCGCAGCTTTAAGCGGAAGTTCCGCTTTGAGCCTCATACTGTCAATTGGCAGTTTTAGATTGGTTAGTCATGCTAGGTAAAGAGATAAATACTAACAGTTAAACTAATGTCATCGAGGTTTTAGGGATGCTCAAAAAACTGTGTTTCTAAGTAGGTTTGAGATGAATGTCAAAGGGATATTCTGGGAACATAAGTTAACTTTGATTGATAAGGCATTGCATTTTTGGTGCCTTATTCGTTTTTCCCAATAACCATTTTCATAAAGTCCAAAAAAACTCTGATCTTAGGCGCAATGAGTTGTCGGTTTAAATAAATGCCATACGTCGCGGTGAGATGGTCTTTAGGGCTAAAACGATATTGGGGTAAAACCTGTTCTAATGAACCGCTTGTTAGTTCATCGCTTATCGCCCAACGGGGGATAAGCGAGATACCAGCATGGTTCAATAATAGTTGCTTTTGACCATTGACTGAATTGACTTGTATATAGGGTTTAAGCTTTAAAGGCTGTATGGTTTCTGCCAGTAAATACCAGGCCTTCCAACCTGTGTAACCATATTGAATACAGTGATGTGAGTTAAGGTTGTCAGGGCATGTAAGTGGCGAATTTTGTTTTAAATAATGGGGGCTGGCACAAAGTATAAAATCATTATCTAACAGCTTTGTAGCAATTAAGGATGAGTCAGCCAGTTTGCCACTTCGTATGGCAATATCAATATTATCCTCGACCATATCGACAACCCGTTCGGTGAGGTCTAATTCCACCTTAATATCTGGGTATTGAGACAAAAATTGAGGCATTAATGGCAGTATCACTGTCTCACCAAAACCCACTGTGAGGTTTATTTTGAGTAGTCCCTTCGGGCTTTCTTGCAGGTCATTTACCGCCCGTTTTGCTTCCTCTAATTCAGCCACAATACGCTGACTATATTCATAATACTTTCGACCCGCTTCTGTGAGACCTATGTTTCTTGTTGATCGACTTAACAGGCGTACCGATAGTTCATTCTCAAGGGTCACAAGCTGTCTTGATATGGAAGATGGTTGAACATTAAAATGTTCGCTGGCGGCTGAGATACTGCCTAGTTCAACCACAGCATTAAAATAATGTAAGCGTGTAATCTGGCTCATGTTTAACCTAGTTTTTGAGAAGGTTCTTGGGGTGTTTTGTTCGAAAGAGTATGATTTTAACTTCATGCTTGCCTAAAAAGCAAAAGTAACTTGCTCATTGGGTTATTCAAAGCAAATTAGACAATGGTTAGCCTGTATATCACTTAATTAATCGACTCTTTGTCATCTTGTTAGACGCATTAAAAGACAGATAAAGAGTCAGTGATAACAATGCCAGGAAATTAACAATGAATAATGAAACCACAATGAAAGCCATGGTCATCCAAGGTAAAGGCAGTACAGATGTTTTTAAAAAGGTAGACAGAGCCATTCCGAAAATAAAAGCGGGGCATATGTTGGTGCAAGTGAAAGCCAGCAGTGTGAACCCTCTTGATACCTTATTACGTTCTACGGATACACCTTGGTCAGCAAATTTACCCGATATTCTGCATGGGGATGTGGCGGGTATCGTGGTTGAAGTGTCAAAGAGTGAAAGTCGCTTTAATTTAGGCGATGAAGTGTATGGTTGTGCGGGTGGTATTGCAGGAATAGATGGTGCGCTTGCTGAGTATATCTTGGTTGACGAAGACTTGATGGCATTAAAACCAAAAACTTTAACCATGAAAGAAGCAGCGGCTTTGCCATTGGTTTCCATTACTGCTTGGGAAGCGTTGAGAAACAAGCTTAAAATTAAAGCAGGCGATAACCTTTTGATTCATGGTGCGGCGGGTGGCGTGGGCCATATTGCTATTCAATTGGCGAAATTCTTTGGCGCTAAGGTGAGTGCGACAACAACTCCCAGAAGCATGGCCGTTGCCATGAAGCTTGCTTCAGATAATTTGGGTGCAGATAACCTGATTAATGTGACACAAGAAACCGTGGCTGACTATGTGGCTCAATACACTCAAGGTAAGGGCTTTGATGCGGTATTTGATACGATAGCGGGGGAGAATATTCAACGCAGCTTTGAAGCGGTTAAAATTAATGGCGCGGTAGCGACCACCTTGCCGGTTGATGATGTGCTGCAAGTCGCTCTTAAAAGCTTGAGCTTTCACAGTGTTTTGATCTTGATCCCCATGATTGAAGGCATCAATAGGGCGAGCCATGGTGAAATACTGACTAAAATAACCGCTTTGGTTGATACCGGTGTTATACGTCCACTTATTGATGAATCAAACTACAGTATCTGGCAAGTCGCACAAGCCCACGACCGATTAGAGTCCGGTCAGGCTATTGGTAAAATAGTGCTGGGTATTGAATCTTAAATAGCATTAGCTCGGTGATAGCTTGCTTTGATCAACCTTTGCCTGAGCTAATATCTTATCAATAAACCAACGGGCTGCTCTGCCTTTGTTGTTTGTTTTCCATGAGCAATATTGAGGAGTCTCCTTTGGAGGCTCTTCGACCGCTATTTGAACCAGACTGCCGTTTCTTAACAGCTTCTCGATTTTATGGAGAGGCAAAAAACCTACGCCAATGCCGGCTTCAATGCATTGAATTTTTTGCTGCATGGAGGCGACACGAATACTATTTTGCTTATCTATCAATCGATGGGACTTAATGGGAGAATTTCTGGACGAGTCCTTGATCACAATTGAGCTATAGGGTGCGATAGCCTCTTTTGTTAAAGGGGCACACTGTTGGATAAGAGGGTGATTTTTAGCAACGACAAAACACCAGTGGCTTTGTATCACTTCTCTAAACTGTAAACCTTGTATTGGTATTGCAGCGGGAGGGCCGCCTAATACAATATCGGCACGTCCTTCAATAAGTGCTTCTAAACTGCCGCCCATGACTTCTTCTGATAAGTTAATCTCGACACCCGTATTGAGTAATTGAAACTCGGCTAAAATTGGTAAAAACGCTGTAATGTCCCAGATGGTATCTAAGGCAATGTTGAGCTTAATTTCCCAGCCTGAATCGACTTGATGAGCTTTGTCTATCATGGCTTGAGTCGCAACTAGCAGCTCTCTACCTTGTTCTAACAAGACTCTGCCTGCTGGGGTGAGCACTGAGCGTCGACCTTCTTTTCTAAAAATTACAAAACCAAGATCTTCTTCTAGTTTTTGAACCGTATAGGTTAGCGTGGAGGGAACACGGAAAAGTGCATTGGCAGCCGCAGCAAAACTGCCTTTTTTGTCGATTGCATCGAGTACTTCAAGTGCATCTAATGTGAGTTTCATTTCTGTCTCGATCGTCTTTTTATAATTGTTCAGTATTTTCGAACAAATAAGTGAATATATTCTGATTATTTAATCTTATCTCTTAATTTACAATGCTTATAGATTCAAAAAAACAAACAAATACAGAAAAAGGAAGTCGGTAATGACTATATTACACAGGGATTCGCTTAAACGTGGTGGTTTTGCAGGGTTAAAAGAAACACGCCTTATTCAAGATAAAAAGGTAGGCGGCAATGATTCAACCTGGGATGGCTTGGGGCAGTTTATCTTTTTAGCTGATGCACGTTACTTACCTCATGGTGAAACCAAGATGCATGGGCACCATGAAGTTGATGTGATTACCGTCATGCTAGAAGGTAACCTACAGCATGAAGGGTCGTTAGAACACGGACAGTCATTGAGCGGCTATCAAGTTCAAGCGCAGCGGGCAGGTGCAGAAGGTTTTGAACATAATGAAATTAACCCAGATGCCAGAGGTAATCGCATTTTACAACTTTGGGCGCTACCTGAAACATTAGGAGAAGCTGCCGATTACAAGCTTTATGAACTGAAGGAAAATGAACTGACCCGAATTTATGGTGGTAGCAAAAAACAAAGCAATACCTTTGATAGCCATACCCTAATCGACATAGGTTTGCTTGAAGAGGGTAAACAACTGCAGCTAGAAGGTGAGTTTCTAGCCTATATCAGCCAAGGTGAAGCTGTGATAAATGGCATTCAGGTTAAGGATGGTGATCTGGTGCGTGGCAACAATATTGATCTAATGGTTACCCTAGGAAAACTACATATTAGCTTGGTGCGACAAACACACTAAAACAAATAAGTTAGGGAGAATGCAATGATTAATGCTAAACACCAAAGAAGTGTCTTTGCCTTTTTTATGGCCTTGTTTATGTCAGGTGCTATGTCATTAGTTATCAGTCTGATCAATTTGCAATCGTTTAATTTGATGCAAATATTAAGTGGTTGGATGCATGCATGGACGGTATCTTTTATGCTTGCTTTACCGGCTACCTTTTTAATCACGCCTATGGTTGTGCGCTTAGTGCTGTACTTATTAAAACCTAATGAGAGTATTAACTAAGGCTTGGTTTTGGTTAACACTGTTTGAAATGTCTTAATAAGATGTAAGTGATAAATAATATTAACCCTTTGTCTGTCTTTTAAAATTGCAGATTGTAAGAGGATTCATTAATCTAGCAAGCCTTCAATTACGTGATTCAGCCTGTAAGGATAGTTTAAACATGAGATATAAAGCGCTTTTTGATCAGGGAATTGAGTTTCAAACCTATGTCGCCCAAGGTAGTGATGAGGAAGTACAAGCCGTCGGAAAAGTAGCAGAGTCTTTGTGTGCTCAACTCACTCATCCTTTAGCAAAGGCAATTGCGAGTATAGATCAAGAAATTAATATCTTGATCGCAGGTGAAACCTGGTGTCCAGATTGTCAGCTAAATATTACCGCCATCAGTGCCATAGCTGAGCTGCAACCTAAGATTAAAGTCACCATTATCAGCCGTGATTTTGCCCAACAAAACCTATTAGACAAACTGGATCTCACTGAGGTTAAAATCCCTCTTGTTGTTGTATTAGACCAATACTATCAAGCTAAAGGGCTCTTTATTGAGCAACCTAATAAGGTGAAGCAGAGCCAGGATGAGTCCTTAGATGCTGCATATAATAAGGGTGAGCTGTTAGCTGAAACGATAAAAGAAGTGTTGGATATTATTCATTCTTAGACTCTTTTTGATTCGACAACCATTGAGGCCGGGACAGCTTAATCGCATCAGCCCTCAATGGCATAGGTCCTACACTTAGTGATATATATTACTAAAAACTTAATTAAATCAATTTCTTGTAACCACTGCCTAATACTCTTGTAAGTCTTATTTTTATTCGTACCATGTGCTTTTCGTCATACTGTTAATGCGCATTTTGCACAGCATTTTAGTGCCTAATACGATTGGATTAAGGAATAGATCTAAATGAAGAAAAAACAATGTGTATATCTAGGTGTTGGTAATATGGGCTTTCCTGTTTTTAAAGCAACAGTACCGTATTTTCTCAAGTCTTGGCAGGTTACTGTCATTGACCAAAGTGAAGAAAGGTTAAAGCTTGTGCAAACCTTGGGTGTGGTTGAAGTGGCCGATACCTTTTCTCACAAAGCAGATATCCTTTTTCTTGGTATTCGACCTCAAGACCTCGCCAACTTAGCCATGCAAATGCGTGATGCAGGCACTCCAGCACCAAGTTTAATTGTCTCTATGATGGCGGGAGTGTCGTGTAATGAAATTAGCCAGCACTTTCCCGCTTCTGACATCGTTCGTTGTATGCCAAATACACCCTGTGAATTTGGTGTAGGAATGACACCGATTTTCTATGCAGGGGATTTAACCCCTTATTACACCGCTTTTATAGAATCTGCTCAGTACCTTGGCGAACTCTTCTTTGTAGAGAGTGAAGCGGCTATTGATGCTGCAACGGGAATCAGCGGCGGCGGACCTGCTTATGTCATGGTGATGGCTGATGCCATGATTAAAGCCTCTCAAGCCTTAGGCTTTAGTTATGCTGATGCAAAGCGTTTAGTGGGTAAAACACTTGAGGGCAGTGGCAAGTTGTTACAAATGTCAGATAAATTACCCACTCAACTTGCACAAGATGTGATGACGCCAAAAGGTACCACAGAGCAGGGTGTGAATGAGCTTAAAAAGCAGGGTGTCGAAACGATTATTTATGACGCTTTATTAAAGGCATCACATAAAGCGGTTGATATGGCTGACCCTGATAAACGGCATTAGTTTCGCCTCTCAAGGCGGGTAAATCCAATCAGAAAAACTTGAATGCCTGCCTGTATATGTAGGCATTTTTTATTGTAATAAGGCCTGAATTTAATAATACATTAGGAACTTGTGATGTAAGCTGTGGTCTGACGTAAGCAGAAAGCCTCATCCATGGCGAAATGCGAAAATATTGAAGAGAAGATTAAGGAAAATAGGAATGATAAAACTCGGTTTGCTGGCGTTTACTGTCGTATTAATCAGTGCTTGCAGTAATAAATCCCTTTACGAAAATATCCAAGCGAACAACCAATTTGCCTGTAACAATCTGGCCAATTCTCAATATGACGAATGCATGGAAAGATCGAGCGTGTCCTATGAAGAGTATGAAGAGAAAAGAACGGAAAACCCTTATGAAGGTGGGTTAGATTACTGATAAGCAGATTCGTTGATATGAAGCACTGGCACCTAGGTGCCAAATTACCAATCTAAGGGTGTTTTTGTTTCTCTGTGGTACCACTTGTAGGCTCCTTTTTATCTAGTTTTGATCACCAGAATTTACACTTCTCATTCTGAGAAAGTTAAAAAGTCAAAAAAGCAAAGCCCGTGCCAATATCACGCTATGTATTTTTAAAACTGTCATTACCATATTGAAAATCATTATAGGATTAATATGAATAACCTCATTAGTCACTGGTTTTCCTAAAACTCATTGAAATAGTTAGGAAATACTTTATATCGAAAACAGTGGGCTATCAGTTTCAGGTAATTAATTTCTCGCTTTCTTTGTTGTTAAAAAACAAAAAAACAGGATGAAATTAGTCGCTTTATTTATGCAAGTTGAATAATACGATTAATTACAATTCTCATTATGCGAACATTCTAATATAACCTAATATTTAAAACGGATATAGCCAAACCCGCCGAAAGACGGGGACGGAAAGCCAAGGGTCCTCGCCTCCTTAAGAAGACATGGATGACTCCCCAAAGGTTCCCAAGACAGCCTAGCTGCAACTAAGTGACTTAATGTCATGACGGGCAGTTTGTAAGCGCCTGTGATGCGTAATTTGGGGAATTCTAATGAACAAAATAATAAATATGAAAATCTTAATGGTAGCTGCGCTGGCTATTGGACTATCCACAACGACAATTGCCGGGCCAAAGGGCGAGCAAGGTAGCTCCCATGGACAACCCTTCTTAGCACTTCAAGCTCAAATTGATCAAACAACGGCTGATTTAGATGCATTGGCTGCAGATAATGCGGCGTCTATCACTGCATTAGAAACCTCAGTCGCTAACCTTCAATCAGATATGGTGGGATTACAAAATCAAATTGATTCAAATGATATGGATATTGCCGACTTACAAGCAGCGACAGGGGATAATGAAGATGCGATTGCCGCGTTAGTGGCTGAAAATGCCAGTCTACAAGATCAAATAGATGCGCTAACCGCTGAAGTAGCAACCAAACAAGACCTGTTAGATGGAACAGGAGCCTGCCCTAACGGTTATGCTCTTAGGGTAATTAACCCAGACGGTAGCTATTTATGTGAATATGATGATGTTGGTGGAACGTCATATGTTTCAAATACTTATTCATATGGATCATTAACTTGGACATATTCACCTTATTACCAATACGGTTCTTATGCTTATTGCCCATCAGGTTATATGGTAACAGGTGGCGGACCTGACGCTTATTATCATGGTTATAGACGTTCTATCGCAACCACTGAAAGTAGACCTCATGGTACGGCTGCATGGTATGTTGCAGCAACAAGAACAGCTTATTCCAGTGGTAATTATGTAAGAGCTGTTGCTATGTGTGTAAGGCGTTATCATTAATTGGATATAAGGTTAATGGTACCTTATTGTCATTCAATAATAAGAGCCTCGCAAAAGCGGGGCTTTATTTTGCCATCAAACCAGCGGCAATATGAGCTACCTTTAAGAGTAAATTTGGTCTTGTGAATGGCTAAGGTTAAACAGGTATGGCATGGCTTAGGGTTTTTAATAAAATATATCTAATTGGTTTTGTACTCGTCATGTTAGTGCCATTAAACCTTGTTGCTGAAAAATTAAGGGTGGGTACTGTGATAGCCGAGCCTTATCAAATGCAAGTGGGTACTAATATTTATGGCAGTGTCGTAGAGATAGTTGAGTGTGCGATGGATAGATCCTATGTGGACTTCGATCTAATTGCGTTGCCTTGGAACCGAATGATTAAGCACTTAGAGGATGGGCACTTAGATTTTATTTTCAGCTTAGAGCGTGATGTTAATATTGAGAGTTTTGCAACCCATACCATCCCGCTGGTGCTTGAAAAGTGGTTTTGGGTGACAAGTCATGAGGTTGATTTGAATCGTCGTAACTTACCCATAGCGGTTGTTTTGGGCAGTAATCAAGAAAAATGGTTGAAGAGTAATCAATACGTCAATGTATTTTCGGTTAGTTCGACACAAAGCGCATTAAATATGGTGAGGCAAGGGCGTGTTGCTACCATGTTAGTAGATGAACTCATATTGAATAAAGCGGCCAAAGATTTAGGGCTAAAACTGAGCCAGGTTAATCAAATTTTTAACCGCTTCTCTGTACTATCCGCTTATGTTTCTAAGCACTACTTAGAGCAGCTCCCCAACTTCTTAGAGACGTTAAATAAAAATATCATTGCCTGCGGCCCTATTGGTATTGAACTTGATCAGCAAAGTCAGGAAGTTTTAGCCCTATTAGCAGAGAAACTTTCCTACATTCAGCACGATGACATTCTTATGAAAGCCTTGAAAAAAGCGAATGCTTTAGTCTTTAGTCGCACTGATATTTTATCGAAAGATGGGCAATGGCTAAGTGAGAGACGTAGTGAGGTGAAACCTTTAATCACGAGTGTAAAAGATAACTTATTGTCACAGTACTTATTGCAGCTCATGTCAGAAAATGGGGATTTATTTTCTGAGATATTTGTCACAGATAAAAATGGGCTGGTCATAGGATTAAGTCATGTAACTTCTGATTTCTGGCAAGGCGATGAGAAAAAATTCACTCAGGTCTTTTCAATAGAAAGCCCTGATGTTTTTATTAATGACATTCAGTATGATGAGTCAAGTCATGCTTTTATTGCTCAAATCAGCATTGTGATAAAAGGTTCTGATAGCCTGAAAAACATGGGGGTATTTGTTTTTGGTGTTAATGTTGAAGCAGCCCTAAGAAATCAGAAATTTAAATAACCACCTTTTTAAGGTATATCCTGCCTTGGACTCCTGTCCATAGGAGTGCATTTTTTCCCCACTAAATCTCCATCAGAATTGTCGATTACTCTTCTATCTTCTTTTTAACGCTTCTCATTAGGCGGCTTAGATGATGAAGAAAGAGATAAATGAGATGAATAGATCAAAGAAAAAATGCAACGCATTGTTTAGTATTGTGATCCTAATGCTGTGTGTTAGCCGAGTAGATGCTCGTACTCTTAGGATAGGTACAGTGCATATGCCGCCTTATCAAATGCTCATAAATGATGAGTTAAGTGGCCGTGTTTTTGATCTGATCGACTGCGCGCTTAATTTAACTGATATCCCCTATGACTTAACGCTAAATTCTTGGCAAAGAATAGTAAGCAGTTTAAAAAACGATGATTTAGACTTGATTTTTAGTCTTGAAGCTAGTGATGAATTAGTCTCATTCTCAAGCCAATCCATGCCCCTAGTGTTTATAAAGTGGATTTGGTTATCAAATATAAAAGTGGATAGCCAAAATCGAGACTTGCCCATTACTGTCGTATTAAGCAGCCCCCAAGCGATCTGGTTAAAGCAACAGGGTTATACTAACGTACACTATGTGGGCTCTTATAAAGAGGCCCTTCAAAAGCTAAACTTAGGCAAGGTAAATACCTTACTGGTTGAGGAGACCAGTACGATAAAATTAGCAAAAGAGTTACAGCTTGATTTAACGCATGCCTATAAGGAGTTTAACCGCTTCACTACCTTATCTGCTTATGTTTCTAAGCGTTATCTGGCAATCAATAATGAGTTTATGGTCAGGTTAAATGACAGCATATTAGATTGTCATCCTGTTGGTCTTGAACTAGACGAACATAGCCGTTTAGTACTAACTGCCTTTTCTAAGCAATTATTGCCCATAACTCGGGATAAAGGCGTGATAGAAAAGTTACGTCGGCAAAATAAGTTCTCTCTGCAAGAGAGTTCTATCCTTTATCAGGACCGAGAATGGAAAGAGCAGCGTAAACACCAAGCTAGCCCTATGATTTCACGGTTGCTGAATAACCTATTATCAAAACGTCTTAAAGCATTTTCAGATTCCTACCAAGGGGTGTTTAAAGAAATTTTTGTTGTTGATAAAAGTGGTTTAATTATTGCCCTTAGCCATGTTTCTACTGATTTTTGGCAAGGGGATGAAAGTAAATTTAAGAAAGTCTTTAATAATAAAGAGCAATCAATTTTTATCTGTAGAATTCGTTTTGACCAATCAACAAACTCTTTTTTGTCACATGTTAGTATGCTGATTAAAGACCCAGACAGTGGGGAGGATATCGGGGTATTCATTTTCGGCATTAATGTTGATACCTTGTTAAATACTGGAGCTATCCAGATAGATAAGTGGTAAATCTCAGGTAACGGTCACACTGAGCGAGCCTTTTCCCCTGAAAATTAAGCCTTTTTAGTATTTATCCGTACGAATAATACTTCCTGTTAATCTGCAACATCCTATTTGATATGACGCAGCTTTGCGCATTTAAAAATCAATTATCAATAAGATGTTAAAAAGGATTTTATTATGATGAACGCAGTATTAGGCAGATCACTGCTCGGAGCGGGCTTATTGCTATCAAGTTTGTGTGTGCCTAACGTGATGGCAGCCGATAGCAATATTATTTATCTCACTCGCCATGCAGAAAAACTCGATTCAGGTTCTGACCCTTCTTTGTCTGAGGTCGGCAAACTGAGGGCGACAAACATTGCAATCATGCTGCAAAAAGCCAATATCAATGCCATTTACAGTACTTCTTATAATCGTACTTTAGAGACAGCTACTCCCTTGAGTGAATTGATTTCAGTGGGTATTCAAGCTTATGACCCTGGTGCGTTAAGTGATTTTTCGGCTAGTTTGAAAATACTCACTGGCAATACATTGGTAGTGGGTCACTCAAATACCACACCCGAATTAGTGACATTATTAGGCGGTGATGCAGGAACAGCCATAGACGAAAAAGAATATGACAGACTGTATCAATTGATTTTTAATCAAGATGGCAGTGTAACAACCGTGCGTTTTACTTCCTTACCTAGTGAGAGCGAATCAAGTTGTGAATTACCAAGTTTAGCCTTGTCAGACCTGTCAGCCATTGCCAACAGCTGGACCTATTATGAACTAGAGGTGCCAGAGTGTATGACCTCGATGACTGTCTCAATGAGCGGTGGTACAGGGGATGCTGACTTGTATGTAAAGTATGGCGCTAAACCAACCGCAAACTCTTATAATTGTCGCCCGTTCGAGACGGGTAATACTGAAAGCTGTGACTTTTCAGAGGTACAAGCAGGGACTTATCACCTAGGCATTAAAGCGTATGAGGCATTTAATGGGGTGAATTTGAATAGTATGACGCAATAAATGAAAGAGGGTTTACTGGGAATTAGAGTAACTTCGAACACCCGTAAATCCTTAGTAACGCTTTAAAACTAGAAGCCTACCAAGTTCCCTGCTTATCCATTACAGTATTACCCTGAATTGGCATCACAAGGAGTGAGGGTGATATTTCGTAAGTTAGAGTCGGCGGACTGGCAATCCTATAAAGCTATTAGGTTGCAAAGCTTGGAGCAAAGCCCTCAAGCGTTTGAATCAAGTCTTGTTGAAGAGACGCTTTTTAGTCCAGAGCAGTGGCAAACGCGGTTAATACAAAGCCAAGGTGCATTTTGTGTGGGGGCTTTTACTGATCAAGGCGAACTGGTGGCTATTGCCGGCTTTAATCAAGGGCAAAAGCTTAAAACACGTCATAAATCTTACCTTTGGGGTGTGTATGTATTGCCTCAAGTAAGAGGTCAAAGCTTGGCTAAACAATTGATTGAGACTCTCATTCATGAATTTAATCAGCGCTTTGATATTTCAATTTTACAGTTAACTGTTACCTCAAATAATGTTCATGCGATTACGCTTTATCAAAAACTGGGTTTTAAAGAGTACGGTATTGAAAGAGATGCAATACGGGTTGAAGGCCAGTCATTTGATGAAATACTGATGAGTCTGGTAAAGCCAGAATTAGGGTTAATTTAAACGATAAATAATCCATACAGAAAACGAACTAAGGAAGGACTATGCCCGAAATAAAGCTCGCCTGTGATTGTGGAAAGGTAAAGGGGAGTACGCAATGTATGACAGCGAAATCCGGTAATCGCTTAACTTGCTGCTGCTCAGATTGTCAGGCCTTTGCTCTCTATTTAGAAGGCTTAGGCAGGGGGAATGCCGAGCCTATTTTGGATCAATTTGGCGCAACTGATATTTTCCAAATGCCAGTTTCTAAGTTATCAATAGAAACAGGTTTAGAGCAGCTAGCCTGTGTTCGTTTGACGCAGAAGGGTATGTATCGTTGGTATGCAAAATGCTGCAATACGCCGATTGGCAATACCATGGGGGCAAATATGCCTTTTATTGGTGTGGTTCATAATTTCATGCAGCATCAAACCAGTCGCGTAGATGAAATCGGTAAAAACCGTGCTTATGTGCAAACTCATGAGATGAAGTCGAAAATACCCAAAGCATTAAAAGGCTCATCATCAAAAGCGATATTGAGAAGTATTTATAAATTATTGTGCTGGAAAGTGCAGGGCTTGCATCAGCCTTCTGTCTTTTTTAACCTTGATGGTTCCCCCATTGTTATTCCGTTTATTCGAAACACATAACAGACACTTTAGGTTTTAATAAAAGTAAGCTGACAGGGTGTCAGGATTAAGGAGAAAAGGATATCAAACGCATTTATCATTACCTGACGAGTGAAGCCGGTAATTTTTTTATTATTAATGGTTTTACGGCTTTAGCATTTTCCCTCATCATCCCGATTTTAAGCTTATTTCTCATCGAAGGGTTGGGTTTTGAGCCCATTTATATTGGGATCTACACGGTTTCTTATGCCTTTGCAGGTATTGTGGTTAGTCAAAAATTTGGTGCCATGGCGGATAGGGGAGTGGACAGTAAAAAGCTGTTTATTATTTCTCTAATGGGTATGGCGATGGCTGCGTTAAGTTATGCTTTTCTCACACAATTTTGGCAAATCTTAATAGCGGGGACTATCTTTATGGGGCTTGCTAGAGCTTCGATCCCCATGATTTTAACCATGGTTCGTCACTTTGCTGATACATCTGGTCTTGATTCCACTAAAGTGAATGCGCAAATTAGGTCTTCTGTTTCCTTGATCTGGATTGTTGGTCCACCTTTGGCTTTTTTGTCCGTTGAACAATTAGGCTTTCAAATTAATTTTCTACTGGCGACCACATTAACCCTATTGGTGGCCTTGTATGCTTGGCGAAAGTTGCCCAAAGCTGATGCCGCACTCAGCCAGGAAAAGGCTCAGTCAACTGTGGTGACTGTGTTACCTAAAACCGTAATTTATTTAGGCATTGCTTTGTTTTTTGGTAATGTGGCCAACGCAAATTACATTACGGCTATGCCACTTTATTTAACCAGTGAACTCAATATGCCTTTGTCTTATCCCGGTTTATTATTAGGGTTAACGGCGGCTTGTGAAGTGCCGGTTATGTTGATGGCGGCGAAATGGGCAAACAGATTCGGCTCGGTCAGATTGCTTATGTTTAGCTTTGTGGTCGCCATGGTCTTTTATGTTTTATGCCAATGGGCTGAATCGATACTCAGCTTTTTGCTAATTCAATTATTCAATGGTCTGTTTTTTGGCATTTTTGTGGGTATTGGCATTAGTCTATTGCAGGATGAGGCTGGGAATGCGATTGGCAAAGCCACCGCTTTTTATGCCAATATGATGGCCTTGGGTAGTATGGCAGGGGCGTCTATAATGGCAATCGTGTCTCAATATTTTGGATACAAAGAAGCATTACTACTGAGTTTTGTGGCGATCGTTATTGCATTCATTATGTTACTTATTTATGAGTTTCAAGGGCGAAAAACAATTGATTTGCCTGAAACTCATAAAGCATAAAGAGGGGGTAGTTAAACCGCCGTTATAGTCAAACTAGCCAGACTTATATCTGGCTATAACCCCGTGCTAAAGCCACTTTAGAGCCATTTTTTCGATTGATCTGTTCACAAATCCAAAACCCCGTATCGACCATGGTCTGTAGGTCTATACCGGTTTCTATGCCGAGCCCTTCTAGAAGGTAGAGCACATCTTCGGTGGCAACATTGCCTGACGCGCCTTTTGCATAAGGGCAACCACCTAGACCTGCGACAGAACTGTCTATGATTGCCAGACCTTCTTCTAACACCGCATTGAGATTACCAATGGCTTGACCATAAGTATCATGAAAGTGAGCGGCTAATAAGTGCATAGGCACATGCTTGTGTACTGCCTCTAACATGCGTTTCGCTTTGAGCGGTGTACCTGTGCCTATGGTGTCCCCAAGGGAAATTTCATAACAACCCATTTCATAAAGTGCTTTTGCTACCTGGGCCACTTTTACAGGGGAAATTTCACCCTCATAAGGGCAGCCCATGACAGTAGAAACATAACCACGAACTGGAATGTTTTGCGCTTTGGCCGCTTCAATCACAGGAATAAAGCGCTCAAGGCTTTCCTCTATCGAGCAATTGATATTCTTTTGGGTGAAGCTTTCAGAAGCCGCACTAAATACAGATACCTCTTGAGCGTTCGCTGCAAGAGCCCCTTCAAGGCCACGCATGTTGGGGGTAAGTACACTGTAGGTGATACCTGATTTGCGCTTGATGCCAGCCATGACTTCACTGGCATCTTTCATCTGTGGTACCCATTTTGGTGATACAAAGCTTGCCGCTTCAATATGAATGAGGCCGGTTTCACTCAATCGGTTAATTAACTCGATCTTGGTTTGAGTAGGAACAAAGCCACCACTTTCGTTTTGCAAACCATCTCTTGGACTCATCTCAACCATACGTACCTTACTAGGATAAGTATGGGGCGATTGAATAAAAGTGCGTTTATCTAACGTCATATTAGGGTTTCCTGTGGCACGTCTATGGGGGTCATCGCCAGCAGCTCTGCGCCATCACTGACCATTTCACCTTCGCTAAAATAGATAGCATCTATGGTGCCGTTATGAGGGGCCTTGATCGCGTGTTCCATTTTCATGGCTTCCATGATGACCAAGGTTTGACCCTCACTGACAGTATCACCCGTACTCACCATAACGCTAACGACTGAGCCGTTCATCGGGGCGCTTAGGCCATGATCAGTGCTGTGATCATCTTGTTCAAATTCAGCGACATATTGATGACAATGAAAGGTGTCACCTTGATAGAAAAGGTCGAGTGCACCTTGATTAAGACTGCCGTGAACGGTTAAACCGTGGCCATCAATGGTGGCATTGAGTTGATCGTCATTCAGGCGAGCGTTTAATTGGTATGAACGCCCCTCAATGTGAACTTCATCATACTGATCAAAGTGCTGAATTTGCAGCGGATGGTTTGTACCATCAACGACCAATACAAGGTTTTTTTGATAGTGCTTGTTCAAACGCCAGTTCTTGAATTGGCTAAAAGGTGAATGTTTATCCTGGTTGCTGGGTTTAAGGGCGCTAGTTTGCTGTAAATAAAAGCCAGCAGCCAATACCAAGGCTTTATCAAGTGCCAGTTTAGATTGGTTGAACAGAATACTGTCGTGTTTTTCAATAAAGCCCGTATCTAAGTCAGCATCACGAAAAGGCTTGGCATCAAAGAGGGCATGTAAAAAACGTATGTTACTGGTCACGCCACTAATACGATACGCTTCTAGCGCATGTACCATGCGGTTGATGGCTTTGTTTCTATCTTCATCCCAAACTATCAGCTTGGCGATCATGGGATCATAATGAATACTGACCTCATCCCCTTCTAAAACACCGGTATCAACACGAACATGTTGGTTAGTCGCTGGGGTTTTAAGGTAATGTAATTTGCCTGTTGCAGGCAGAAAATCATTATTTGGATCTTCAGCATAAATACGTGCTTCAAGCGCGTGACCTGTAATACGTATTTGATCTTGCGTGAGCGGTAGGGGTTCACCATTGGCAATGCGAAGCTGCCATTCAACCAAATCGAGCCCAGTAATCATTTCAGTCACCGGATGCTCGACTTGTAGGCGAGTATTCATTTCCATAAAGAAGAAAGAGCCGTCCACATCGTAGAGGAATTCCACTGTCCCTGCGCCCACATAATCGATTGCCTGTGCTGCTTTTACTGCGGCATCGCCCATGGCTTTACGGGTTTCATCAGATAACCCAGGAGCAGGTGCTTCTTCAATCACTTTTTGATGACGTCTTTGTACCGAGCAATCACGTTCTGCAAGGTAGACACCATTGCCCTGACTATCACAGAAGACTTGGATTTCAACATGGCGAGGCTGTGTTAGATAGCGTTCAATCAGCATATCAGGATTGCCAAAGGCATTGCTGGCTTCACGCTGGGCTGAGACCAACGCTTCGTCAAACTCGCCTATGTGATTGACTACTCGCATGCCTTTGCCACCACCACCGGCAATGGCTTTGAGCAAAACGGGAAAACCGCAGCGAATGGCTTCTTGTTTGAGCAACTCAGGGCTTTGCTCATCACCGTGATAGCCTGGCACTAGGGGGACTTTTGCTTTTTCCATAATGATTTTGGCGGCAGATTTTGACCCCATAGCCGCTATAGCACTTGCTGGTGGGCCAATAAAAACTAAGCCATTATTGGCGCAGGCTTCTGCAAATACCGTATTTTCAGATAAAAAACCATAACCCGGATGAATGGCTTGGGCTCCGCTTTCAAGGGCAACTTCAATGATTTTTTGATGACGTAAATAGCTTTGATTACTGGCGGCAGGGCCTAATAAAAAGGCTTCATCAGCCATGGCTACATGGCGCGCATTGGCATCGGCTTCAGAATAAACGGCGACACAACGTACCCCCATTTTATGGGCTGTTTCGATAATGCGACAGGCAATTTCACCTCGGTTAGCGATGAGAATTTTATTAAACATCGTGCTGCTCCTTATCTGACTCTGTTGTCGTCTTTGTCAATGGGGTAATCCAGCTGGCTTGGCGTTTATTTAAAAACGCATCGAGTCCTTCCTGACCTTCTTCGCTGGCTCTAATGTCTGCAATGCAATGACTGGTATAATCAATCACAGCATTTTCAATCGGTTTTTGGCTGACGGCGAATATGAGTTGCTTAGCGGCTGCCATTGCCTGTGGGCTATTAAGGCTTAACTGGTTAATGAATTGCTTTGCTGCTTGGTCTAGTTGATTTTGATCGTCAACAATTTCGTGCACAAGTCCAAAGGATAAAGCTTGCTCTGAGCTAATGATCTCGGCACTTAAAAAGTAGCGCCTGGCTTGGCGTTCTCCAATAGCGCGAATGACATAAGGGCTAATCACTGCAGGCACTAAACCAATTTTGACTTCACTTAAACAAAAGCGTGCATTTTGTGTGGCAATGACAATATCGCAACAGGCTGCTAGTCCAACGCCACCACCAAAAGCGGCCCCTTGAACTAAGGCCAAGGTCGGTTTGCTAAAGGTGTTTAGACATTGCATGAGCTGGGCTAATTGATTCGCATCGTCTAGGTTGTCTTGATGGCTATTACCCGCCATTCGCTTCATCCAGTTTAAATCGGCGCCCGATGAAAAATGCTTACCAGTAGATCTTAAAATCAGTACTTTTAAGTTTGAGTCTTGTTCTGCGAGCTTCAATTTTTCTATCATTAACGCGATGATCTGATCATCGAATGCATTGTACTTGTCAGCATGATTCAAGATTAACTCAGCGACCCCAGGGTTTGGGTAATGCAAAATCACTTTGGCATTAAGGTCACTGCTTGCGGTTGAATTGTGTTCATCCGTGTTATCAAAAAGGGTGCTTTGTTTGGGTATGGTATTCATGACATTGCTCTCTCATGATCACTATTTTGGGTTACCCAAAATAGACTAGGTAACCCAAACAGGGTGGTAGTACGTCTTTTTAATAAGTGTTTTAAATAACACTTACATTCTAAAAACACCGAACTTGGTATCCTGCTGAGGACGGTTCAAGGTGGCAGATAAACTTAATGCAATGACGTTTCGGGTCTGTGCAGGGTCGATTACCCCGTCATCCCATAGGCGTGCACTGGCATAATAAGGGTGACCTTGATGCTCGTAAGTATCGATAATCGGCTGCTTGAATTCGGCTTCTTCTGCGTTACTCCAGCTTTTACCAGAACGGGCAAGTTTGTCTTTAGTCACAGTCGCCATTACTCCCGCCGCTTGCTCGCCACCCATCACTGAGATACGAGCATTGGGCCACATCCACAAAAAGTCAGGATTATAAGCACGACCACACATGCCATAGTTGCCGGCACCAAAACTACCGCCTATCAAGACAGTGATTTTAGGTACATTTGCACAGGCAACTGCCATCACCATTTTAGCACCGTGTTTGGCAATCCCTTCGGCTTCATGTTTTTGACCGACCATAAAGCCTGTGATGTTTTGCAAAAACACCAAGGGGATATTACGTTGGCAGCAAAGCTCGATAAAGTGTGCGCCTTTTTGCGCCGAGTCAGAAAATAGAATGCCATTATTAGCAATAATGCCCACAGGATAACCATGAATATGGGCAAAGCCTGTGACCAAGGTTGTGCCATACAGCTGCTTGAATTCATCAAAATCAGAATCATCAACAGTACGTGCGATCACCTCTCTTACATCAAAGGGTTTGCGTAAATCGGTGCCGACTATGCCGTATATTTCTTTGGCGTCGTATCTTGGCTCTTTTGGCGTTTGCACATCAATATGAGGCTGTTTTTTATGGTTCAAACGAGATATACAGCGACGAGCGATTTGCAGTGCATGCTCATCGTTTTCAGCATAATGATCGGCGACACCTGAGGTACGACAATGCACATCAGCACCGCCTAAATCTTCTGCACTAACTTCTTCGCCGGTAGCTGCTTTTACTAATGGCGGGCCTGCTAAAAAGATAGTGCCTTGATTGCGTACTATGATGGATTCATCCGCCATGGCAGGAACATAAGCGCCACCAGCGGTACAAAGCCCCATGACCACAGCAATTTGCGCTATGCCTTTAGCAGACATGCGAGCTTGGTTGTAAAAGATGCGGCCAAAATGATCTCTGTCGGGGAATACTTCATCTTGTTGGGGCAGGTTAGCGCCACCTGAGTCAACCAAGTAGATGCAGGGCAGGTGGTTTTGCTCGGCAATCTCTTGGGCTCTAAGGTGTTTTTTTACGGTAAGAGGGAAATAAGTACCGCCTTTGACCGTGGCATCATTGGCGATGATCATACACTCAACACCAGAGACCTGGCCGACACCAGCGACAACGCCAGCCGCAGGAATATCAGCATCATAGACGTTATAAGCGGCTAGTTGGCCTAACTCTAAAAAAGCGCTGTCTTCGTCAATCAGACAATCGATACGTTGGCGTACTAAGAGTTTGCCTCGCTCAAGATGGCGTGCTTGATAAGATTTACCACCGCCTTGATAAATATGATCGATTTTTTCATTAAGATCGATCACCGCAGTTTCCATTGAATCGGCTTTGGCTAAAAACTCGTCTGTGCGTGGATTCACTTTAGATTGTAAAATGGTCATAAAATCCTCCTAGATTATTTGTTCATGAAGAGTTCACGACCGATTAGCATACGGCGAATTTCTGAGGTGCCAGCACCAATCTCATAAAGCTTGGCGTCACGCAGTAAACGACCTGTTGGATATTCGTTAATATAACCATTGCCGCCTAATAACTGGATGGAATCGAGAGCGAGTTGAGTAGCCATTTCTGCGGCATAAAGGATAACGCCAGCGGCGTCTTTACGCGTTGTTTCACCACGATCAGCGGACATAGCCACCATATAAACATAGGACTTAGCCGCATTCATACGGGTGTACATGTCTGCAATTTTGCCCTGTACCAGTTCAAATTCGCCTATGGCTTTACCAAACTGTTGACGGTCACGAATATAAGGTACCGCCACATCCATTGCCGCTTGCATAATACCAAGCGGGCCACCAGCGAGAACAAGGCGCTCATAATCAAGACCGCCCATTAACACTTTCACACCGCCATTTAACTCCCCTAGGATGTTCTCTTTAGGGACTTTGCAATCTTGGAAAACCAATTCGCAGGTATTAGAGCCACGCATGCCTAATTTGTCGAGTTTTTGAGCTTGGGTAAAACCTTCGCTGTCACGTTCAACAATAAAGGCGGTAATGCCTTTTGAACCTGCATGCAAATCGGTTTTTGCATAAATGACATAGACATTGGCATCTGGACCATTAGTGATCCACATCTTATTGCCATTAAGCACATAATGATCACCGGCATCGCGAGCATGAAGTTTGAGTGAGACGACATCAGATCCTGCATTGGGTTCTGACATGGCTAATGCACCGATATGCTCACCGGATACCAATTTAGGTAAATAGGTTTCTTTTTGCGATTGAGTGCCATTGCGGTAGATCTGGTTAACACATAAATTAGAGTGAGCACCATAGGACAAACCAACAGATGCTGAGGCACGGCTGATTTCTTCCATGGCGATCACATGAGCAAGGTAGCCCATGCCCGCACCGCCAAACTCTTCACTAACGGTAATGCCTAACAAACCCATGTCACCAAATTTTTTCCATAAGTCATTGGGAAAAACGTTATCTTGATCAATTTTCTCGGCACGAGGTGCAACCTCTGATGCCGCGAAGGCATTTACCTGCTGGCGCAACATATCGTGTGTTTCGCCAAGTCCAAAATTTAGTTCAGAGTATTGAGAGATCATGTCAGTTACCTTTGTAGGGTTGTTTTATGTTTGGGCCTAATATGTGTCTAGTGCTCTTGTGAAGATGACTACATGTCAGCACTATTGTGCTGCTCCTTGCCCGATTCGTTTCTTTGCGTGAGCTCTTTGAGTGCAGAACGACATCGCGATTCAGCGTTATCCAGTTCTAACTTGGCCATTTGAATATCTTTCAATTGTTGTTCAAGTTGAATCTGTTTAGCGCTTAATGTTTCTAACATTTTATTTAATTGACGCTCACTACCGATAGGTGTTTCATCCCATAAATCGAACAATTCACGTGACTCCGCCAGTGAAAATCCCAGTCGTTTGCCGCGTAAAATTAGCTTTAATCTCACCTTGTCATGGCTGTAGTAAATACGTGTTTGGCCTTTACGTTCAGGCTTCATGAGCCCTTGATCTTCATAAAAACGAATGCTTCGCGTGGTGACATCAAATTCGGCAGCAAGCTCGCTAATTGAGAAGGTCTTCTTGTTTGTGCTCATAATGGATTCCTCTAACTTAGTTCAAGCCTAAATGAAGTTTACGTTAACGTAAAGTAAATATTCTTTCTGATCATTACGATATCTAAAGGGTGTGTGTTTTAAACTTGATTTCATGACTTTATTGGGCGGGATATTGGATATTTATCTGAAAAATAAATTCTTACTTTACGTTAACGTAAACTAATGCTATTTATCTTAATAGTTAAATCTAAAAGGCGATTTTTACAGCTTATATTAGGGCTTTTGTTTGTGTTTTCTAACCACTGAGAACGACGATAAACTAATTGTGACATGTACAAAAACGCCAATTTGTCGGATTAAAGGAGAATTGAAATGACTGATCATGTTGTACTTGTTGGTGCTGCTAGAACCCCAATGGGTGGTTTACAAGGTGAATTAAGTAGTGTTGCTGCACCTGTGTTAGGTGGTGTGGCTATTAAAGCGGCGTTAGCGCGTTCAGGCTTAAAGCCTGAGCAAATTGATGAAGTGCTGATGGGGTGTGTTCTACCGGCAGGGTTAGGCCAAGCCCCAGCTAGGCAGGCGTCCTTAAATGCAGGGCTTCCTTTAGCTACAGGCTGTACCACTATTAATAAAATGTGTGGATCAGGTATGAAGGCGGTGATGTTAGCCCATGATCAAATATTAGCGGGTAGTGCCGATATCATGGTCGCAGGTGGCATGGAGAACATGAGTCAGTCGCCTTACATCTTGCCAAAAGTGCGTGAAGGATTACGTATGGGTCATGGTAAGGTGCTGGATCATATGTTTGTTGATGGCCTTGAAGACGCTTATGAAGGCGGGTTGATGGGTAATTTTGCTCAAAAAACCGCAGACAAGTATGAGCTAAGCCGTGAAGCTATGGATGATTTTGCTCTCGCCTCATTAGAAAAAGCCAATGCAGCGATTAATAGTGGTACCTTTGTTGATGAAATCGCCGCTGTGACGGTAACTGGCCGTCATGGGGAGACGTTGATTGACGTGGATGAACAGCCGGGTAATGCCAGACCTGAAAAAATCCGCAAATTAAGACCCGCATTTGCAAAAGAGGGCACAGTGACTGCCGCCAACTCAAGCTCGATTTCAGACGGCGCATCTGCCATTATTTTGATGAAAGAAAGTGATGCTCTGGCTAAGGGGCTTAAGCCTTTAGCTCGTATCGTTGCTCACTCTACCCATGCTCAAATGCCAGCTGAATTTACCATAGCGCCCATTTCTGCCATCGAAAAAGTACTGAGCAAAGCACAATGGAGCAAAGATGAGGTAGACCTTTACGAAATCAACGAAGCCTTTGCAGTAGTGACTATGTTAGCGCAGCAAACACTGGAACTTGATCCTGCTAAAGTCAATATCAAAGGGGGAGCCTGTGCATTAGGGCATCCCGTAGGGTCCAGTGGTTCACGTATCCTAGTGACACTCATGTATGCTCTGCAGCAACAAAACCTTAAACGCGGTGTTGCCTCTTTATGTATTGGTGGAGGGGAAGCCTCTGCGGTGGCGATTGAGCTGGTTTAATACCTAGTAATTGCGTTAACTAAAACAAAGCCTTATAGATTTATTCTATAGGGCTTTTTTATTAATTTATGCGCTTTTAATAGTAAATCGCGTAGTATTGTTAATTACATTTTTGGTTAAAGGATTACCTATGGCGTTTTCATTGTATCAAGAAGGGAGCGGTATCATTAATGTTGTATTTACTGAGGAAGTCGATTTACAGCAACGAAAAGACGCTGTTGATGAAGTCTGTAAACTTGTAGACAATCATGAACCTACTAAACTACTGATAAATTTAAGCCGCTATATTAATAAAATGACATTAGAAGAACAGGAAATCTTTGGGCATTATTTGGCACATGCGAAAGGCTTAGCGAATGCTAAGGTGGCATCTGTGACAGGCTTTTCTCAAGCCAGTAATGTGGTGGTGGAGGCGGTGGCTTTTACTCAGGGTTATCAAGTGGTTAACTTTAATAATGAGCATGAAGCGAGAGCGTGGCTGCAAGGTGAATTAAGCTAACTGGCTGCATTAACTCTCTGCCTTAGAGTTCACCTTGAAATAAAATATGTTTCCCCTTACCTTGTTTTTTAGCCTGATACATGGCGATATCCGCATTTTTTAATAAAAATTTTCTCTTGTTGATTTCATCTTCTATCTTATGGCTTAAATCTGTATTTTGCGCTCTATCTGACACTGGGTGTTTGTTGGGTTTAGTTTGTTGGGTGATGTTAGTTTTCGAAAGAGAGACACCAATGCTGGCGCTGACGACAATACTGGTATTATTATCGACAAGAAAAATAGGTTGGCTGATTTCAGCTATAATTCGGGAAATTATTTCATCTATGGGCGCTAACAAATGCAGCCCGGTTAAAATAAATACAAACTCATCACCGCCGACTCTGGCTGCGACATCACTGTCTCTGAGCTTATCTAATAGGCGTGTCGCGACTTCTTTTAAAACCAAATCACCTGCATCGTGGCCATAAACATCGTTAATGTCTTTAAAACCGTCTAGATCCATGACACAAATGGCAGAAAAGCTTTCTTCTCTTTCCTCAAGTTTTAGAATACGTTTTAAATGTTCATTAAGTAATGACCTATTAGGTAATCGGGTGAGTTGATCATAATACGCCAAATCATCTAATTCTTTTTGTCTTTTGATTAAGTCTAAGTTAGCACGTTTTAACTTTTCAGACTGTCTGACTGAATTAAAAATAAAGGAAGCTAATACCAAGGTTAGTAGCAGCATGATGGCCAGTAACCAACGGGGTAAATAGGACGTTTGGGCTTGAATTGCCTTAGGGCTTGAGTAAAAAGCCAGCATCCACTCACGCCCCGGTACTTGCCATGAATATTGGGTGATTTTAGGGTTCTTGAGTGCGGAAATAACAAGATCAGCAGGACTGTCTGCTTTGGGGTATATTTTTAATGGTGTTTTGTCCGTGACATCAAACAGGCGAACTAAAACACCTTTTTGGCTGAATTCTTCATGGTATTGCTCCAATAACAAGCCCGGTCGTAACATTAAGATGATATAACCTTTTAAGGCATTCCAGCGTTGATTAGGCGTGTCTAATATCTCGCCTCCTTGATAAATAGGGTGGTAGATAGCGACAGATAAAGGGCCGTTTGGATCTTGTACAATGGGAAAGGGTGGCGTTGTGTCCCGCGTGCCATTACGAGCAGCTTCCCTGATTGTTTTAGTATTAAAAGGTCTTGCTAAAGGGTCTAATCCCACCGCTTTACTGTTTTGCGCCAGTGGTTCTGCAAAGAGGATGGGAAAGTATTCATCTCGCTTTGGGGCACGTTCTACCTTACCCGCATCTGGGCTCACATCGAAAATGCCAATAGGCGCTAAAGAGAGTTGTTTTAGTTCAGCTTCGACTTGCTTTCTATCCTTATCTTTAATTCTGGGTGACCAATGCACTGCAAAAATTTCTGGGTGTTCGGTGAGGGCAATATCGGAAAATAATTTGTATTCATCTCGGGTTATTATTTCTTTGCTATTGAGTAAAGCATAATAGGTTTGTAGCACAGTATTGGATTGCTCAATCATGGCTTGGATACGTAAATTTTGAACATGAATGTATTGTTCATGATTTTCTTCGTTTTGGTTTTTTTCGTGATTTTTGGTGAAGAAGTAAAGGCCAAAAGAAAGGGTAAACCCAAATATAATAATGAGTAGAGCGGGCCAAATCAGCAGTGAGTGGTGTTGTGTATCTGCATCAGTTTGAGTCATAGGCATGCGTTATTTCGCTACTCTTCAATTATATCTCTTGCCGGAAGTGGCATCACACTAGCGCTCTTTTACCAACAAATCGGCAAAAGAGCTAGGTACGTTTTTATAGAAAACAATTACCTAAGGTTACGAACCAGTCACCTGATAATCAATTCTAATTAGGTTTCAATGTGTGTTAATTCGTTATCAGGCTGACATTAAGTGTTATTTCATTAATCGAGATCAATCTAATAAAATATTTTTATCGTTAATATTGATGGACTGTTTTGGGAGAAACTGAAATGCGTTCACTATCAATTCAACATAAAATCTACCTACTTCTTGCCCTCACCGGCGTCCTAGTTTTGATTGCTAGTATTATCAATGGTACAAATCAGCAGCAAAAATTGGCTGAGCAAACAATTGAAAGCAATATTAAATTATTGGCGGATAATTATTTTGATTCGATCAATACTCTTATGATCACAGGGACCATGTCTAACAGAGAGATACTAACGGATAAGATTCGCAGTCAAAAGAACATTGAGCAGGCGCAGATCTTTCGTAGTGATCAAGTTAGTAAGTTATATGGTCCTGGAAATGCTAATGAGAAAGCAAAGGCTCCACGTGAACTTGCCGCGATGAAGGGGATTCAAAGTCTCTTTATTGAAACTAAGGATAACAAGCGGGTGCTGACTTATATCAATCCCATCATTGCCAGTGACAATTACAAAGGGACTGATTGTCTGGGGTGCCATCAAGCTAAAGTAGGGGATATTCTCGGCGCTGTTAAGGTCAGTTACTCACTTGACGAGGTGGACCAAGCAATTAACAAAAATGCTATTTATAGTGTACTTATGTTAAGTGCAATTTTTCTTGTTGCCTTTGTGGGTTTAGGGCTTTTGTTTAAACGCCTATTCATTAAGCGGTTAAAGGTGTTGGGTAAAACAATGCGGTTAGTAGCTCAAAATAACGATTTAAGTTTGATCATAAACGATAAAACTAATGATGAATTAGGTCGTCTTGCAAAAAACTTCAATATCATGATGGATAGCTTTAAAAACAATATTACGAATGTATCTGAAACCTCTCACATATTGATTCAATCAGCCGAGCAAATTTTTAAGTCGTCAGAGGCCACTGAGCAATCAATTGTCTTACAAAAACAAAGTACTGAGTCGGTTGCTATGGCAGTAAACAAATTTGAAGACTCTTCTAGCGCGGTTAAAAATACTTCTCACGAGGCGTCACAAAAGTCGGATGCCAGTAATCAAATGGCAGAAGCAAGTATGGCGATAGCGGCTCAGACAGAGCTGAGTATTAACCAGCTGGCAGGAGATGTTCGTAGTGCGGCTAACCAAGTAGAAGAGCTGCAAAATCAAACGATTGAAGTGGGTAATGTACTTGAGGTAATTAGTAGCATTGCCGAGCAAACCAATTTACTCGCATTAAATGCGGCTATTGAGGCGGCTCGTGCGGGTGAAACTGGGCGTGGATTTGCTGTGGTAGCCGATGAGGTACGTACCTTAGCCACTCGTACACACGATTCAACGGATGAAATAAAACGTACTATCGATAAACTTCAGCAAGAGGCTAAAGACACTGTAATTGCCATGAGTACATCCTGTGAAGAAGCTGATCAAAGGGCATTGCAAGTGCAAGAAGTTGCTCTTTCACTAAAAGATATTTCAGAACAGATGAAAGAGATTAACAGTCTAAATGTGCAAATTGCAGACGCCACCGAGCAGCAAAACATTACCGCAGAGGAGATAAACTCAAGTGTCGAAACCATTCGAAATAATGCGGATAACTCGTTAGTCGATGCCCATAACAGTAAAGAAACCAGTGAGAAACTACTCAATCTGGCTCGCAACCTTGATCAGAGAGTAAGCTCATTTAAACTGGATTAAATGATTAGATCAAAACGAATAACAATGCCATTGAGGCAGTAAGGGTCATACTTAATGGTATCGACCCTTTTTTTAATGATCTGTAAAACTATCGACTTAATCATGCTGTTAATAATGACCATGCACCCCTTGCTTGTTGTCCTTATTATTATCCTGTTGCAACTGAAGTATTATTCTATATAGTTAGTCTAACTAACTATATAGAATTGATAATATGAATATAAATTACCTTGCTCGATTTAGTCGCCTGACTGCCCCCTCGATCAGTAAACTTCAACGTCAATTATCATCGTCTTTAGAGGTGATGTTAAAACCTCTAAATATTAGCTTGTCTGAATTTCGTATTATTGGCTTGTTAATGGGTGAGGATAAGGGACTAAGCCAAAAGGAATTAGCACAAAAGCTCTTTATCAGTCCTCCCTCTGTGTCTGTCGCTATGACCAAGCTAGAGAAAAAAGATTGGGTGGAACGTGTTCAAGACATGGAGGATCAAAGGGTAAAGCGAATTCGCCTTAAATCGAGTGTTGATTTTGCCGAAATTGATGCGTTACTTAACAAACTTGAATCCGACCTTGTTTGTGGTATCAGCCCTGCGGATCTCGAGACTACAAAACGTGTTTTAAATACCATGCAGGACAACTTAGATAACGCCCGTTAACTTTCCATCGCCTCATGAGAGGAGCGCTAAAATGACATTATTAATACTGGGTCTTACTCTTTTTTTCGGGATGCATATGATTCCTATGTCGCCGATAAAGCAGAGACTTATCACTCAGCTAGGCGAAATAAAATACAAGCTGATTTTTTCCTTGATATCAGCCATAGGTCTAGGGTTAATTATTTATGGTAAGAGTATTTCTGCCTATGTGATGCTTTGGCCTGACAGCCTAATAAGTCATTGGTTTCCTGTTATTCTTATGTGGCCAGCTTTTATCCTTTTGGTGATATTTTGCTTGCCTGGCAACTTAAAAAAACAGATTAAACACCCAATGTCTTATGCCATTATTCTGTTTTCCCTGAGTCATTTAGTCGCAAATGGTGATCTTGTCTCTGCACTAATTTTTATATGTTTTGCGTTTTATAGCGGCTATAGCGTGATTTATAGTGAGTCGACACAATCAACTGAACTTAATCGTGATAGTGCAAAGGTAAATAGATTGTCTGTGATTATCGCTATCGTCATTGGGGCCCTTCTATATGGTACGTTTATGCATTTTCATAGCAATTTAATGGGGGTTGCGGTGACAGTTTAAGATGAAGTTCGTATTTGAATAACCTTATTTCCCTCAATCTCAGTGGGTGCCATTTATCCTATAAATACGATCAAATCTGGTACCTGATTTGGCTGATAGAATGCGTGGCTTGAAATAGGGTTAAGGGTTATTTTGTAGATTAATGGATAAATTCATTTTTCCCACAGACTTCATAATGATAATGAAGAGCCAAACGTATGGGTCTTTTTATTATGAGGTTTAAGTTGTTTATGGATACTTTAAAGTTTTCGAAACTCTCATCCTTTGTATTGCCTGTCGCTTTCATTATCTTGATTAGCTTGGCTATCATGACGGCGATCATTTATGTTGAAAAACAAGCGAAACATAATATTCATAAATCTCTTTTTACTGTATTAGAAATTACCCGGGAAGCACTACATAGATGGGCTGATAATCACTTGCAGGACTTGATTGATATTACAAATAATCCCTTAGTGTTAACACTCACTGAGCAGCAGTTGGACAGTGAAAGATTGCTTAACAAAGCACAATTTAATAATGAATTTAAACGCATTATGTTGTTAGAAATGAGCCAGTATGAGAATCAAAGTTTCATGCTGATTAATTGCAAAGGCATCATAGTTGCGAGTAAAGATAGTTCAGAAATAGGCACTGAATCCCCTCTCTTTAGTCTAAATGGGGTAAATATGAAAAAGCTCTTAAGGGGGGAGAATGTTTTTATTCCACCCGTAAAACTGCAAACAGTTAATGTAAAGTCCAAGAAACCTAGCATGATTAATACTCGGATAAAAAAAGAGCCCATAGTGTTAATTGGAGCGCCAATCTTTAACAATGATGGTGATGTGATCGCGGCATTAATATTTGGTTTTCCGATGACACATTTTACCCAAATTACCGAACTAGGGCGTATTGGTAATACGGGCGAGACCTATGCGTTTGACAATTTAGGATTGCTTATTACTAAAAGCCGATTTACCCAAAACTTGAAGTTACTTGGGGTCTTGGGCAACAAAAATAAGGCCATGCTTTCGATTAATATAACGGACCCTGGGGTGAACTTAATTGAGGGTTTTCTGCCAACTCTTAGTCAAACAGAGAGGCCCTTAACATTAATGGCACAAAATGCAATAAAGGGAAACCGAGCCCCCTATTATAATGCCTATCGGGATTATCGGGGCGTACCTGTGCTTGGTGCTTGGGTGTGGAGCCAAAATTTAGACATTGGTTTGGCGACAGAAATAGATGAGAAGGAAGCGCTTGAAACCTATTTTGTTATTCGATTTGTGCTTATTTCTGTGCTGCTTGTCATCATTTTATTAATTGTAGGCTTAGCTTTTTTACCTGTTTGGTTTAAAGAAAGGGAAAGGGCGTCGCTTGAACGGCATAGGGTTAGCCTTGAAAAAATAGTGGGGCAAAGAACAGAGCAACTTGAGCAGGCTAACCATAGGCTTAAAATCCTCAGCGAATTAGATTCATTGACGTGTATTGCTAACCGCAGGCTATATAACCACACCTTAGTAAAAGCCATTGCAATGGCTAACCGTACCTGTGAACCCTTAGCATTGCTAATGATAGATATCGATTACTTTAAACGTTATAACGATCATTATGGTCATGATAAAGGCGATATTATATTGCAAGAAGTGGCGATGGTAATTACTCAATCCTTAACAAGGACAAACGATTTTGTTGCGCGTTATGGCGGGGAGGAGTTTGTTGTTATTTTACCGGAAACAAGCCAGAAATCTGCACTGCTTGTTGCTGAAAAAGTGCGTAGAAATATTGAAGGTCATGCTTTAGAGCATTTATATTCTTATGCATCACTCGTTGTGACGGTTAGTGTCGGTGTGTCGTCTTTAGATAATGCGAATTTAAGTAAAAATTCACTTTTTCAAAAAGCAGATCATGCGCTTTATCTCGCAAAGGGAAAAGGGCGTAATCAAATTGCCTATGAAAATTCATAATTTAGACGGCATCAATGAACTTTTCCTTATCCTGCATCATGCCTATCGTATCTAGAGAAGCAGTGAGTTAGTCACCTTTTCTCAGTCTTATGATAAAAAGTATCAAGCAAGGCAGCACCTCGAAATAATCTAGGCCCCTTTTGAGAAGCTAGCAAAGGGTGACATTTTTAAAATCTGTAGGGCGTGTTTTTAAAACCTTTTTTCTAAGGTCGGGAGAATAACGGTTAAGTTTCCTCTCTCGTATCAGAGCTCAGTTATTTAACCCTCATACTAAGGGTGTTGGCCTATTGGTGCCCACCAGCGCTAACTTGTTACTGATTGTCAAAACTTTAATAACGATCAAAACCATAGTTTAAAATACAAGCTAATAACTAATCAACATTAACAAAAAAAGCATTATAACTAATCGAGAGTCATTTAATTCACTTAAATAAATCTCAAGATATAAGTGTAAATATTTGTATTTAATTTATTCAATTATATATGTTATCGTAAACTTATAGTGAAAATAATAACCAGGTTTGTTTTCTAATGTTAAATTGTGTTTAAGGGGTATGATTTATATATTTCGTGTTTAAGTTATGGTTTTAATTGATAGTTTATGTTTGGATTTAAATATATTTTATTTCAGTAAGAATTCACTTAAGTTAAGTGACTGCTTTATAAAGTGAAATTTATATATTAAATATTTCCTTATGAAAAATAAAAATATCCTTATGTCTATTTGTTAGGTCGATTTTGTATTTGTTTTTGTTTCTAAATAAATATCTTTATATAAAAATAGTTTTATTTTTATTATGACGACTTATTTTATTTTATTTATGTTCACTTTTATTAAAAATTTTGTTTTATATATTAAATTTATGTTGTGTTAAATTCAAAACTTAAAAATGAGGTGTTAAGTGATTTTTGGTATGTTAAAAAAGTTTGAAAAATTACCCATTGTGTACCTGTTTTTTTTCACTCTTTTTATTTCATCTTCATCCTGGGTGCTGCTTTCATACATTGAAAGTCAAGCTAAGTTAAATATTCATAAATCGCTCTATACTGTATTGCAAGTGACACAAGAAGCCTTACAGCGATGGTCTATAAACCAATCTCAAAAAGTGTCATTGATTAGTCGTAATGTAGAAGTAGAAAGACTGGCTCAAAATCTGATAGAAAATCGAGATAAATATGCTGCCTATCAATTGCAGATGAATTTAAGAGCGTTACTCGTTCAGGGTACTCGCTATTTTGCAGTACAAAATTTCTATTTAGTTGACCAGAAGGGATTTAATATTGTCAGTAAATTAGATAATGAGTTAGGCGAAAGAAATTACATTAAGTTTAAGCGACACGCTGAACTAATGCGTATTTTTGATGGTGAAGCGGTTTTCATTCCTCCTATTATGCACTCTTCACATATGGCAAAAGCGTCTGCAGACGCTAAATCTCACCCTATTACCTTTGTTGGAGCGCCAGTACGTAACGATAAAGGAGAGGTCATTGCTGCTTTATTAATGGGCTTTGATCCAAAACTACATTTTTCTCGGATTACTGAATTAGGACGTATGGGTAACAGCGGAGAAACGTATGCCTTTGATAGTACAGGGTTATTAATTACTAAAAGCCGTTTTACTCAAAACCTCCGGTTATTTGGTCTGATTGAAAAAGATGCTATGGCCATGTTATCTATTCGAATTACAGACCCTGGCACTAATCTTTTTCAAAACCATGACGATGTAAAACCCAGAGGGGACCGTGAATTAACTATGATGGCCAAGAGAGTAATTGGCGGTGATAATCATCCCTATTATGACGCTTATCGAGATTATCGAGGGATACCTGTATTTGGGGCTTGGCTATGGAATGAAGCACTTGGCATAGGTTTAACCACTGAGATAGATGTATCTGAAGCCATGCGAAATTACCTTATTATTCGCTATATTACCTTATTGGTATTAATGATTATGCTTTCTCTTATCTTATGTGTTGCTCTATTGCCTCTGCGTTTTCAAGCAAAAGAAATGTCTATCTTAGAAGCACATAAAAAGAGCATTGAAAAAACCGTTAAAGAAAGAACACAAGCTCTGGAGAAGACAAATCATAAACTGAGAACTTTATGTGAAATTGACCCGCTTACCTGTTTAGCCAACCGACGTGCTTATAATCAAACTTTGATAAAAGAAGTTGCTAGTGCCAAAAGAACGTTAAAGCCCATTTCATTGTTAGTGATAGATGTGGATTTTTTTAAGTTATTTAACGATAACTACGGCCATGACCAAGGTGACTTGACGCTTCAATCGATTGCCAATCTCATAAAAGAGTCCTTGTCACGTGAGACTGATTTGGCTGCAAGGTATGGTGGTGAAGAGTTTGTTGTTATTTTGCCGGCGACGAGTGAAAAGGGGGCTTTAGCAATTGCAGAAAAGATTAGAATGAATATCGAATTAAAAGGGATAGAGCACCAATATTCTTTAAAATCTAATATCGTAACCGTGAGTTTGGGCTGCGTCACCTTAGAAGGAAATAACATACAAGAAAAAGCACTTTTTCAAAAAGCAGATCATGCTCTTTATTTAGCTAAAAAAGCGGGTCGTAATCTCGTTATTAATTATGCTGACAGTGGCTCACAGGGCAGATAAGATGCATTTGAAAGTCCCTGTTTTTCTAGCCTAAAAGGTTTTTCAGCATGAAATTCCGATTAATAGAATAATCCTTAAGTGGATGTTGCTGCTTTAAATTATCGGCAATTTATCAAGCCCTTGAGAGGTAAGCGTTATTGACACTTTTCTTAAGCATTATTTGACTTAGGAAGGTAAAGAGCTAGGCTTTTACAGATAGTTTGCCTAATGAAATAGGCGAGTTCCTCTTAATGCTTGATAAATAAAGTGGATATCAGTAGCATTTAGTTATTCGTTTTATTTATTTATTTGTTTTGACCTAGCATTTTAAGAACAATGGACTTTCTAGTGTATCGAATGAGCAAATGTCGAACTTGATAATTACTTGAGCCCTGTTGATGCAAAACACTCTAAATTCATTACTTCTTCTCTTATTAGTTTCTGTTGCCTCTTCAGTTAATGCAATCACTCTGACGTTCGCCTACGAAGATAAAGCTCAACCTCCCTATTATATGGGTAATAGCAACCAGCTACTTCAGACAAAGCCAGGCATTGCTGTTGAAATGATACAAACGTTGGCTAAGCGTATTGATGGATTACAGGTGACGTTTATACGAATACCTTGGAAAAGAGCCTTATATTCTTTAAAAGGGAACCGTGTCGATGGCATTTTTAATGCGTCCTATAAGGAAGAGCGGCTTGCCTTTGGTTGGTATCCTACTAAAAATGCGTTACATAAAGGCCCGATTGATACCGACCGACGCATCACCAGTATGTCTTACTCTCTCTACCATTTAAAATCATCACCGATCAAATGGCTGGGTGACTGGCAAGACTTAAGCTCTGAACTGGTAGGGGCTCCTTTGGGGTATTCCATCGTGGGTGATTTACAAAAGCAAGGAATACGGGTAGAGGAGTCCAGTAGTACTCAAAGTAACTTACATATGTTATTAACTAAGCGTATCAAAGTCGTTGCCTTGCAAGCGGTCACGGCAGATAGCTTTTTGAGTGCTCGCGAAAATGAAAAAATTTACGATGCAATTGAAAAACTCAGCCCCCCTTTGGTGTCTAAACCGTACTATTTGATGCTTTCTGATGCGTTTGTGACAGAAAACCCAGCGCTTGCCCAACGTATTTGGGATGAAATCCAACTGATACGAGAAGAATACTCGAGTGCTTTATATAAAGCTTACCAAGAATAATCAGCTTATTTGGCTTTAAGTGCCTTTCCCGACTGGCAACCTCACCGTCATTCTTATAAAGTGTGCGGCTTAGATTAAACTGGCTTTCTAGCCTCATTGCTGGGTAACTAACCCGTCATATCGAACCGCCTTATAGGACCCCCATGGATTTCAAAACTTCAACGCGTTTAAATAAATACATCAGTGAAAGTGGGATGTGCTCACGTCGTGACGCAGACCGTTTTATCGAACAAGGTAATGTATATATTAATAAAAAACGGGCTGAAGTGGGTGATCAGGTTAACCCTGGTGATGTGGTGCGCGTTAATGGCGCCAGAATAGAGGCACCGGACGCTGAAGACCTTATTTTTATCGCGCTTAATAAACCTGTTGGCATTGTCTCAACCACTGAGATGGAAGAGCCAGATAACATGGTTAGCTTTGTTAATCACTCGACCCGTATTTTCCCGATAGGGCGTTTGGATAAAGATTCTCAAGGCCTTATCTTTTTGACCAGTAATGGTGATCTGGTGAATAAGATTTTACGCGCCGGTAATAACCATGAAAAGGAATACCTGGTGACGGTAGATAAACCGCTGACAGAGGAAGCGATTAATACCATGGCCAATGGTGTGCCTATGTTGGGCACCAAGACTAAAAAATGTAAAGTGGTACAAGAGTCAAGTAATGTGTTTCGCATCTTCCTCGTACAGGGGTTGAACCGCCAGATTCGTCGTATGTGTGAGCACTGTGGTTATCAGGTTACTAAACTTGAACGTGTTCGTATTATGAACATCAGTTTGAAAGGCTTACCTGTTGGTGATTGGCGTGATCTGACTGAAAAAGAAATGAGCGAGCTCTCTAAGATGATTGAGCATTCTTCTTCAGAAGATCAAAGTAAAAAGAATGCCGCACCAGCAAAACCCAAAAGCAAAGGTAGATCAAACAGTAAAAGCTTCAGTAAAAGTAAGGCATTAGCCGCAGAAGAGCGCAAAGAAAAGTCTCAGGCAGGTAAAGCGGGTTCCTCAACTAACAAGGGGAAAGCTGATAGCCGCTCAAAGCCAGGTGAAAATAAAGGGAAAAACGATAGTCGTGGTAAAAGCGAAGGTAGCCGAGGTAAGAATGAAGGTGGGCGCGCTAAAGCGCCTTTAAATCGCTCACGTTCAGGTGATGGCGGTAAAGGTGGCGCTCAAAAAGGTAATGGGGCTAATAAAGGTCGTCCAGCACCAGCAGGACGCAAACCGAGCTCTGGAAAGCCTAGTAGTGGCAAGCAGGGTACAGGTAAAGCGCCTAAAAACAGAGGCCGTTAATTCTAAGTGTTATGTTATTTAGGGCACACCGAAAAGATGCGATTCGTACAAGACTCGCATCTTTTATGGTCAAGTTCAGCCATAAGACTGGAAACAGCCAAGCTCGCATCCGAATAGATATTCTCTCTAGTCATTAAATCCAAATACCCAGATGCGTTAAGATCATCCATCAAGGTGTTTTTAAAGCCGCAAAAAACTAATCTCCCTCCCAAGCGCTGAATACGTTCTATCTCTTTTACTAACATCTCCTTGCCCGCGAAATCGATAAAATTCACCCCAGAACAGACAACAACAAAATGCGTATGAGACCCTTTATCAGGCTTTAAAGCACTAATTGTATCTTGGATGTGATCGACAGAAGCGAAGTAGATGGAACCATCCAATCGAATTGTTTTGATCTGAGGACAGGTTTTAAGGTTAAAGCGTTCAACATTACGAAAGTTGTGATTATCTTCAATCGAAAGCGGCGCAAGCGCTATGATTCTGGGCTTACTAGTACGGCGTAAATATAAGATCAAAGAGAGAATGACACCAAAATAAATGGCGAACTCTAAAGCGATAGTTAAGGTAGAAATAAAAGTCACCAGTAAAATGGCGCTTTCTTCCTTATCCGAGAGAATATGGCGAATGCTGGTGATATCCACCAAATTAAAAGCGATCAATAAAATGGCTGCTGCCATCACAGGTAAAGGCAAAAACTCAGTAATTTGAGGAATAGTTAATAAAATAAGTATGAGTAAAAGCGCTGCAAAAATCGCTGCCATTGGACTTTTCGCCCCCGCATCATAATTCACCCCAGAGCGGGTAAATGAGCCAGAACCTGCATAGCAAGCAAAGAAACTACCTACAATATTGGATAAGCCTTGGCCCATAAACTCTTTATCGCCTTCAATACGTTGGCCTGAGCGAGCACCAATAGCACGGGCGATGGCCAAAGCTTCGACCAAGCCCAATATGGCAACTGCCATAGCGCCTGGTAGGAGACTTGTCATCAAATCAAAAGAAAGGGGAGGCAGACTCATTTGTGGGATCATATTGGGTAATTCGCCCACCAAAGGCACTCCATGTTCTTTGCCATTAATCAACCAAGTAAACAGACTGCCCACTATCATGCCCAATAACATGACAGGTAATTTAGGGTTAAAGCGTTTCATTAACTGGATGCTAACAAGTGTAACTAGGGCAATGCTTAAGGTATAAAAATTGGTTTCAGAAAGGCGTTGGATAAGTTGCCACCAAGAAGCAAAAAAGTGATTGTCAGATGCAATCTCAACCCCTAATACATACTTAAATTGGCTGGTGGCGATCAATAATGCGGCGCCTGTAGTAAAACCTACTACCACAGTGTGAGAGATAAAGTTCACTAAACTTCCCAAGCGCATCAAGCCGAAAAGGTACTGAATGATGCCAGTGAGCAGGGTGAGAGTGAGGACAATGCCGATAAACTCACTGGATTCAATCGCCGTATTATTGGCTATATTGTTTGCCACACTAAAGACCACGATAGAAATCGCCGCTGTTGGCCCAGAAATAAGGTGAAAAGAAGAGCCAAAAAGGGCCGCGATAATCGGCGTGATAATGGCCGTGTAAAGGCCATATTCAGGGGGCAAGCCTGCAATTAAGGCGTAAGCAATCCCTTGAGGAAGTACAACAACTGCCCCTGTTAGACCTGCCATAAAGTCAGCCATTAAAGACTGTTTATTTAAGTTTGCTCCCCAAATCAAAAAAGGCAAATAGCGATTAATAAAGGCGTGACGGTTTTGGCTTTTTTGACTCATGTTAATGGCTCACCTTTAAAGGTATTGAGGGCAAAATTTAAAGTGGGAGCATGATAAAAGCTTTTGAAGGTTTGATAAAACGATATATATTGGCCTTAAGCTCTAAAAAAACAGGATCTTCTTTTGGACACTATATTATTAGAAACCTTTATCGAAGTGACCCACACGCGTAACTTCGCCAAAGCCTCAGACAAGCTGTGTATTTCCTCCTCTACTACCAGTGCCAGAATCAAACAATTAGAAGGTTTATTAGGAGTGGCCTTATTTGAGCGTAAGCACCATGAGGTCTTCTTAACCCCAGCCGGTGAACGGTTGGAGCGTCATGCCCGCTTTATATTAAATGCATGGGAGCAAGCCTATGAAGATACGGCTCTGGGGGAAGATAACAAAAAACGCCTGGTGATCGCAGGTGTGCCGGGGCTCTGGGACAGCCTGTTACAGGAAAAGGTTAACCAGCTACATCACAACCAGCCTGATCTCATCTTACGCCTAGAAGAGAGCTCGCCTCTACGTGTCGTGGAAAAGCTCGATCAAGGCCTAGTGGATATCGGCTTTGTTTATGAGCAGCCTCATATCAAAGGTCTCATTGTCAAAGAAGTGGCCAGCATTCCCCTAAGCTTGGTGAGCAGTGAGCCCAATCAGGCTTTAGATGCCGCCCTAGGGCAAGCTTATGTACGAGTTGAGTGGGGTGCCCCTTTTAATACTCAACATGAACTCGCCTTTCCCCAACGCCAGCTCGCAAACGTGCGCGCCAACAGCGGCCGCATTGCCTTAAACCTCATTCTTAATAACGGCGGTGCCTCATACTTACCAGATGCCTTGGTACAAGAGCATTTAAAAGCAGGGCGGTTATTTAAAGTAGACAAGGCGCCGGTGATTCATATGAAAGCCTATGGGGCCTACAAGGTGCACAATGAATTGAAGGGGTTGTTGGAGGGTTTTGTTTAGAGAGATAGTTTGGTGGAGTGGAGTTGGGAGAAGAGCGGAATAAGAGCAGGAGAAGGTAAGTTGCGTAGAATAATGGGTGTGTATGATTTAATGAAATCAAAGTAAATCAAAAGGGCTAAGGGTACCCGCAAAATGCTGACCAATAACGTGGGTATAGATTTGTGTCGTACTGACGTCGTTATGACCTAATAACTCTTGAACGGTTCTAATATCTCGACCTGCCTGCAAAAGGTGGGTCGCAAAGGAGTGTCGAAAGGTGTGGCAATTTACCCTTTTACCTCTCACATTAGAAAGGTTTACTGCTTTTTGAAGTGCTTTTCTTGGCACTGAGTCATGTAAATGATGACGGCAAAGTTCCCCTGTATTCGGATGATAACAATAGCCAATAGAGGGGAATAAATACATCCAGCCAGTTTGACGAAAGGCATTAGGATATTTTCGGCCCAATGCCATGGGTAAGGATGGGCCAAGTCCTTTGTCATTATCTATTCTTTGAATTTTTATAGCCTGTTCGCAAAAGTGATTAATAGACTCAGCTAACTTTTGACTTAAAATAGTCACCCTGTCTTTATTTCCTTTACTGCACCTTACCGTTAAGCTACTGCTGTTTAGATTTAAATCTTGTATTCTCAACCTTAAGCATTCACTGATTCTAAGGCCGCTACCGTAAAGCAATGAAAAAATAAGATGATCACGTGA
>Ga0209292_1000467_pt1 | contig 52618 bp, 29 predicted proteins | sample GOMGulsemesocosm_2_FD_184634 | JGI IMG/M metagenome (GOLD analysis project Ga0209292, IMG submission 184634) | Methane-oxidizing microbial communities from mesocosms in the Gulf of Mexico - GOM9C Gulf of Mexico (SPAdes) (version 2) | ecosystem: Environmental > Aquatic > Marine > Cold seeps... | reverse complement strand
TATTTTTTAATTTCTCAGAATAGTAAGCGCTATCCCATTTTTCCAAATGATCAATCTCGTCTAATTCTTTGGCGAAATTTTCTAATTCAGAAAATTCTTTTAAAGCTACTGGTTTTGCTTTTTCTAACAAATCATTTAAAAAAGAAGTTACTTTTTTAGGCGAACCTGACATGCGTTCTTCTAAAACAAAGTGAGCATGGGTATCATACCCTAATAACTGAGCACGTTGAAAACGTAATGTTGCTATTTTTAGTACAATTTCTTCGTTGTTAAATTCATTTTCTTGAAAGCCTCTAGCTCCAAATGCTAAGGCCATTTTTTTTCGTAACTCCCGAGAATCGGCATATTTCATAAAAGGAATGTAACTTGGGTAATCTAAGGTGAAAACCCATCCTTTCTTGTCTTTTTGTTTAGCAACTTGTACTGCAGCTTCAAGAGCTCCTTCGGGTAATCCTTTTACGTCTCCTGAATTAGTTAAATGTAATTCATATGCATTCGTTTCTGCTAGGATATTTTCTCCGAAGGTTAATTTTAAAGTAGATAACTCTTTATCAATAGCCCTAAGGGACTCTTTTTTATCTTCAGGGAGATTAGCGCCATTTCTAGAAAATCCTTTATATTTTTTATCAAGTAAAGTTTGTTGCTCTGCTGTAAGTGTAAGATTGTCTTTTTGATTGTAAACAGTACTTACTCTTTTGAATAACTCAGTGTTTAAAGCTACATCATTACCAAATTCTGATAGCAAAGGCGAAACATCTTGAGCTATTTTTTGAATTTCATCATTTGTTTCAGCTGAATTTAAATTGAAAAAGACACTAGAAACACGGTCTAATTGTTCACCTGAATAATCTAATGCTTCAATTGTATTTTCAAAAGTGGCAGATTCATTATTTTCAGTAATTGCATTAATTTCTTCTTTAGCTAGCGTAATTGCGTTTTTGAACGCTGATAAAAAATGCTCGTTTTTTATTTTAGAAAACGGCGCTAAATCAAAGGGACTTAATAATGCATTCATAATTTCATTTTATTTTTATTACTGAAAGTGATTGATGATTCTGATTGTGTAGAAAATATTAATATTTTGATTTTACTTCTTCAGCACCTTTAAGTACTTTTTGTTTTAAACCTTCTTTGTATATTAAAATTTTGTCTAATACACATTTGTCAGATGCACCAATAATTTGTGCTGCTAAAATACCTGCGTTTTGAGCACCATCTAAAGCAACAGTTGCTACCGGGACACCTCCAGGCATTTGTAAAATAGACAGTACAGAATCCCATCCATCTATTGAATTTCTAGATTTCACTGGAACTCCAATAACTGGTAATGGAGATAATGAAGCTACCATACCTGGTAAATGTGCTGCACCACCTGCACCGGCAATAATTACTTTAATACCTCTTGAATGTGCATTTTTACTATAGTCAAAAAGTTTCTCTGGAGTTCTGTGAGCAGAAACAATATCTACTTCTACTTCAATATCAAAACCTGCTAAAATATCTATTGCTTGTTGCATGATAGGAAGATCACTTGTGCTTCCCATTATAATTCCTACTTGTGGCATGTATATGTGTTTAATGTTACGAAGTTTATTTGCTAATAACTTTTATTGTCTCTTTTACTTTTTGGGCAATTTCTCTTGCAACTGAAATATCTTCGTTTACAATAGTAACATGGCCCATTTTTCTGAATGGCCTGGTTTGTTTTTTACCATAAATATGTGGTGTAACACCATCCATTGCTAAAATAGTATTCATGTTTTCATAAACGACATCACCTGAATAACCCTCTGCACCAACTAAATTCACCATAATCCCAGCTGCTTTGTTTTCAGGGTTACCCAAAGGTAAATCTAAAATGGCTCGAATATGTTGTTCAAATTGAGAGGTATATGATGCTTCAATTGTTTGATGTCCGGAGTTATGAGGTCTTGGTGCTACTTCGTTTACCAATATTTCATCTTCTTGTGTTTGAAATAATTCTACCGCTAACAGACCAACATGGTTAATCTTTTCAGAAACTTTCAAAGCAACATCAATTGCTTTTTGAGTGACTTCATCAGAAATTCTTGCAGGACAAAGAACATATTCTACCTGATTTGCTTCTGGATGAAATTCCATTTCTACTACTGGATAATTTTTCATTTCTCCAGATGGATTCCTTGTGACAATTACTGCTAACTCGTTTTTAAACGGCACCATTTCTTCTACGATACATTCCGTATTTGGTAAACCAATTAAATCTTCAGTCTTTCGGATTACTTTTACGCCATTTCCATCATAGCCAAATTGCGCAACCTTCCAAACAAACGGTAATTGTAATCCACCATTACTTATTGCATCGCTAATTTCGGAAGTAAAGGCAAACCTTGAAAATGGAGCTGTTGGAATTTGATTGTCAGTATAAAACAATTTTTGAGTTGCTTTATTTTGAATGATACTCAATGTTTTACTTGAGGGATAAACGGAAATCCCTTCACTTTCTAGTTTTTGCAAAGCTTCAATATTTACACTTTCTATTTCAAAAGTAAGTACATCTACTTTTTTTCCGAAGTTGTAAACGGTATCAAAATCAAGTAAGTTTCCTTGCTCAAAATGATTTGCATAATTTTTACAAGGAGCATCATTGGATGGATCAACTACATAAGTTTGAATATCAAATTTATTGGTTTCCCTAAGTAGCATTCTTCCTAGTTGCCCACCGCCAAGAATACCTAATTTAAAATTTGAAGAAAAGTAAGCCTTCATTTAGTTCTGTTATTGTGTTGTTCGTACAAAAATACATTAAATATTCAATGTGCTTCTAAAAATGACTATCAAAAGAATAGAAATCGTTAACCAATTGAGTATCTTTGCATCTTTCAAATATATTTTATAAAACATCCATCTGGGAAACAGTTACACATCTGAAAATGATTATTTTAGATGTTTTATAAAAGTTTTGAACACTAATTAACTTGATGTACATGAAAATCAAACTTCACGATAAATGCTTTACACCTTTTGTTTCGGCAAAAGAGATAGATAGTGCTTTGGATAAAATGGCTGTAAAAATGGCCAATGATTTAGGAGATGAAATCCCTGTGTTCATAGGAGTGTTAAATGGCTCCTTTATGGTGGTTAGTGATTTTGTGAAAAAATATCCAAAACCTTGTGAGGTTAGCTTTGTAAAGTTAGCTTCCTATGAAGGGGTAGAATCAACAGAGGATATAAAACACCTTATTGGTTTGAGTGAAAATGTTTCAGGAAGGACAGTAGTAATATTAGAAGACATTATAGATACAGGAAATACACTTGAATCTATTTATGATATTTTTGAAAACAAGGGAGTGAAAAAGTTACACATTGCAACCTTATTTCATAAACCTGAAGCGTATAGGAAAGATTTAAAAATAGATTATATAGGTATTGAAATTCCAAATAAATTTATTGTAGGCTATGGTTTAGACTATAATGGGTTAGGGAGGGATTTACCTGAAGTTTATCAAATAAAAAACACACAACAAATGATTAATATTGTTTTATTCGGAAAGCCTGGAGCTGGAAAAGGGACTCAAGCAGAATTTTTAAAAACCAAATATAATTTAGTACATATTTCAACAGGAGATGTTTTTCGTTTTAATATGAAAAATGATACTGAATTAGGGAAGTTAGCAAAATCGTTCATTCATGAGGGGCAATTGGTGCCAGATTCTGTTACTATTGATATGTTACAGGCAGAAGTAGAAAAAAACACAGACGCTAACGGATTTATATTCGATGGTTTTCCACGTACAACTGCTCAAGCAAAAGCTTTGGATGCTTTTTTAGAATCTAAAAACATGGAACTTTCAGGTACTGTGGCTTTAGAGGCTAATGATGAGGTATTAATTGAACGTTTGTTAGAGAGAGGTAAAGTTTCTGGAAGAGCAGATGATCAAGATGAAGCAAAAATTAGAAATAGATTTGATGAGTATAATGAAAAAACTGCTCCGTTAATTGATTTTTATACCACACAAGAAAAGTTTCATTCTGTTAATGGAATTGGATCTATAGAAGATATTACAGGACGATTGAGTACTGTAATTGATGTATTGAATGTAGAAGCTTAAGTAAACAGGAGGTATTAATTGCCAAAAACTTTTGTTTTAGAAAAAGAAGAAGTGTTAGTTCATACTCTGTATGAAAACAGAAAAGAAGTTGAATTAATTTAAAGTTTAATAAAAGGGAGTTCTTAAAAGATTCCTTTTTTCAAGTAAATATAATGACTGAAGGAAATTTTGTTGATTATGTAAAGATGCACGTAACTTCTGGTAAAGGAGGTAAAGGATCTATGCACTTACATAGAGAAAAATATATTGAAAAAGGAGGCCCTGATGGAGGTGATGGAGGTCGTGGTGGTCATATAATACTTAGAGGTAATGAAAACTACTGGACTTTATTGCACTTTAAATTCAGACGTCACCATAAAGCTTTACAAGGAGGTCATGGAAGTAAGAGTAGAAGCACTGGTGCTGATGGACAAGACATTTATTTAGACGTTCCTTTAGGAACTGTAGTAAAAGACAGTGAAACAGAAGAAGTGCTATTTGAAATCACCCAGAATAATGAAGAAGTAATTCTTTGTAAGGGAGGTAAAGGAGGTAGAGGGAACTGGCATTTTAAAACGTCAACGAATCAAACTCCAAGGTATGCTCAACCAGGTTTAGAAGGAGAAGAGAAAAATGTGACTTTAGAAATGAAGTTATTGGCAGATGTTGGTTTAGTAGGTTTTCCTAATGCTGGAAAATCAACGTTACTATCTGTAATTACTTCAGCAAAACCAAAAATTGCGAACTACGAGTTTACTACATTGAAACCTAATTTAGGGATTGTTGAGTATCGTAATTTCCAATCTTTTGTAATGGCTGATATTCCAGGTATTATTGAAGGAGCTTCTGAAGGTAAAGGATTAGGTCATTATTTTTTGCGACATATAGAGCGTAATTCTACATTACTTTTTTTAATTCCTGCTGATGCAGACGATATTGTAAAGCAATATGAAATACTATTGAATGAGTTACAGAAGTACAATCCTGAAATGTTAGATAAGGATCGTTTTATAGCTATTTCTAAATCAGACATGTTGGATGATGAATTAGAAGCAGAAATGAAGATAGAGTTAGATGAAAATCTTGGGGTACCGTATATATTTATATCTTCTGTTGCACAAAAAGGAATTATGCAATTAAAAGATAAACTATGGGAAATGCTTCATTAGGGTGTTTCTTTTTATAACGTAAAAAAGCTCATTTGTTTATTCAAATGAGCTTTTTTATTGTCATTAGATTGGTGTCTAAAAAGGCTTTTTTATCAAATTTGAGGAGTTTAGATAAAAATACATTTAATCTATATAAAAGGTGGTTATGTCGAAAACTTGGTAAAACCGGGGAACATTTAATGAAAAACTTCTTATATTTATTTGACAATCAGGTTCTTGTGCCTGTTGTTTTCCTCAAAAGAAAAGTACTCAATCCCAAAAAGAGTAACTTATAATCGACTGATTACGTAATAATCAACACAAAACATACTTCCAAAAAGTATACTTACAATTTCCGTCTTTCAAAGGCGTACAACTATTAATGTTATAATTCTTTCCCAAAAGGAATAATTACTTATTCGACTCCAAGAGTCAGAGTATTAACGTTTTAAAACGTATGAAGTCCCAAGCTTTAGTCAGAAAACATATAATTCAATCCTAATATGAATTATATAATAATTCAATAAGTAATACACACTGGTTTATGAAAAATTTTACACAATCTCCCAAAGAAATTTTCACAATAATAACACTAATAACCCTTTTAAGCATAGCTGCGGTAAACACTATATATGCACAGGATCAAGATGGTGACGGTGTTCTTCAAGTAGATGATTTAGATGATGATAATGATGGTGTTTTGGATGTTGTTGAAGGATTTGGATATAATATTTACAGCTCAACATGTGTTGGTGAAGGATCTATATTTATTTTTAATAAACCAGCATTAGAGTCAGGAACAGCATTATCCGCTGGAGCAATTTACAGGTTTTCCGATGTTGTAGCAGGTAAGGATGCATTAGTGACTATTGTATCTGTAACTAATGCAACAATAACAAGTATAGATGATGATACCATAGGTATAGCAGATGCTTTTCAACCGGGGTTGACCTTTGATAATGTAGTTGGTACACCTGGAGCGGAGTTTAAAATTGAAATTGTTGACTCTGGAATGTCTACACCATTATTTATAAAAAGTATAGGAGGAGTAATGTCAGATGTTGATGGAGTAAAATCTATAAGAGAATCTTATATCGTGAAAAATGTCTCGGGTTATGCTTTTAGTAATCCAACTACTGTTACGGCTTCAGATTTAGGAGGGGGTTTATTACAGTTTGATTCCGATGGAACAAAACAAACGAATACCTTAACTCAAGATTCTGATTTAAAAGTTTTTTTTCAAAATAGAAATGTGTATTCAATGAGTATTACGTTTCAAGCAATTAAAGATTCAACTTCAACGTTTTCTTGGTATTTAACACGATTTATGTCTTTTTATGCAAACGAATGTTCTTTCCAAACATTAACGGCACCTGATGTTACCATTACTGATTTGATTAACTTTGATGGTGATGGACTAGCAGATTATTTAGATAGAGATTCCGATAATGATGGGATACCAGATTTAGTTGAAGCAGGGGGAGTAGATACTGATGGAGATGGAGTGGTAGATTCAAATACAGATACTAATAACAATGGTTATTATGATGTCTATGATATTTTTAATAGTGGAGTATTAATTACAGATTCTGACACTGATGGTGATGGAGAAAGAAACAGAGTAGACTTAGATGCAGATGGGGATGGTATAACAGATTTAATGGAGTCAAAAGGAATTGATTCCGATCAAGATGGGCTTATAGACTCCTACACGGATACGGATTCAGATGGATATTCCGATAATGTTGATGGAGATGTAGGTAACGACAATATTTCTGAAAACATGAGTAATAGTTCTTTAGTAACTGGAGCAGATACCAATGCAGATGGAATACCTAATAGTTACCCAAACGCCAATAGAGATGCTAATGGGAGTCCAAATTTTTTAGATTTAGATGCTGATGACGATGGGATTGTTGATAATACTGAAGCGCAATTAACATCAGGATATATAGCTGCAGCCGGAGCTGATACCGACAGAGATGGTATAGATGATAATTACGATTCAATAGTTGGCTATGGAGGATCTGGAGCTTTTCCAATCAATAATGACGGTTCAGGGAACAGAGATTTTCTAGATTTAAATTCGGATTATGACAATGAATTAGATGCTATTGAAGCTCATGATACCAATGGAGACGGGGTTGTAAACGGTAGCGATACTCCTTCGGCAAATACTGGTTTATTTTTGGGAGTAGATATTGATGGAGATGGTATAGATGATGGATTTGATAATAACACAACATTTGCTGATCCTACAAATAGTGGACTTACACCAATGTCACACCCTGATGTTGATGGTATAACTGTTGAAAGGGATTGGAGAGAAATAACACCTCGATCAGCGACCATTGATTTTGATGGGGTGGATGATTATTTGGACACCACTACTTTTATAAACGCTTGGGGAGAGTCTACAATAATGGCTTGGGTAAAATTAGATAATAGTTTTAGTAATGCAGCATTTATTGCCGGTCAACGCATGTTTAATATTGAAATCACGAACACAAAAGCATTTAAGATAAATATAAACGTAAATAATACTACAGCATATACAGTTCAAACAGTTCCAGTTACTACCAATTTGTGGTATCATATAACAGGAGTGTTTTCAAGTGCAGATTCAGAATTAAAAATATATTTAAACGGAAATTTAGTGTCACAAATAGCTCTTCCTGCTGTCTGTTGGTTAAGTAATAATAGTGTAAATACTGATGGAGGTTTAAGTGTTGGTAGGTACCCTGGTAATAATACCAAATATTTTAAAGGATCAATTGATGAGGTAAGAGTATTTAGTGGTGCTTTAAAGGATTCACAAATTCATCAAATGATATGTCAAGAAATAGAAATAGTTGGAGGAAATATACGAGGGATAGTAATTGATAAAGATATTGTAGATAATGGTACAGCATCAAAAATTGCTAGTTCAACCTTGGAAGCCTATTACCCAATGACTGATATGTTAGCGAATAAATCTACTGATAAATCTACTTTTGGAAGAGATATAGCACTACATAATATAGAAACTATTCAAGATCAAACAGCTCCGATGCCATATGTTACTAAAGCAGGTGGAGACGGAAATTGGTCAAACAATAATAATTGGTTGCATGGTGATGTTTGGGATATTACCGGAGTCCACCCAGATTGCGCAATTGTGAAAATTGAAGACGATTTAAAAACAAATGTGTCGCATAATACCATTGGTTTACTAATCGATTCAGGAGTTAAACTAGAAGTTAATAATGATGTTGGGATAACGAATACATGGTATGTTAAGCTAGATGGTGAAATTGATTTAGTTGGAGAATCACAATTAATTCAAGAAACTTTTAGTGAGTTAGATGTAACAAGTACTGGGTCTTTAGAAAGAGATCAACAAGGTAAAGGAGATATATATTCCTATAATTTTTGGTCTTCTCCCGTAGGTTCAATCAATGCTACAACAATTAATGATGCTTGTTCAATTAATGAAGTATTACGAGATGGTACGGATGCAAATAATCCACAAAATATTACTTGGGTGTCTGGATATGATGGAGCGCCAACTACACCAATTACCTTAAGTAGCTTTTGGTTATTCACCTTTGATAATCAAGTTGAGGAATATGCGTCATGGCAACAAGTAAATCAAACTCAAGATGTAAAAATAGGCTTAGGATATACTATGAAAGGCTCTGGTTCAGGAAGTACTTCTAATACTCAAAATTACACTTATGTAGGAAAACCAAATAACGGAGATATCAGTCATGCATTAACAGCTTCAAATACTTCATTGCTGGGAAATCCGTATCCAAGTGCATTAGATGCTGATCAGTTTATTTTAGATAATATTGGAGTGATTGAAGAAGATGGCGATGTAATTGGAGCTGGAGTAACAACTGGAGCTTTGTATTTCTGGGAGCATTTTGCAACTAATAATAGTCATGTTTTAGCGGAATATCATGGAGGATATTCAACATATAATCTTTCGGGAGCAACAATGGCTATTCCGGACCCTATGGTATCTTCAAACGGAACAGGTTCAGTTTTACCAAAGCAATATATTCCAGTAGGGCAAGGGTTTTTTGTAGAAGGAGGCGAAGGCGGAATAGTGCAATTTAATAATGGGCAACGCGTATTTCAAAAGGAATCAGGAGGGAATTCAGTTTTTACACGTACTAGTGAAACAACAACAAGTACCAGTAGTAATGTATCACCACCTAGAGCTGATATAAACAGATTGTATTTTAATATTACTTTACCCGACGGACCACAAAGACAATTGCTGTTAGCAGTGAAAGAGGGGACAACTCAAGGAGTAGATTTTGGATATGACGCCAAGTTATTAGATGTAAATCCAACTGATATTGCATGGAGTTTAGCAGATGATACCTATGTAATACAAACTATTGGAGAATTAACTGAAGATTTGGAAGTACCATTGCATGTAAAATCTGCATCAGAAGGAATAGGTTATTTTTCAATAGAAGAGTTACAAGGAATTGACCCAGAAATTGAAATTTATTTTGTGGACAAGCAAGAAAATATATACGCTGATTTAAGAGAAGACGTAGTTGCCTTTAATTTAGACATAGGGGAGTTTTCTAACAGGTATGCTATAGTATTTAAAAATACAGAAACAGTTTTAGCTAATGAAGATCTAGATGAGTTTACAAACAATTTAATTGTATTCTATAATTCATCAACTCAAAGTATACAAGTAAACAATACGATGTTTTTCTCAGCAAAAAACATCAGTTTGTATACTGTATTGGGACAAAAAGTGTTATCAAGTAAAAAAGAATATAAACATGTAAAGGATATTAGTGTGCCAGTGAGTGTGGTTACCGGAACGTATTTGGTTCGCTTTGAGTATAATGATGGTTCAATGGTAGCAAAGAAAATAATAATTAAATAAAAAAACATATATATAAGAGTAGAAGATCAGTTGGTGAGCTGATCTTCTTTTTTGTTTTAAGATGTTAATTACACATGAAGTCTATAAGCAGTATATTTGCAATCAATAATCTATAGCTGATACAATATCGAATGGCAATAAACACACTTTTAATTACCCCTCCGTTTACACAACTAAATACACCATATCCAGCAACGGCCTATTTAAAGGGTTTTTTGGATGAAAAAGGAGTGTTAGTGGAACAATGTGATTTGAGTATCGAGTTATTCTCTAAGGTATTCACAGCTGATTTTATCCGTAAAGTATTTCAGGAAGCTGATCATCATAATAGTTATGAGTATCCTTTAGTTTGGCAACAACGAGAAGAATATATTCATAAAGTTGAAATGGTAATTAGTTATTTACAACATCAAGAAGTAACTCAGGCGTATCAAATATTACATCATGGTTTTTTACCACAAGCACATCGCGCTTTAAATATTGAAGAAGATTTAAGTTGGGCTTTTGGAAATTTAGGAATACTTGATAAAGCAAAGCATTATGCTACTATATTTATTGAAGAATTAGGTGATTTTATTCAGGCTAATGTGGATGAGTTTTTCTCATTCACTCGTTATGCAGAACAAATAGCTACGTCAGCAAGTAGTTTTAACGGAATAGAAGAATTCTTACAATACGATCCAACAGTTATAGAAAAGGAGTTATTAGAATTATTAGAAGAAAAGCTAAGAATTCATCAGCCTAAACTAGTATGTTTTTCAATACCTTTTCCAGGGAATTTGTTTGCTGCTTTACGTTGTGCCCAGTTTATAAAACAGCATTACCCAAAATTTAAAATTGCTTTTGGAGGAGGGTATTGCAATACAGAATTAAGAAGCTTGGAAGATAATCGAGTGTTCAGTTATGTGGATTTTATAACTTTAGATGACGGAGAAGCCCCCTTGTTACGTATTACCGAATACTTATCTGGTAAAATAGATGAAAGTGGGTTAGAACGCACCTATATAATAGAAAACAACAGAGTAGTTTATAAGAATAAGTTGCCGAATACTATTTTTCATCATAAAAATTTACCAGCACCTAGTTATGTAGGATTACCGCATAATAAGTATTTATCTTTTTTAGATGTAATGAATCCCATGCACCGATTATGGAGCGATGGAAAATGGAATAAACTAACTATTTCTCATGGGTGTTATTGGAAGCAATGTACTTTTTGCGATGTGAATCTAGATTATATAGGAAACTATCAGAATACAACTGCTGATGATTTAGTAGAAAAAATAGAAAAGATAGTAGCCGAAACAGGAACTACCGGATTTCATTTTGTAGATGAAGCAGCACCACCAAAGATGCTTAGGGCATTAGCAGAAAAACTTATTGAAAAACGCGTTTATATTACTTGGTGGACAAATATTCGCTTTGAAAAAACATTCAATGTAGAGTTGTGTGCTTTGTTAGCTAAGTCGGGTTGTATAGCGGTTACTGGAGGGTTGGAAGTAGCTTCTGATAGATTGCTTAAGAAGATGAAGAAAGGGGTAGATATAGCTCAAGTAGCTCGAGTTACCAATGCATTTGCACAACATGGAGTTATGGTGCATGCCTATTTAATGTATGGGTTCCCTACACAGACTGAGCAAGAAACAATTGATTCATTAGAAGTTGTTCGCCAGTTGTTTGAAAATAATTGCATTCAATCTGCTTTTTGGCATCAATTTACCACTACTGTTCACAGTCCTATTGGTGTTAACCCGGAGGAATTTGATATTGAAATTACAGGACCTGCTTTTGAAGGATTTGCTCAAAATGATTTATGGCATGAGGACCCAAAAGGAGCTGACCACACCAAATATAAAACTGGATTGAATTTAGCATTGCACAATTACTTAAGTGGTGTAGGCTTTGATATGGATTTACAAGAATGGTTTGACTTTGATATTGAGCCAACCGTACATTCATATAATATGATTGAAGAGTGTTTGTAAGATTTTCATAATGGACTTTACCGTAGTAACCGAGATTTACGTTCTGTATAGTAGCTTAGGGATTTTTATTATGCATTAAAAAAAACCAAAGGCATGTCAAGCATTGCATGGAGTAGTATTGCACTAAGTATAGAGCCATCTTTTTCTCTGACGAAACCTAAAGTCAACCCAATAATCAATGTAAATAAAGCCCAAGGCCATATTGGTGGTACTACGACTAATGCGTGCATCATTCCAAATAGAAGTGAAGAAAGAAATAACCCCAAACCGAATTTGACGTTTCCAATTCTAAACGACTTCCCAAAATATCTGTTAAATGCAGATTGCATATATCCTCTAAATAATAACTCCTCACCTAAACCAACTATAAAAATATAATACAAAATTTTTGAAAAGATAGGGATATACTCATAGGTGAAATATGCAATGGTCACTGTTAGGATACTAAATAAAGCAAATACAATGATTATTTTATTAGGTGTGACTATGTAATTTCTTGTTGGAAGCTTACTAGTTACTTTCGGAATAAGATAGAACACTAAAAGATAGACTATACTCAATGATATTGAACCGAGCCAATCATCAAATCCCCATCCTAGAAAGCCAATTAATAAAAAGGTTATACCTGCTGGGCCACCGATAGCATATGCTCTTAAAGAAAGTTTGAATGAATCGAAAAATTTAGGGAAGTAGATTCCAAAATCACCTTTGTTTTTATATAATAGATGAATGAGTGTCAGAGGAAATAGAACTGTCATAACACACTTTACAAAATATCTTAAAACTAGATTGTTCTTTTCAGTGAAATCGTAAGGGATATTTTTCACATTCAAAAAGACAATTATTAATACTGTCCATACTAGAATTGGTAGGACAATATCTTTTCCAATAAACCTTTTTTTATTAGGATTATTCATTCTTTACTATTTGACTTACGTATAGTGTTGTGGTAAAATGAGTTTCAATTCTTTTTAACTTGTGTAATACTAAGTTAGTAATTTTTAATTAATTTCAATCCTCCAGTAGTGGTGTTGCATATTAAAGACGTAAAAAATGTAAAAGGTTCCAATTATTTTTTCACACGAACTCTCACCCCTTTACTATGACTTGAAAACTCTGGAGCATACATGCTTTGTATGGTAGAAATCCCGTTAGAGAAATCTCCAGCATTATTTACACGCATATCATATTCTAACACATAGGTTCCTTTGTTTAATCGATCAAAGAAGAAATGTGTAGCGACATCTTTAGTGCTTTGATAATATCCAGTTCCATCTTGCCATTTGTAGCTAGAAATAACATTAATAGGTTCAAAAGTACTTGCGCGCATATCTTTTAAATGAATAAACTCAAAGTCATCTTTTACTTGCAACTCTATACGTACAGTAACTAAATCACCTATTTTTAAGTTGGTGTTTTCAATTTTAGTTAGGGTAGGACCGTTATCTGTATTCTTTTTTAGAAACAACTCCTTGTGTAATTTGATGTCATTTGTATGCTCTTCATTAGTAATCTTATCTAATTGTTCAAAATACTGCCAGTAATAACTACCAAACTGAGTGATTATAGAAGTGTTTTTAATTGAGATGTCGGCCATTTTTGGAGTTATCTCTGCTGTGTTCCAAGAAGTTTTAAAATAACCAGTTCCTGCTTCTAACTTAGATTGCTCTAATTTTTTAGTATTGATTTTCTCTTCTCCAATTTTAATTTTTGCAGTACCTTCTATGGATAACCAATCGTTCTCTTGTAATAATAGCGCATAAGTTGCTTCTGTAGTTGCTTTGGTGGTATTCCAATCTTGTTTGCGTTTGTTGTTTAATAACCAAATCTGTAATTCTTCAATAGTATTTTTGTCTTCAGTAATTTCAGAAAACGCTTCAATAATCAAAGCTTGAGTTTCTATAGGAGCTTCATGCCAATACCAACCAGATGTATTGCTTTTCCAATACATCCCTTTTTCGTCACTAGTAACAGAAGTTTCTTTTAAATGTTCTAAAATTAGCTGAGGTAGTTGCCTGTCGTTAAAACGATGTAATACCATACTCAATATTGTTTTTTGTAATAGAGTTCTATCTAGCCACTTACTTTTAGCTTTGTTGATATAAGTGTTTACTATTGGTTTAACTACTTTGTCAAAAGGAACAGTGTTATTAAAGAAACTACGCGCGTACAAATAATGTAATTCGTAATTACCTATGGTAATATTCTCAATAGTTTGATGTTTTAATTTTCTATTATGATTTTCCGTAAACTTAATATCTAGAAATGCTATAGCTTTTTCAAGTATTTCATTCTTTTTACTAGAAGGGTCCGTGACCCCTAGTTGTTGTAAATGTCCAAATCCAGCTACAATATAGCGCGTGATATATTCATTTGCTTTTCCACCACTAAACCAAGGAAATCCTCCAGAGGGTAGTTGCATTTGTTTTAGTTTTTTTAGGATGATTTTTTCTTCGGAAGCTAATTTTTCTAGGTCAAATAATAACCCTAATCGTTTTTTCTTTTCAGCATCTGATTGTGCGTCTCGTAACCAGGGAGTTTCTGAAATTAATAGTTGTTTCAGTTCTTCATTTTGCTCTAATTTTGAAGTCAATTTCCCATTAACTTTCCATGAATCAAATACGGTTTTAATTTTCGGATTACTATTTAGGATATGGCTCCCAATACTATTTGCATAATACCTACTAAAAGTTTGTTCCGCACATTCATGTGGAAATTCCATTAGGTAGGGAAGACTCTGAATTGCATGCCAAGCTGGATTAGAAGTGTATTCTAAAGTAAGTTGATGATTGCGTAATGTGGTAGAAGTATTGCTTTTTAACTTGTTAAAGCTATAAGTTTTACTACTATTTGATCGTACAGTAATAGGAATACTTTCTGTAACTAGCATGTTGTTGGTTAATACAGGTAATACACTAGATTCTCCGTCAGTAAAGTTTCCTGCTTTTGCTAATACTTTATATTCTACCGCTTGTATTCCTTCAGGGATAGTCAACCCCCATGATACGGAAGTATTTCCTTTTTTATCTATAGAGAAATTCTGAATAGCACTGTTGTTATTTAGTTCCGTGTCAATAACCTCTCCAGTTACTCCATTGTACAATTCAAGTTTAGCAAAACCATTTAAGGTATTATCTGTAAGATTTGCAATTTTAGTTTGAAATACTATAGTGTCCTTCTCGCGTAAAAAACGCGGTGGATTAGGTATCACCATCAATTCTTTTTGAGTAACTACATTTTGAGAGAATTTTCCTGAAACTCCTGCTTTTGTATGTCCGAATAATTGTACTTTCCATCGTGTTAACGCTTCTGGTGTTTCAAATTCAAAAGAAACGTCACCTTTTGCGTTTGTTTTTAAATGCGGATAAAAGAAAGCTGTCTCGTTGAGGTTTTTACGAGCTTTTACATTTTCAAACGAAACTGCTTTACCAGTAGTTACTACTATTACTCCGTTTACTCCTTGCGAACCATATAATGCGGTTCCTTTTGAGTTTTTCAATATTTCAGTGCTTTGAATAGAGTTAGGGTCTAAACTTGATAATTGTTCAGCTGTAGCTATTTTTCCGTCAATTACGATTAATACTTCTTTATTTCCTTGAATAGAGTTTCTGCCTCTTAAAAGGACTGTTCCATCAGCTCCAATTTTATTTTTTGTAAAAGTATTTCCTCTGTAATAATTGAAGTCAGAGAAATATCTTGTTGATTCTGCATCACCATCTCTAAAATTAGTTGAATATTGAAAACCACCTTTTGAAGAATTAATTTTCGATCCTGAAGAATTATAATCTGACCAACCAGCAATTCCACCGTAATCACCATCTCCTTGTTTGAAGTTTGCGTTGTGATCCCCACTTTTAGCCCTTAGATAGTATTCTTTTATTTTTTCATTTCGTATTAGCCTCTTTTTATTTGTATAATACCCATCACCAATAAATGGAGAGTAATCTGTTTGCATTACAACAAAGAAGCGTCCAAAAGAGTTTCCTCTTTTCTGTATAGGCAAGTAATCAATATTGGTAAAACCATACTCATGATGTTTCTTTCCTTTAATAGCAAAAATGCCTTCTTTGTTTGTGAATGCAATGGCACCATTGTTTAAATTTTGTGTTTGAGCGCCATATATAGGATGACCATTCGTGTCATAAACATAACCTATTACATGATCTTTTTTATAAATTGATCTTTCAAAATCACGATGTTTTATCCATAGTTTATATTTCTTATCAGCTAGTTTTACACTATTATATTTAAACCCATAAGGGTTAAAATGTGTAGGGATTTTTGGTATAATAGTTTCTTCTGTTTGATATAGATAGCTATTATAAAAATTAAATCGATTACTTCTAAACCCATTGCAATGTTTGTAAGGGACATCATTTCGGTAATAATCCCTTATATTTATTATGTTAGTCCAATTATGTGGTTTAAACTGGTCTAAAGATGCATCGTACATACTTGCTAATACTTCAGCTTGTACTCCTTTTTTATTTTTAACAGTAAAACTCCATTTTTCTTTCCCTCCAGGTTGTAACTTGTTTCTAAAAGTATTGGTTTCTATCACCAATGATTCTTGTGGTGTAGATAAATCTACAGATGTGCGAACCGATTTGTAATCTTGGTGTTTTACCATAGAGAACTGTATACTCACACTTGCGTTTGGGTGTAGCGATTTTTTCTTTAAAATTTGTGTTAATGGTATCTGGAAGGTTTTAGATCCATTTAGAGCTACATTCTCTTTAAAAAGAGCTTTACTATTAAAATAGGCTTCGGTAAAAATAGTTAAGCTGCTACAAGAACTCATTAATTTTATACTAATAAAACCATCTTCTTTTGCGGTATTTGCATTTAAGATTTGATAATCGAATAACTGGTTGTCGGCTAAAATAGTATCTTTTTCATTTCTTACCGATATATGTTTCTCTTCAGTAATGGTATGTTTGGTATTACCTATTGCTTCAGTAATAATAATGTGTTTTCCAGATTGCCAACTCCTTCTTCCTTCGGTATCTTTCCCTGAAAGGAGAGAAACAGTTAAAGGTTCAGGATTGTCTTTGATTGTCATTGTTTTTTCATAAACCAAATCACCTTTTCCCCAATTTGTATAATCGTTTTCATTTTTGTAAGCTTCATTAGGGAAGTGTTTTTTGAATTCTTCTTTAGTCAATAAAGGTGTGTCTGCTACTGGGAGTCTACGCGTTCGCAATACATTTTTAGGAGCTAATAGTTTATAGATTTTTACATTGACTTTAGCAGGAGTGAACTCGCCATTTAAATTAGTGGTGTTTATATTCAGTTTTGGTAAAGTGTTTACATTCCAAATGTCTTGTGTAGTAATACTTAACTTTAAAGTATGATAACCCACTTTTACACTAGTGGTAGCACTCCTTGTTTCTCCATTAATGTCGGTTACATTAGCTGTAATTTCATAAGAAAAAATAGGTAAGTCTTTTGGGGCTTTAGTTTTGTCTGATTGGGCGTTAAAATTAATATCGAATTCACCTTTGGCATTAGTGCTTATTTCTCCGTGAGCAATTTCTTGTTCGTTAGTATCATAATGTCTAGACCAAGACCTCCAATGAGTATATTGCGTTTTTCTAACTACTCTGTATGTTACTTTCGCATCACTAATATTTGTTCCTAATAATGCTTTTGCAGTTCCTGTAACACAAATATTGTCATTCACTGAATAACTTTCTTTTACTGGATTAAAGTTAACTTCAAACTTCGGACGCTTATACTCTTCTACTGAAAAGTAACTATGTGCCTGATTAAATTGATTAAAATATTTTTTGTCTTGTTCTACCTTAATAGTGAAATTACCCGTTAACCCATCTTTAGGTAATTGAAACTTTTCTGAAAATGATCCATATTCGTTTGTGGTTAAATTAAAGGACTTTATTTCTCGTTTATTAGCATCTCTAATTATGATTTTAAAATCCCTATCAGCAACAACTTTCGACTTGTAATTTACTCTTGATAATACAATACCTTTAAAATGTACATCTTGCCCTGGACGATAAATACTTCTGTCTAAAAATAAAAAAGCTTTTGCTTTTTCTTTTTTGCTTTCATCTTTTGGTTTGTGGTAACTGTTGTGGTTGTATCTCTTACCTATTGATAAACTATCTTTCTGATAAGAAATATTTATTTGTTCGAGTTTCTCCCTTCCTCCAAAAGAAACCTCTCCCCATTCATTAGTATGTTTTTTAATGTTTCCAAAAGTTACAGTCGCATTTTTTATTGCTTTTCCATTTGAGTTGTGAATTATCTGAAAAACTTTTTTATTTTTTAATTTTGACTCTACTACACTGATATTACTAGTTGTAAAAGAACTAAAAGCAAAAAGGTCATACTCGTTAAATTCTTGATTAGGTGTTACTAAAATTAGATACTTTCCAATTTTTAATTTAGGAATAAGAGCTTCGGTACTATGTTTAAAATAATCACCTTTTTGAGGTAAGCTTACTTTAATAGTTTTTATGGGGTTATGATTTGTGAAATAATTTTTTATTTTACTTTCACCAACTCTTGGACTGTATTTGTTAAAAGAAAAGTTAGTAGGAATTTTAAATATTTGTAAATACACTTGCGTTACATTGTTAAATTCAATCCAAACTTTTGATGGGTGATTAGGAGAGATAACTATTTCATTTTGCAAATGTAAAATGGGCTGTAGAATGCGCGATTGTAAGTTCTGAGCAATTATTGAACCTTCTGAATTAGGATTAAATTGAATAATGTTCTCGCAAATTTCTAAAGCTTTTTTTCTGTTTTCGGGCTGATGTTTTAAAGTAGAGATATTATATATAGCTTTAGCAGCATGTGCTTTTAATAAAGCAAATGCATTGCCTGTTTTATATTGCTGTAAGCTTTGTTCTAAGCTCTTTATATATAATTCGTTTTTACTATTAAGAGTAGTGTTGTTTTTTACAAATTGAAGTCGGTTAGTATACACTTCAATCAAAGCATTTGTTTGCTTTTTTGCTAAATGAAATTGTTCTAATTTCTGATATGTTTTTAATACTTCATATTTAGAAAAAACACTATCTGTAGTTTCAATATGTAATTCAGTAAATTCGGTACTTGGTGAAAAATAGGGATTATTATCAATATGGAATCGTTCTTTTGGTTTTGTAATGCGTGATTCATTTGTCTTAAAAAAAGCTAAAGCTCTGTTAGCTAGTAAATCGTATAAAGTAGGACGTAAATGTTCCGTTTCCGTTCCTTTAATTAAAATGTAGTTGTAATTAGTAATGGGAATATTTTGTAATTGCAGAAGATTGGCAATGGATTGCTTAAAATCTTTATGAATAGAAGTAAATAAGCTGTTTAAATCCCATGTTCTGAAATCGGTATTTATGATTTCAGTTGTTTTTGTTCGGTTGTATATTTGCCAACGATGTTTTTGTAAATATTGCCATTTAAAGTCAGCTAAAACAGATTGCAATATTGCATTGGTTGGAAAAGTAGCTTCTGAAATTTCTTTTTCTAAGTTTTGAGCAACTAACAATTCGGCATCTTCTTGCAAAACCAAAGCAAATTTTGATTGGTAAAGCAATGATTTAATTAATTGCTTACTGTTGTCCTTCTTCTTTGCTTTCTTGTAAATGGCGGCAACTAGTTCATTTGCGGATTTCATTTTCCCTTCCTGTTCAAAAGCCTCTACCTTTGTCCATTGTTTTTCAAATTTTTGTTGTGAGTAGGTACTTATTGTAGCAAGAATACTTAATATGAAGAATAACTTTTTCATTTAGAATGATATGATATGGGAATATCGTTTTAAGATATATCGCTTATTAGTTAGTTGTAGTTTTATATTACTTTGAACGAAATGATATATTATTTAGTATACCATCTTTATCAAAGTAAAGGAATATTAAAAACTATTCCAATCAAAAATGAGTGGAGTCTATTTTTTGCACTATGAAAGAAGGAGTTCATTTAGGTAACAATAAAAAAGGGAAGCTAATTAGCTTCCCTTTTTTTAATTTATAATAAGTTTATTTTAAAAGTTTAAACTCACAACGTCTGTTTAAGTCAAACTCAGGATCGGTACAATTGTCACCACACTTATTTAGCGGTTGCATTTCTCCATATCCGATAGATTTTAATCGGTTGATTGTAATTCCTTGGCTTACTAAATACTCCAAAGTTGATTTTGCTCTTTGGTGCGATAATTCCAAGTTATAGTCTGATGTTCCTCTGGCATCCGTATGTGCACTAACTTCAATTTCCATCTCAGGATATTTTTTCATTACAGCAACCAGTACATCTAATTCTTTCGCTGCATCTGGTCGGATATTCCACTTGTCAAAATCGAAATATATTTTATTAATTTTCACTTGTGTAGTTCCATCTGTAGAAGCTATGATGTTTTCTTCTTTGTCAGAATACAATTCAAGATCTAATACAATATCATGACTTATTTTACCTTCGGTATCCGTAGAGAAATCAACATCATATGGGTTATATAGTTTACGAGTCCCTCTTACCATATATTTTTGATTAGGGTCAAGTTTAAATAAATATCTCCCATCAGCTTTTACAATGGTATCGGCAATAACATTGTTATCATCATCCATTAAAGTCACTAAAGAACCTGGTAATATTTTACCCGTTTTTTTATCTGTAACTACACCTTCTACTAAATAAACTGGTTTTATGTACTCTTCTCGTTTAAATTCAAATAGATTGTCATCATTGTTGTCTCTATTGGAAGAGTAATATCCTTTATCCGTTCTTTCATTAATGATTAAAGAGAAATCATCTAAGCTACTGTTAATTGTACTCCCTAAGTTTTTTGGTTCAGAAAAGATATTCTCTTCAATTTGACTTGAAAATAAATCTAAATTCCCTAATCCTAAATGGCCGTTAGAAGCAAAGTATAATGTATTGTATTCACTCATGAATGGGAATTGTTCTCTCTTTTCAGTATTGATTTTAGGTCCTAAGTTTTTCGGAGTTCCAAAAGAGCCATCTTTATTAATGTCTACTTCAAAAATATCCATTCCTCCAATAGTACCAGGCATATCAGATACAAAATAGAGTTTTGATTCGTCAAAGTTTAATGCTGGATGATAGGTAGAATAAGAAGTATCGTTAAAAGGTAATTCTTTTATGTTTATCCATACACTATCCACTAATTTTGCTTGATATATTTTCAGGTGAGTTATTTTATTTTCATCTTTTCCTTTTTTACCGTCTGTATAATTAGTTCTACTAAAATACATTGTTTTTCCATCTTTGGTGACCGCTGCATTAGCTTCATGCTTTTTAGTGTTTACATGTCCTTTTAACAGTTGAGGATTTGATAAGCTTCCGTCATCTGCAATATCTGCGGTATATAAATCTAAATAAGATTGGTCATTCCATTTATAATTTTTTGCTTTTGGATTCCTAGAAGAAGCAAAAATAATTTTATCTTCTCCTAAAAAAGATGGTCCGAAGTCAGATACTTCGGCATTTACCTCAGAGCTTTTAAGTTCATAAAGAAACGGAACATTAGCATCTATTTCCGACATGAATTCAGTTGTGCTTTCAGCTTGAGCGGCTTCGTATTTAGCCATCCAAATATCTGCTTCTTCATAATTTTTAACACCCTTTAAGGCTTGTGCATATCTGAAAAGGTATGTGTTATCCAGTCCTTCGCTATAATTTTTCACTAAGTCGCCATACCACTTCGAAGCATCTTTCATTTTAGTATTGAAATAATAGCTGTCTCCAAGATTCATTAGGGTTTCTTGATTCTTTTCAGACCTTGAATAGAATTCAGCAGCATCAACATAAGCTCTTTTTTCAAAAAGATTATTCGCTTTTCTTAATTCCCATTTTTGTGCAAATGTACTCGTTGCACAAAATAAAATTAGTAATGTAGTAAGTATGTGTTTTTTCATTGTAATTACTTTTAATATTCCTAACAGGTATAATTTAAAGATGTCTTTTTAAAAGAACCTTGGTGATTTCTCGTATCCTCTCGTTAAGTTTCCTAAACCTAAATCAAATAGAATCATTATTTCATGTGATCCTGAATTGTAATCTCCCAAATTACTTAGTGTATAATCATACGCATAACCTATTTTTAAAGTAGGTGTAATTCTAAACCCTACTAACCCAGCTACTGAGTCGTCAAACCTGTAAGCAGCACCAGCCTCAAAGCGGTTGTGAATTAAAAAATTTGCTGTTAGGTCGACAGATAGAGGCGCACCTTGAACAGCTTTCAACATTGTTGCTGGTTTGAATTTTAAATTATCACTGATATCAAATACATATCCTCCCGTAAGGAAAAAATGAATTTCATCTACACCAATAGCTTTAAATCCATTGTCGTCTTTCAAATGTTTGTTTGGTAAAAAATTCGGGACAGATAATCCTAAATAATATTTTTCAGTGTATAAAAATGCACCTGCACCAGCATTAAAAAAGGTTTGATTGATGTTTTTAAAAGCAGGGTCTGAACTACTTAATCCTACAATAGTACCATCAGGTAATCGTCTCCCATCAGGGTTTGTGTTAAACAAATTTACACCTGCTTTTACACCTAAAGACAGTTTGAGTGTTTCAGTAAGTTTTAATATATATGCAAAGTCTCCAGCAATTATATTTTCATTAATAGTTCCGTCTCCTAAATTGTCATTTAAAAAGGAAATTCCTACTTCAATATTATCCTTCAGAGGGACATGAGCGAATACAGAAGTACTTCTTGGTGTACCTTCTGCACCTACCCATTGCGATCGGTGTATAGAACCAAAATTGATTACATCTAAATCAGAAGTAGCGTAAGCAGGATTAATGATACTCATATTATACATATACTGTGTAAACTGAGCGTCTTGTTGAGCAAGTGCTTTAAAGCAAATACTCGTTAAGATGATTATGAATAAAATGTTCTTTCTCATTTTTCTATAGTTAGTTCTTTGGCTTAGTTTATCTACTTAAATATAAATCTCCTTGTATTGGCTTTCTTTGGTTATCATTGAAATCAATGATGTAAAAATAAATCCCTACAGGTAAAACATCATTTGATAAGAAACTATTTTGATTTGATTTCCCATTAAAGTCTGGTGTATTGATATTTCCTTTGTGAACAATGTTCCCGTATCTGTTATATATTTCTATCGTGTAGTTTGGGTATAGTAAATCAATAAACTGAATGGTATACGTGTCATTCTGACCATCTCCATTTGGAGAAAATGCATTTGGAATTAGAATTTCAGCACATCCCGTTAAATTAACCGTAATCCCAAATGGGATACTTTCACAGAAACTACTATCTGTAAACGTTGCGTAATATGTTTGTCCATGTATTAATAATAATGAACTATCATTTAATACTTGACCACCAGTTTCTGAATCGTACCAAATTATAGTATAACCAAGTGGGTTGTTAATATTTAACTGCAGTAAACCTAAAGTTGGATTATCACTGTAACAATATAATATAGAAGCATCAATAAGTGATGGAGGAGTAGGATTAATTAGATCAAATGATTGTGGGGTAAGACCATTCGTACCACAATCTATTAAAGGTGAATTAATATCAGTAACTGTAATGGTAGTTGTTCCTGGGTTTCCTAATAGCGCAACTGGAATACTGAATGTTGTATCGCCACTTGTAAATGTGGTGTTCGCAATTTCACCTGTAGCAGTATTAGCTCCTGATAAGTCATATATGATAGTATAGTTTCCATCAGGCAATCCAGTAGCATTAAGTATTGTTGCTATAGCATCTGAATCATTAAAGCAAATGTTTGATATTCCTAAAACTGCTCCGTTAATACTAACAATATTAAAGTTAGTTTGTTCACTAAGTCCTGTAGTGCCACAAGTAGTAGTATCGTTCACAATAGCAGTAATAGTAATTACTACGTTTCCAAGATTAGTTATTAACGCAGCTGGGATAGTAAATACACCATCACCAGAAACACTTGTTAGTATTGCTGTATTTCCAATTGATACAGGACTTGAAATATCATAAGTTATCGTGTATGTACCATCAGTAAGTGTTGTTCCTAAAACATCAATATCTTTATCATTTCCTAAACAAATGTTTTGTTCAGGTATTTCTAAGTGTGTTGCAGCATCAATTATTGGAATTGGATTTACTTCAAAATTGATATTTAAAGTAGTAAATGAGTTACTACATGTAGTATCATCATTAACAATATCCGTTATCTCAATAGTTGTTGTACCTGTATTTATTAATAGTGCTGATGGTATATTAAAAGAACCAGTTCCTCCAGCTATTACAAAACTAACTGGTTGAAGAGCTACGGTATTAGCGCCACTTAAGTTGTATGTAAAAGTGTAGTTACCATCAATTAAACCTCCTGTACTTACAATGGTCACTAAACCATCTGCTCCTAAACAGATATCATCAACGGTTATTTCTGCTAATGTAAGGTCAGGAGTTGGATTGATAATAAAAGTATCACTTATTGTTAATCCACTCACAGTACAACCTGTAGCAACACTAGAAATTACTGTAATTGTAATTGTTGTTGTTCCATTATTAAGCGGAGCTGGAATAGCAAATATATTACTTGATCCACCTGTGAATGTTAAAACAGTGTTTATACCAGTAGCAGTATTTGCACCAGATAAATCATAACTTACATTATAAGCCCCATCAGGCAATCCAAGGGCTGTTAACATTTGTGCTGTAACGGGGTCTCCCTGACAATATGGGCCAAAAGCATCTACTGTGGCACCAGCTGCATCGGGTAATGGGATAATATTAAAGTTTGTTTGAATGTTTAGTATCGAACTACATCCAGTTGTATCATCAACAATATTTGTAATTGTGATTACAATATTACCAATGTTTGTTAATAAGCCAGCTGGAATTGTAAAAGAACCGTTACCACCTGTACTCACTAATGTAGAAGTATTTCCTGTAGAAGCAGGGTTTGAAACATCATAGGTTATAGTGTATGAACCATCCGTTAGCGTTGTTCCTAAAACATCAATATCTTTAGTTTGTCCTAAACAAATATCTTGTTCAGGAACTTCTAAATTACTTACATCTATTACGGGGTTAGGACTTACTGTAAAAGTAGTACTTACATTTGAAACCGTATTAGCACACATTGTAATGACACTAATAGCTGTAATATTAGTAATTGTGATTGTAGTTGACCCCGTATTCGGTATTTGAACTGTTGGTAATGTAAATGTAGTAGAACCACCTGTGAAAGTAGCTGTTACGGTATTTCCTGCGGAAACATTATCACCAGTAAGATCATAAATTAAGTCATAATCACCATCAGGTAACGTTGTTCCTGTAATAGTAACTGTACCGTCATCTCCTTCACAAATTGGTTGAGATACAGATATAGAAACATTATCGATATCTGGTATTGGGTTGATGTCAAAAGTCGTCACGATAGGAACACCTACGGCATCACAACCAGTAGTAATGTTTGTTATTATGGTTACCACAACTGTTGTAGTACCAATATTAGTTAACAAGGCTGCTGGTATCGTAAAGGATCCGTTTGTAGCAACCATTGTTGCAGTTGTATTATTCCCTGTAGAAGTGTTAGCTCCAGATAAATCATAAACAATATCATAAACGCCATCTGGTAAATCAGGTGTTATGGCGGGGTTGGCATCAGAAATATTAACGATAGCATCACTTCCAAAACAAATGTCTGCAACATTTAATACTACATCGGCTGCATTTGGAATCTCGTGAATAATAAAATTTGTATTTGGATTACTAAATGTAGTTGTATCACAAGTAGTAGAAGTATTAAATAAATTTGTTATTGTAAAAGAATAAGTTCCAAATGGTAATGTACCAGCTGGGATTGTAAACGATCCTGTTCCACCGCTTATTACAAGAGCGAAGGCAGTTTGCCCTAATAAATCTGGAGGACCTACAATATCATACATAATGTCATAGGTACCATCAACAAGAACAATTGGAGAAGAACTATCAGTAATAGTAACTATTAAGTCATCTCCATCACAGATATCCGGAATGCTAATTGAAATGCTTATTGCATCAGGTAATGGGTTTACATCAAATGTATCTATAATAGAAGATGCTGTGGTACACCCAGCGGCATTTTCCCAATTGGTAATTTCTATGGTATAAGTTGTTCCTTCTGTAGGAATTTGTGCGGTAGGGATTGAAAACGTTCCATTACCACCAGTGCTTACAACGGTTGTAGTGAAAGAAGAACCTGTTGGAGTAATAGTATATGTAATGGTATATGTTCCGTCGGCTAATTGAATACCACCAATACCACCTGCATCACTTATTGTAGCTACACCATCGTTTCCAATACAAACATCATCAACAATAACTTGTGTGTCTGATGGGTCAGGATCTGCTATCATTTCGAATGTTGCATTTAGCATTGTAATTACTCGTTCGCAATTTGTTATAGTAGTGGGATCAATAATGCTAGTTACATCTACGGTAACAATTCCTGGACCTGTTAAAAAAGCTGGGTTAATAGTCCACGTTCCTATACCGCCAGTAAATGTTACTGAAACAGTTTCAGAACCATTATTTGGAGGTGGGCTCGTTGTATAAGTAATATCGTATGTTCCATCTGGAATAGGAATTACTCCTTGGGTAATTGTAGCGATAATAGGAGTAGTTGCTACATCAATAAAACAAAGCGGATCTGGCGCAATAGCTAGTGTAGCTCCATTAATGTCAACTATTGGCTCAATAATGATATTTATTGTGGACGTTTGAGGAGCACAAATTGGGTTTGTTGGGTTTACAGTATATTGAAAACTGTATGTTCCTGCACCAAATGAAGTATATATGTTTTGAATGTTTATAACAGAGTCTAGAGGGCCTGAAATTTCTCCTGTAAGCGGTAGATTAAGATCAGTCCAATTTCCTCCAAGATCATGTCCTGTAAGTTGTGTTAATAAATCGAATGTTATATAAGGTGTTAAATCATCAGTTTCACATAAAGTTAAATCCGTAGGTGTTCCCGCATCTGGTGATGGGAAAGCCGTTATAGTTACCGTAGCAGATCTAGAAGGACAAGTTCCAACAGCTGGTATCGTATAGGTAAAATCAAATGGCGTATTTGGTGGAACTAAAGCCGCGTTAAAAAACTGACCTGACAATGCTCCTGAAGTATCGTCATCACTCCATGTACCCCCAAAGGTAGCACTTGGTCCGAATCCTAAAAAACTAAATAAATTTACAGAGGTATCTGTGTCACAAGCAACGGCACTTGGGTTGTTGTTACCTGGAAAACCTCCTAAAGTAACTGTGATTGTAGCTGTTGGTATAGCACATGTTGGGTTTGCAGTGTAAGTGTAATTAAATATACCTCCTTGATTAACAATCCAAGTGTTTAGTAAACCTGTTGTAATATTTAATCCACCGGAACTATCATCATCATTCCAAGTTCCACCAGGAACTGGAGCTCCTCCAAGAAGGGCAAATAAATCAACTGTTCCAATTGGGTTTGCTAACCCTTGGTCATATACTTCCTTGTCACAAATGGTTATGGAAGCATCAGCTCCTGCACATTGGGAAAAAGAGATTGAAGGAAAAAATAAAGTTATAAATATAATAGCGAATAAAGCAATAGAATTATTACTTGGAGTGCAATTAGTTTTCATATATGAAAGTTATGTTTATGATCTTTTTTTTGATAAAACAACTGTTAGTTAGTACAATTAACAAATGTTATTCTCAAAGAAATTATTTTTTCGACAAACTGTCAAAATCATCGACTAAAAGACTAAAAAGCTTTGTGAATAGTTGATTTTTTGTTGTTTACTGGTGTTTGTTTGATGATTTATTTATTTTGCGATACCAAAATAAACGGTCCTCTATGAAGCTAATGTTCTTTCTGTTTTTTATTAATGCTTTAGCTTTTTCTCAATCAAATGATTTTAAAAAAGGAGTGGCTCATTATGAGAAAAAGGAATGGAATACAGCAAAATCCTATTTTTCATCTGTTTTAGAAAAAGATATTCATTACACAAAATCACAAGAATATCTTGGTGATATAGCAGCATATGGAAAAAATTGGAATGAAGCTTTAGGTTATTACAAGAGTTTAGTTTTAAAGGATGATGATAATGCTAATTATCATTTTAAATACGGAGGTGTTTTAGCATATAAAGCACAAGCATCAAATAAGTTAAAAGCCCTAACTTTAGTTGGCGATATCAAAAAACATTTACAGCGTGCTGTAGTACTAGATACAAAACACATTGAAGCTCGCTGGGCACTGGTTGAAATATATATTAGTTTGCCTAAAATAGTAGGAGGAAGCGAAGTAAAGGCAAAAAAATATGCTGTTGAACTACTTGAACTCTCTATGGTGGATGGTCATTTGGCATTGGGGTATGTTGCAGAATATAATAATCGACCAATGGATGCTGAAATTCAGTATAAAAAAGCAATCGAAGTAGGTGGGTCTGTACATACCTATAACAAATTATCAGGATTGTATGAAAAAATCAATCAGCCTAATAAGGCAATTTTGAATTATGAAGAAGCTGTTAAGCATCATCAGCGTAATCATTTAAATTATTTAATAGGTAAAGTTAGTGCGCAGTATAATGTATCCCTAGACAAAGGTTTGGGATTTTTGAAAACCTATATTAAAAACCATTCTGAAAAAGATGGGGTGCCTAAATCATGGGCGAATTATAGAATTGCTCAAATTTACCGTTATAAATCAGATAAACGAAATGCGTATAACTATATACAAAAAGCTTTAGAAGAAAAACCAGATTTTGAAGACGCTAAAAAAGAGAAAAGATTGATTTTGATGATGGTAAATTAACAATTTAAATTAGTTTAAGTTCTTTTGTAAATTCACTTATCAAAATTAAATAATCGGAAATCAATTTTCTATCTTTACCCATATAAGTAAGAAATACCTATGCAAATACATTTTATAGCTATTGGAGGTAGTGCAATGCACAATTTAGCCATGGCATTACATACAAAGGGATATCAAATAACAGGAAGTGACGATACTATTTTTGAACCTTCAAGATCACGCTTAGACGCTAAAGGATTATTACCAAATGAATTTGGATGGTTTCCAGAAAAAATCACATCAAACCTAGGTGCAGTTGTTTTAGGAATGCATGCTAAAGCAGATAACCCAGAGTTGTTGAAAGCACAAGAGTTAGGAGTAAAAATATATTCCTACCCTGAGTTCTTGTATGAACAATCAAAACATAAAACTAGAGTGGTAATTGGAGGGTCACATGGTAAAACAACGATTACTTCAATGATATTACATGTAATGCATTACCATGAAAAGGAAGTGGATTATATGGTTGGTGCTCAGTTAGAAGGTTTTGATACGATGGTACATCTTACTGAAGAAAATGATTTTATAGTTTTGGAAGGGGATGAGTATTTATCATCTCCTATTGATAGACGACCAAAGTTTCATTTATACAAACCAAACATTGCTTTATTAAGTGGTATTGCTTGGGATCATATAAATGTATTTCCAACGATGGAGAATTATGTGGAGCAGTTTGAAACATTTTTAACTTGTATGTCTAACGCTGCCATAATGGTGTATAATGAAGAGGATCTTATAGTAAAGAAAGTAGTGGAAGAATCGGATAAGCATATGAAACGTTATCCGTATCAATTGCCTGAACATAAAATTATAGACGGACAAACCTATTTGGAAACAAGTGAAGGTCCAATGCCAATAGAGATTTTTGGTGATCATAACCTAAGTAATTTGGCTGGTGCAAAATGGATTTGTCAGCATATGGGAATTGATGAAGAAGAGTTTTATGAGGCTATTGCAACCTTTAAAGGAGCCAGTAAACGTTTAGAGAAAATAGCAGAAAGCAAAGGTAAAGTTGCTTATAAGGACTTTGCTCATTCACCTAGTAAGGTAAAGGCAACTACAAACGCTGTTGCGGAACAGTATAATACACGTAAAACAATTGCTTGTTTAGAGCTACATACCTATAGTAGCTTGAATGCAGAGTTTTTAAAAGAATATGAAAATGCATTAGATGCGGCAGATGAAGCAATTGTGTTTTACTCGCCAAGTGCGGTAGCTATCAAAAAATTAGAGGAAGTTTCTGAGCAACAAATATTTGATGCTTTTAAACGTAATGACCTAAAAGTTTTTACTAACCCGGAAGGGTTTAAAGCCCATTTGTTTAATATGAATTTAGACAACTCAGCGCTGTTGTTAATGAGTTCAGGGAATTACGGAGGCTTGGATTTTGATGAGGTAAAAAGTTTGATTGCCTAATATGAGTGATAGCTTTTCCATAAAAGATTGGTCTAAAGAGGATAGACCTCGCGAGAAATTACTCGCTAAGGGAAAAGAGTCATTGACAGATTCTGAATTACTTGCGATATTGATTGGTTCTGGAAATAGAATTGAAAGTGCTGTGGCTTTATGTAAACGGATATTAGCTTCTGTAGATAATAATATAAATGCACTAGGGAAGTTATCGGTTTCACAATTACAAGAATTTAAAGGTATTGGAGAAGCTAAGGCAATAAGTATTGTTGCAGGATTAGAATTAGGAAGACGTAGAAGAGAAGGTGAAGAACTATTTTTAAATAAAATAACATCTAGTAAATCGGTTTTTGAAATAATGCAACCCATTTTAGGGGACTTAAATCATGAGGAGTTTTGGGTGTTGTTTTTAAATAATTCTAATAAAGTATTAACAAAGCAACAATTAAGCAAAGGAGGAATAACTGGGACATTGGTAGACGTACGACTGTTAATGAAAAAAGCATTAGAAATAGGTGCGACAGCATTAATAGCATGCCATAATCACCCTTCGGGAGCATTAAAAATAAGTGAGGCGGATAAACAAATAACGAATAAAATAAAAACAGCGGGAACTTCATTAGATATTAAATTACTAGATCATTTAATAATAACAGAACGAGCATATGTAAGTTTTGCAGATGAAGGAATATTATCATGAAGTTATTAGTTTATACACATAAAGTAACACCGCGTTTAAGCTATGTTTTTAAACATATTTGCACCAGAGTTTTAGGGGTGCAAGTTTCTTTTACAACTGTTGTGGAAGAGTTTATTGCACATCAAGGACTAAAAATGTCATATACCAAACAGCCTTTAGGAAAGGAATTGTTTATGCAGTCTCATTATTTGTTGTTTGAAGAAGGAGTGTCCGACGTCGAAATAGCAATAAACAAATGGAATAATACCAAATGTTTCTTTGCGACTGGAAATAAGAGTAGTTTGCCTTTTGATATTTTTGCCGCTAGCTTTTATTTGTTAAGTAGGTATGAAGAATATTTACCTTATGTTGCTGATGATTTTGGACGATTTCCACCAGAAGAAAGTATTGCCTATAAGCATCATTTTTTAAAAGATCCGGTGGTAGATATTTGGGCATATGAATTTAAGAGTGTTTTACAAGATAAATTTCCTGCATTTAAATTTTCAATTAGAAAATTTGAACTAAAACCAATTATTGATGTACCGATGGCATACAAATACCAATATAAAGGAATTGTGCGAACTATTGGAGGGACATTTAAAGATGCATTTGCCTTAAATTTTAATGAATTATACAAGCGTTATTTAGTTCTGTTTAAATTGCGTAAAGACCCGTATGATACCTTTAAATGGCTTATTAACAATCATAAAAAAAGAAAGCTAAATCCAGTTTTTTTCTTTTTATTGGGAGATTACACTATTTATGATAAAAGCATTAATTACCAAAACAAACATTTTATATCACTCATAAAATCTGTTTCTGATTATTTTGAAGTTGGATTAAAAGGTTCTTACTTGGCATTAGATGATATTGAGGTCTTGAAAAAAGAAAAGCAGCGTTTTGAAAGAATTTTTAACAAACCTTTATTACATACTAAAAATTCTTTTTCGAAATTAAAATTACCTTTGGTTTATCGAAACCTGATAGATTTAGAAATTGCGTCAGATTATACTATGGGATATGTTTCAGAATCAGGGTTTAGGGCCGGAACTTGTACGCCTTTTTATTTTTATGATTTAGATTATGAAATGCAAACCCCTCTTAAAATAAATCCTTTTTGTGTATTGGATTATGTGTATCGTAAAACAAAAAATACTGTTCAAGAAATTTGTAATTTAATTGATACGGTTAAAAAAGTAAACGGAACATTTAATTTAGTGGTGCATAATTATACTTTTAGTGAGCAAAAAGAGTGGGATGGTTGGCGAAAAATGTATGTCAAAATACTAGATTACTCAGGTGATAATTTTGAGAATAATAAATAAAAACACTTTTGTAAATGAAACATATAACGGATATATTTTTTGATTTAGATCATACTCTATGGGATTTTGATAAAAACTCTGAAATCACTTATAAAATTATTTTTGATAATTTAGACTTAGAAGTTTCTTTAGTAGCGTTTTTAGAAGCCTATAAGGATATAAATAAAAACTTATGGAAGCTTTTTAGAGAAGAACAGATAGATAAAGAAACCTTGCGTTATAGAAGGTTAAAGGAATCGTTTACTGAAATCAATATTGAATTGCCTGATGAGTTACTGTTTAAAATTGCAGATGAATATATATATCATCTTTCTAAGCAAACACATTTATTAGACGGAACAATAACATTGTTAGAGTATTTAAGTCCCAAATACACGTTGCATATTATTACAAATGGCTTTGCTGAAGTGCAGGTAGGAAAATTGAACAATACCAATTTATCAGAATACTTTGATGTGATTGTAAATTCAGAAATGGCAGGTGTCAAAAAACCGAACCCTATTATTTTTGAAAAAGCACTTAGTTTAGCTAATGTCTCCAAAGGTAGCTCATTGATGATAGGAGATAGTTTTGAGGCTGATGTGCTTGGAGCTTTAAATTTTGGAATGGATGCTATTTGTTACAACTATCATCAGGAGGATTTACCAAAACATATCAAGCAAGTAAACCATTTAGAAGAGTTAATGCTTATTTTATAAACTATATCTACTATTTTTGAAATAGATTTTAGAAAAACAATGTTATGAAAAAGTACTTATTATTAGTTGTAATGTTTTTAGGGTTAACTGTCGAAGCACAAAAGGAATTGAATGCGTATAAATATATTGTTATTCCTTCTCAGTTTGATTTTCAAAAAGAAGCGAATGAATATGGAGTCAACTTACTTTTAAAGTATAAGTTTCAGCAGTTAGGTTTTGAAACCTATTTGGATACGGACGATTTACCTCAAGAAGTGCTTACAAATACTTGTTTGTCTGTATACCCAGTGTTACATGCTAAAAGTAATATGTTTAAAACAATTGTGAGTATTGAGTTGTTTGATTGTACTAAAAAATCATTATATATAACACAGGAGGGAAGTAGTAATTCTAAAAACACTAAAGTTTCTTATAATGAATCTATTAGGGAGGCATTAAATTCTTTTCAAGGTTATAAATTAGAGTTTGCTCCAGTAGAAAAAAATAATGTTATTGCTGATAGTGTAATGCAATCTAGGGCTACTGACAAAAATGATGTAAAAAATAATGAAGATGTAATGTCGGTAAAAGAAGTAATCTTTAGTGATGAAGGAAATGTGTATAAGCTGATTAAAAAGAGTCTAATGTTTTTCGAAATTCAAAACGTAAAGACAAAAGAAATTATTGGGGAAATGATTGCTTCAGGATTTAAAAAAGGAGTTTTTCATATTAAGTTTAATGATGAAATTGGGTTCTGCTATTATGGCGAAAACGGAAATTTAATTATGGAATTTTTATCTTCTGATAATTCAGTTCAAATGAAGAGTTATTATTTAAAGTAAATTAAGTATTAATATCCGTATTTGTCTTTCCATCTATTTTTTAAAAAATCACGCTGTGCGTTTTCTCGTGAGTTATTTCCTGGCTCATAAAATTTAGTTCCACTCATTTCTTTGGGCATAAATTCTTGTGCTGCAAAATTATTAGCAAAACTATGGGAGTATTTATATTCATCACCGTAACCTAACTCTTTCATTAATTTAGTTGGTGCATTACGTAACGATAATGGGATACTTAAGTTTCCAGATTGTTTTACTGCTTGTTGTGCGGCGTTAATTGCCATGTAAGATGCATTACTTTTAGCTGATGTAGCTAAGTAAATTACACACTGACTCAATATTAGCCTTGATTCCGGAAAACCAATAATGGTAACAGCTTGAAAAGTATTGTTCGCCATAATTAAAGCAGTAGGGTTGGCGTTACCTATGTCTTCACTGGCTAAAATAATTAAACGTCTAGCGATAAACTTAACATCTTCACCACCTTCAATCATTCTTGCTAACCAATAAACAGCAGCATTTGGATCACTACCTCGTATGGATTTTATAAAGGCTGAAACAATATCATAATGTTGCTCTCCCGTTTTGTCGTATTGTATCGTATTTTTTTGAACTGATTTTAATACCAATTCATTTGTTATTTCTATACTGTCGCTATCTGTATTATTAACTATTAATTCAAATGTATTTAATAGTTTTCTTCCATCACCACCAGAAATACGTAAAAGTGCCTCTGCTTCTTTTATTTTGATGTCTTTCGTAGCTAATACCTTATCTTCTGAGGTTGCTTTATTTAATAAGGCGAGTAAATCATCTTTTGAAAAATGATTTAAAACATAAACCTGACACCTTGACAATAATGCTGGTATTACCTCAAAACTTGGGTTTTCTGTAGTTGCACCAATTAAGGTAATAATCCCTTTTTCAACAGCTCCCAATAGCGAGTCTTGTTGTGATTTGCTAAATCGATGTATCTCATCAATAAATAAAATGGGGTTTTTTGTAGTAAATAAACCGCTGTTTTTTTTAGCAGAATCTATTACTTCTCTAATGTCTTTTACTCCAGAGTTTATAGCGCTCAGTGAATAAAAAGGTCTTTTTGATTCTGTTGCAATTATATTAGCTAAAGTAGTTTTTCCAGTTCCAGGAGGTCCCCACAATATTAGAGAAGGGATTATTCCTTGGTTTATCTGATGCGTTAACGATCCGTTTTTTCCAACTAAATGTTCCTGACTAATATAGTCTTTTAATGTTTTTGGTCTTAATCGTTCTGCTAATGGTTTATTCATATAACAAAAATACTCATTTGGTGTCTATTGACAATTTTACCGATTATCATTTTTGGTAAACTTATTGTATTTTTATTATCATCAAAATTTTTAAACAAATATTCGGCATTCTTGTTTTTCCATTATTAATTATTTTATTAATGTGGATCGTATTTTTGTTTGAAATTACTTATGGTTTCAATTTTAATCATTTTAGTATTTATCCCCGAAAATTTAGTTCTCTTCTTGGAATTTTTGCCTCACCATTTTTACATTCGGATTTATCGCATATTACCAACAATACACTTTCGTTTTTTGTGTTAATGTTGATGGTTCGTTTTTTTTATAAGAAAAATTATTTAAAAATATTCTTACTGGGAATCTTACTTTCGGGGCTTTTAACTTGGTGTATTGCCCGTCCCGCTTTTCATTTAGGTATGAGTGGGGTGATTTATGTATTGGCAAGTTTTATTATTGCTAAGAGTTTTTTTTCTAAGCAATATAACTTAATTGCTATTGCGTTTGCGGTTATCTTTACATACGGAAGTATGCTTTGGTATGTGTTTCCAATTGATAAGAGTATTTCCTGGGAAGGACATTTGTCTGGACTTATTACAGGTATAATCTTAAGTTTTTTCTTTAAGAATGAATTAGAAGAAGAAATGCCACAACCAATTACATTGCAACAAAGTTTATTTTTAGAGCATTTTGATGATAAAGGTAAGTTTATTGCTAACCTTCCTTTTTTAGATGAACATGGAAACTTAATTGTGGAAGAGGAGGAAGAGGAGTAAAATGAGTTTAAAGTTATTAAAATACAAAAGGACTATTCATATGAATAGTCCTTTTGTATTTTATTTCAAGTTATGCTTTATTTCAATTTCTGTCTCATAGACTCATATAAAAAAGCACCACAAGCCACAGAGACGTTTAAAGAAGCTATTTCTCCAGTCATTGGTAATTTGGCCTTGTGATCACATATTTTTAGTGTAGAAGGGTTTATTCCTCGTTCTTCAGAACCCATAATTATTGCTGTGGGTTTTTTTAAATCCACATCGTATATTAAATCTTCTGTTTTTTCAGTTGCAGCTACAATTTGAAAGCCTGAACCTTGTAAGTAGTAAATTGCATCTTTTAAATGATTTACTTTACACACAGGTATTTTAAAAAGTGCTCCAGCCGAAGTTTTTATGGCATCAGCACTTATTGGTGCACTTCCTTTATCTAAAATTACGATTCCTTTTACATCAGTACAAGACGCAGTACGTGCAATAGCACCAAAATTCCGAACATCAGTTACTTGATCAAGTAGCAGTACTGTTGGGTTTTCTGTTAAGTCTAATTGCTCCGTTAATTCCTCAATGGTTATAGTTCTAACTAGGGCTATTTTAGCAAAAACACCTTGGTGATTTCTATCTTCAAACTTTCTGAATTTTTGGATAGGTACGTATTGAAAAGAAATATTATTCGATTTAATTAAAGAAAATAATTCTTTAGATAAATCATTTTCAGCTTCTTTTAAAATATATACTTTTTCTATTTGTGTGTCAGAATTGATAGCTTCAATGATTGCTCTCGATCCAAAAATTTCGTTTGTTTTCATGTGATAAAATTATGAGTGCAAAGGTAATTTAGTTTTTTACTACTCTAATGTTTTTAATAGTGTTTTTTAGATGAATCCTTAAAATGTATACTCCTTTGTCTAATTTTTCAATATTTAATATTTTTGACTGTTTGTTAAAAATCAATTTACCATTAATATCATATAGTTGAATGTTATTAATTTTTTTATCAGATTTAATATTGATTATGTCTGAACTAGGAATTGGGTAAACAGTTAAATTTGCATCAAAGTTATAATCGTTAATACTTAAAATTGTACAGCTCTCATTATTCTGCTCTATATTATTTCCAGGAGTTAAATCCTTTCCTGTAAAACCAATATAATCTGTAGGGTATTTTTTTACTCTAAATAATACTTTCGTGAAGTCACTTGGTGTTCCTCCTTGTGGTATAATTCCTACTGTTTGGTCAATTGGGTTTATGTATTCCCAAACTTTTGTATTTGTACTTGGGTCAATTTCAAATAAATATCCACTTGGTCCATGATTGATTAATATGTTCCCATTTGGTTGCATTTGAGCATTCGAAACAAATCTTGCATAAAAATCTGTTGGAGTTGTTGGGTCAACATAAGTATAATCTAATACTGAAGGACCATAACTCGTACCTGGGGTATAGTCATAATTTTTTGTAATAGCATTGTAAGGTGGTGTAATAATGTCTACACTTGAATGTCCTCTACCTGCACCATTATTAAAAAACATGATTTTTCCAGCATCTGGTAGGCCTTGTGGTATCCAATGTACTGAGTGTTGCCCGAATGCTTTTTGATCCGTTGATATTCCTTGGTCATATGCTTCAGGATTCCCCCATCGATAAATATAATCTCCGCCCTTTCCGCTGTTTCCACCAGTATGTCCTGCGGCATCAGAAGTTGAGGTTGAATGGTCAATAATATAAAATTCTCCTGTATTTCTAGAGCTTATTAATATCTGATCAAGATCCTCGTTATAGAACATTGCATTATAATGTAACCAATCTTCTGCACCAGGATTAAGTTTTATATGATTGATGTCTAGTAGTTGTGGGTTGTCAGCAACAACTCCAAAATTATCTTTTGAGTTATCAAAATCCTGAACTAAATGATCCCATGAATTCCATTGCCAAATTAAGTTATATGTGTTTAATCCAGTTGGTTCTACTTCTATGATATATTCTTCTAATAGATTCACATCAGTTAATAATGCTGGGTTTCTACCAGCTTGATGTGCTTCAGTATCAGTATGTCTTTTTGCTATCATGATAAGTATATTCCCATTGTCCATAGGAAATACATCATGATGGAGCACTTCTTGATCATTTGATAAATCAAATTCCCAAATTAAGGTATTGTCCCAGTCTCTAATTTCTGCTCTACCTGCTTTACCCGGTAGTACAATGGTACTTGAGTTATTTGAGCTTGTTATACGTAATATGTTTCCGTTTTTAAGTATATAATCTGCTTTTGCCAGTGAATAATTTGATTCCCATTGGTTGATTATATTACCGCAATTATTTATTAAATAGGAAGAGTTCGGTAATGTGTTTGTTCTTGTAGATATTAATGTATATCCATTATAAGAACCTGAGCCATTGTTTAAATAGCCAATAGTATTTTGTGAAAAAATGAATACACAATTCAAGCTTAAAGCCAATAGTAGTAATATATTTTTCATGATAATTTTTATGTTATTAAATGTAAAAGGTCCCTTCAAATGTATTTGAAGGAACCTTTTGTAATAATTTATTTAGAATTATGATTGTAATAAAGTCGGCCAATCAATTCCACCTTCTCTAGTTAATTCAAAAGTAATGTCATCACCCCAAGTATTTGTGTAGTGAATAGTCATTACTGGTCCTACAACACTTACAATATCGTAAGTAAAAGGATCACTATAAGAATCTTGTATACCAGTATCAAAAATTAACGTTCTACAAGCCCATGTTAGGAAGTGTACGTTTGGTCCTTGTCCTTCATCAGGAATACCTAATAATGCATAGTATCCAAAAGAAGCTTCACCAATAAAAATTGTACCAGGGTTAGCTGGGTCTTCCGTCCATGTAGTATAACCAGCTAGTCCAGCTGCACCAGGTGCAGGGTCACAAGCTGCAGGTCCAGCTCCGTTACCAACACATATAGATGTGAAAATAACATCATGACTTCCTGCTAAACTCTCAGAAATTGGACAGATAGGTGAAAAAGTAATGTAAATAGTATTACTATTTGTTTTACCTGAAGCTAATACCGGTGTGTTAGAAGCTGAAGCACTTGTTAGTTTTAATACTAAAACTAAAGGAGTTGCATCAGGATCAATACTTGAACCAATTGCTTTTACTTGAAAAGTACTACTTGGTTGACCAGCAGGTAGGGTAAAGGTTGAATTATTAAGTAATTCAAAATTTACTCCTTCTACAGCTGTAGTTTCAGCAGTTACTACTTCATAAGTACCAGTAATGTTTTCACCTACTGGAGTTCCTAAATTACTGATTAATCTAAATGGAACATCAATTAACACTTCATCTTGACTTACATCAATAAGTGGAGTGATTCCAAATTTATCAGCATTTGTTACGTTTGGAAAATCGATGACATAAGATGTTTGATTGTAAACAATTTCATCATCATCAACTAAACATGATGTAAGTGACAAAGCACTTAAAAACATCATTAAATATATTTTATAATTTTTCATAATTTTTGATTTTAAATATTATTCGTTCCAGAATACTTTAGATGTAAATACATCAGTAGTTGCTTGTGCAGGAACATTTTGTGAATTTCCTTGTACTTCACTAGAGGGGTATAATAAACGTATTGGTCTATCACCACCACCAGCAGCTCCAGCAGCAATTGGTAAATTTAAAGGGAAACCAGTTCTAGTGTGTTCAATCCAAGTTTCTATACCGTTAATTCCATTTAAAGCAGTCCACTTTTGTGTAATGATAGCTTCTAATTTATCAGTAGAAGCAGCCCAGTTTACATTAGCCATTCCAGCTTGATTGTAATATGTTTGAGCTTGAGCTTGAGTTAATCCTAATATTCTGAAAGACTCTTCAATACCACTTTCGTATAGTGCTTGAGCACTACCACCAAATCCAGCAACTTCTTGAGCAGCTTCAGCTTGTAATAATAAGCTTTCTGCAGCAGTCATAATTTTTGAACCTTGTGTACTATCAGTTAATAATCCTGGTCCTACTCCTGAAACAGAAATAATACCACTTGGATCATCAGGAGCATCTTGTGCTAAACCAACATATAAACCAGCATCATTAGTACTGTATATTCTAGTACGTCTTAAATCATTTGTTGCTGCTAAATAATCAACAGTGTATTCACATGCTGCAACGTTTCTACTTTGAGGAGTACCACTAATGTCAGAACCATAAGTTCCGAAAAACGGATTTTGTCTGTTGTTTGCACCGTTAGTATATCCTGGGTTTGCAAAAACATCTTCACCAGCTCCTAAAAAAGGACCAGCAGCTAAAGCAACAATTTGTGCTTCAGCAGCAGCAACATTAGCTGCGTTTGTTTGCTTAGTTTGACGCAATAATATTCTTAACTTAAGCGTATTTGCAAATTTTTCCCACATAGCCATGTCACCACCTAACATAATGTCAGAAGCACCAGGGTTTGTAGCATTTGTGTTTGCTATTAATACTAAAGCAGCATCTATTTCAGCAATTAACATTGGATAAACATCAGAATCATTATCGTAAACTGGTGTTAAGTTTTCATCTCTCATTAAAGCTTCAGTATATGGTAAATCACCATATAAATCAACTAAGTATTGGTAGTTGAAAGACTTCATTATTTTAGCAATAGCTACATAATGATCGTGTGCACTAGATGTAGCAGTTAATTCAACTAAACGATAGTTTGAGTTGTTGAAGTATAATTGCTCCCAAATATCTGAATAAAAATTACTGTTAAAAGTATATTTTGTTTCATTTTCAAAAGAAATAAACTCTTCAATGTTATTTGCCCAGTTAGGGATGATAACATTTCCTAACTGATTCATGCTAACAGTTAACCTTCTAGCTCCTTCAGTTTGCGCTGCAGGTAAAATTAATTCTGGTGTAGCATCTGCTACAGTAGCTTGATTTGGATCTTGATTAATATCCAAATAGTCATTACAAGACTGTAATCCTATTCCTAAGAATAAAACAAGGCTTGATATTTTAAATATGTTTTTCATGTTCTCTGTAAATTAAAAAGTTAAATTAACATTAAAACCAATAGTTCTAGTTGGAGGTGTACCAGATGTACTACCTACTCCTTGACCATTACCAGTCGATGTTGCAAATTCTGGATCAGTATATTTGTTTGCTTTTGGGTAAATACTAAACACATTACGTGCATTAACACCAATTACAACATTGTTTACTGGTAAACGTTCTAATATTTTACTGTTTAATGTGTAAGATAAAGCAATTTCTCTACATTTAAAAGCAGTTGCATCAACTACATAGTTTTCAGCTATGTTACTGTGTATTGCATCCCAATAAGGTTGCGCTCCACTAGAAGTAGCAATATTGTTGTTAGCTACAAATGTACCAGGTGTAGTTTCGTAAGAAGAGTTAGGCACAACAAATGGTAATCTGTTACCTGCTGCACTTTCTTCAGTAGCACCTAAGAAATCTAATAACTGAGCTGTGTCATTGTAAAATTGGTGACCAGTTCTGTAATCGAATACTGTAGATAATCTAATTCCTTTGTAAGAAACATCAGTACTTAATCCTAAAATATAATCAGGAGTTGCTTTTCCTAATAATTTTTGCTCAGAAGATTGTATTGGGTTACCTGTGTTAGGGTCAATAACTATTCTTCCTTGAGAATCTCTTGTGTAAGCAGTACCTAAAATAGAAGGGAATGATTCTCCAACTACAGCTGCAGATGTTGCAGTACCTCCTCCAGCAGTTGCTAAAGGTATTTGGTTAACATCTCCTGCTAAACTATTTACAATAGTTTCTGATGTAGCATAAGAAGCTCTAGCATTCCATTTCCATTTGTCATTAGAAACAATTTTACCAGCAAGATCTAATTCAAATCCTTCGATATCCAAGTCTCCAGCATTTTTTCTGACAAACTTAGTACCAGAAGCATATGAAGTCGCTGATGATAAAATTTGATTTTCAGCTCCTCCTGTATAATAAGCAGCATCTAAAGTTATTCTGTTTTTAAGGAAACCTAAGTTTAAGTTTACTTCAGTTGTAGTTACAAATTCAGGCTCTATATTAGGGTCTGGAACTGTATTTTGGTATTCGTAACCAGGTACACTAAAAGGGAATCCTGGTGCAGCTTCAATTCCTGCTACCGTTGTGTATTCACCCGGAAGTGAGTTACCTACTTTTGTATGACTGGCAGCAACTTTAACGTTGTTAAAGATATTTCCTTTTAAAGAAGGGAATGCATCTGTTGCTATGAATGATAAACCAACACTTGGGTAGAAAAATGAATTGTTTTCTAATGCTTGAGTTGAAGACCAGTCATTTCTACCAGTTGCAGTAACGAATAAGTAATTCTTATATCCAAATTCAGCACTTCCGAAAACACCAATTTTTCGGTGTCTACCAATGTATGTGCTTCCAGCTAAATCTCCTGTTGCTCCACTTACGTTATGTATAGCGTCAAAAGTTAAATCTGCAGTACTTAAAGTTATGTTTTTTGTGTCATATTGTTTTACGTTATGACCAACTAATACTTTAGAAGTAATGTCTTCTGTAATATTAAAATCAAAGTTTAACAATAAATCACTATTAATATGTCTAGTGAAAGTATCACTATCATAAACATCATGAGTAAAGTTGAAAGAAGAAATTCCTGTAGAAACTTGAGAAACATACTTGTTTGTATATGCTTTGTTTTTGTTTGAAGAAAAATCTGCTCCTAAACGATATACTACATTAAACCAGTCAGTAACATCATATTTTAAATCTACAACCCCTTGAAATTTATCAAAGTTAGTTTCATCTCTTACATTTTTAATTAACCAATATGGATTAGTTGCATAATTTGTAAAGTGTTCATCTGGTGTAGTTGTGTTAGAAAACTCGCTTAATGGAATGTTAATAGGAGTTTGAAGTAATTGTCTGTATAAAGAACTTCCTGCACCACCTATTGCATCAGTATTACCTACTACATCAGTTGTGCTTGTTAAATAAGCAGCACTAACATTAGTAGTGAATTTACCAATAGTTTTTCCAGCGTTTAATCTAAATGTGTTTTTGTGAAAACGATCGTCTTCAACAATACCATCAGTAGTTACATCAGAAGCACCAAAGAAAATATTGCTTGTAGCATTTCCTCCACTTACAGAAAGACCATTTTGTTTAGTTACACCTGTGTTGTAGAAATCTTTAATATTATCTTCTCTAGCAACATATGTGTACTGACGTTGACCGTTAAAACCATTACCAACATCTTGTAGTGAACCATCTAATTCTGGTCCCCAGTTAGTGTTTTCAACAGGATCAAAACCACCATTCCAACCTTGACCATACTTGGTTTGTCTTTTAGGTATAAAAGAAACAGTTTCGAAAGTTGTTGTAGAATTTAATTCAATTCTCATTTTTTCATCACCACCTCTTTTAGTAGTAATCATAATTGCACCATTGGCACCATCAGAACCATATAAAGCAGCAGCATTTGCTCCTTTAAGAATAGTTGTTGATTCAATGTTGTTAGGGTCAATTTGACTTAAAGCACCTCTTGTAGAAGGAAAACCATCAATAACGATAAGTGCTTGGTTGTTTCCAGTAAGAGAACGAGATCCTCTTAAAACAACTCTAGTATTAGGGTTTACACCATTACTAGTTGTGTTAATTTGTAATCCAGATACTTTACCTACTAATGCAGAAGCAGCATTTGTTGCTTTTGCTTGGTTTAATTCACTAGATTTTACATTTTGTGTAGCGTAAGCTAACTCTTTTGGTTTTCTTTTAATACCTAAAGCTGTTACTACTACTGTTTCAAGACTGTTGTCTAGCGCTAAAGCGATGTCAATTGTTGTTTCTGCTCCTATGGTTGCATCTTGTCCTGCATATCCTACATATGAGAAGTTTAAGATGTCACCTGCATTCGCAGTGATGGAATACTTTCCATCAAAATCTGTTGAAGTACCTGTTGTGGTACCTTTAATTACGACAGTTGCTCCGGGTAGCGGCATATTGGTTTCATCAACCACCGTACCTGAAATTGTCTTTTCCTGTGCAAAGGTTAGTTGCACAACAAACGCTAATAATAGCGTTAAAATTCCATTAAACTTTGTTTTCATTTTATAATTTATTTGAATTAGCCAAGGCCAAAAATCATAAAATAAAGTTAATAAAACAAGTTTAAATGCTTTAAATGTTTTTTTTAGAGTGTTAAATGTTTTTTCAAAAAAAGGAAAATCCCTTTAAAACCTTAGTGTCTAAAGGGCTTTTCTTTACTCTTTTTTTATTTGTAATTTTACTTACTTTGAGGCATAATAGTTACATTTTCTCTAAATTGAGTTGTTTCTGTCAATACCAATTTATTACATTGTTATTTTAAAATAGCCCCCTAACAGGGGCTATTTTAATTAATGTATTAAATTTTTGTCAAAATAAATGAAGCTTCAAATGGTCCGCCACATGATCCTAAAGGGTCTTCAGTGTATGTTACTGTAATAGTTTGGTCATCACAAATATCCCATGCAACATTGTTTGCACCTGCATCACTATAAATATATGCTGGAGCAGAACATCCAATTGTTGAATCAAGATCTAATAAAGAAACTACATTATCAGTTGTAAATAATAATCTTGCTGGTTGTGTTCCTGCAACAAATGCAGGTAAAACAGCTACATCAAAATTTCTTTGATTTGGATCCGTTCCATCAACAGATAATGTAACAGTACCTGCTTCAAAATTTTCAGTACCATTATTTGGTCCTGTAGTTGCAACAACATCTGCAATAGTGTAGTCACCTACAAAATAAGTGTTAGGTAGTACAGCAGGGTTAGAACAAGGAATAGTAACTCTGTGAACCAAAGTACTTGATCCGTCACCTAATCCAACAGATACACCTGCGTCATCAACTGCAGTTAAAGTAATGTCAAAAGAAGTAGTAAATGATCTACCAACCTCCATGTTCATTAAATCAATAGAGATGTTTACATTTCTAGTTTCATCAGAAGGGTCAGCATAAGTTGATCCTCCAGTTGTAGCAACATAAGATGTGTAATCTCCATTAACAGCTGTAAAAGTATAGCTAATGTTTAAACCATTTTTGTACACAGGTACTTCTACGGCTAAAGGAACTTGAATGTTATCAACAGTTTGACCTGTAGTTGAAGCACTTGATACAAATTCAACCCAACCAATTTCTGAGTTATGGTCGAATCTAGAATCTTCTTTGTCACAACTAACAACAAGAACTGTTGTTAGTGCGAACAAGAATAATTTGAAATATTTTTTCATAATTTTTGTTTTATTTGTTTATGACTAATTAATCGTTTACACAAAAAGCTGTAGCTTCAGAAGCTCCAAAATTTCCTGAACCAAATGCTTGATTTACAATAGAGCAATCAAGTGAATACGTACCTGTATTGGTACCATCATAAAGTCCATCAGCATATGCATCATAGATAGTAAATGTGTAACATCCATCAGCTAATGTGAAGTTTGCTGTCTGTGTAGTTCCTGCAGTTCCATCAGTATATGGTCCTCCAGATTCTACTACTGTATCAGTCGCATCTTTTATGTCCCAAGTAGTCTCTGAACCCCAATTGTCAAGAAGAATGTCTAATTGGTAGTCATTACAAATAAGTTTTTTAACTACTGTAAAGTTTACGAAGTCACCATTAAGAGCTGTAACTACTACACCAGAAGGAGTATCGATATTTATCTTTAATGTGTAAGCAACTAAGTCAACTAAATCAGTATCGTTAAAGTCAACCGTTAATGTACCAGCATGTGAATTTGCAGGTATAGTAACTGTACCTATTACATAACTTGCTACAGGTGCGTCAGATGTTGCGTCTACACTTACAGAGAAGTTTCTGTCTGAACTAGAAATTGTAGTAATTTCTACATCCACAGATCCTGATACTCCTTCAGGTGGAACTACAATAGAAATTGCGCTTGATGTAAAAGCAAGACCTGTCTGTCCAGTATTAGGGTCAAATGTAACCTCATCAAAGTCTCCACAAGAGATCAATAAAAGGCATATTGCTGTTAATTTAAATAATGTTTTCATCTTTTTTTGTTTTTAGATTAATTGTATCCTGCAGTTTGAGTCATGTTTGGATTACCGTCTAATTCAGCAGAAGGAACAGGTAATGTAAATCTATGATCACTAACAACCATTACACATTCAGCTGTACCTGAAGTACCACCACAATCATTCAATACAGATGATCTAACAATTCCTTGGTTAGTGATATCTCTTGTTCTTTTGATGTCGATGAAACGATGTCCTTCAAAACATAATTCTAACCTTCTTTCAAGTAATATGTCATCAATAGCAGCGCTTAAATCAGCATATACTGGTGCAGCACCTGCAATACCTGTACGAGCATCTCTAATTGACTGTACCATTGTAGCGGCTCCAGCTAAATCAGCTGTACGTGCTCTTGCTTCAGCGTTAATTAAAACCATTTCTGATGAACGGAATACTTTAATATCATTTAAGTATCTGTTTCCACCTGAACCAGGGTATTTATTAACGTGTTCTTGTGTGTCAGGAACGAAAGCTGCATCAAGGTTAGACCAGATTACAGTATTTCTAACATCTCCAGCAGGGATAATGCTTACTAACTCATTAGATACTTCAAGAAATGAACCACCAGAATTTGAAAACATCCATAATCCTCCAGCTAGTGGATCACCAGATACTCTATCAGCTTTAAAGATAACTTCAGTATTGTCAGTATCAGCAAACATGTTAACATATTGCGTCTGATCAGCTAAAGGGAATGCAGCCATTAATTCTCCAGAAAGAGTCATAGCTGTAGTGTTGTCACCTTCATATAAGGCTAAACGAGCTCTTACTGCTTTGATGAAGTTAGGTGTTATTCTTGTTACATCAGTAGCAGCTGGGTCAATTAAACCTTCTGCAAGAGTTAAATCATTCTTAATACCAGTAACAACTTCTCCAACAGTATTTCTGCTTGGTTGTTCAAATATTACAACAGTAGTAACATAAGGTACAGATTCAGTTGCAGCATTATAATCTTGCGAGTAATGTGCCATTAAATCTAAATGAGCAAGTGCTCTTAATGCATAACATTCACCTTTAACAGAATTGTATGTAGCAAGTTGACTAGCACCACTTGGTGTGATAGTTTGAGCAGCTTCAAGAATTCTATTAGCACTATTGATCATTGCATAATTACCTGTCCAAACTCTAGTAGCTAGACCAGTACTTGCAGTAATAGACCAATTGTGTTCGTTGGTATTTTGCCCTGCATTGTCTTCACCAAGTTTGGTGTCGTCAGTTAAAGTTGAAGAAAAATCAATATTTGCTTCAGGTGCATAGTTTGCAAATACACCGTTCATACCTAATACTAAATCAGGTACAGTTTGATATGCATTTTCTGCAGGAATTGTGTTTTCTGGCAGAATTTCTAATGCATCATTACAAGAGTATAAAAGTGATACTAGTATAATGGTTACTATCGAATTTATTTTTTTCATTTCTGTTTTTTTTAAAAGTTAATGTCTACACCAAGAGTCCATGTCTTTGGAGTTGGAAACTCAAAGAATGTTGAACTTAAGTTTGATTCTGGATCAAAACCTCTCCATTTTGTAAATGTTAATAAATTTTGACCTTGAGCATAGATTCTTACACCAGTGATGAAATTAGTTCTCTTTAAGAAATCTTTATCTAAATCATATGCTAAAGTTACATTTCTCAATCTTAGGAATGACGCATCTTCTAAATATCTGTCAGTTCTTAAGTTTCTAGTAGAACCATAACTGTTGTGAGGGATGTCAGTAACATCTCCTGGGTTTTCCCATTCTCTTAATACACTAGTAGATTGATTTGCAAAACTAGCTAAAGAAGGATCTTCAACAACACCTAAACTACCATTGATACGGTATTGTTCTAAGGCATATGTAAATAATGTGTTTAAAGAGAATCCTTTGTAGCTTACGTTTGTTCCAAATCCACCAAGATATTTTGGGTCTTGAGTTTTATCAGATAAAACACGGTTGTCTTCTGTATAAGTCTCAGTAATGTTTCCGTCTAAATCTAAGTATAAAGGAGCTCCGTTTGCTGGATTTACTCCTGCCCAACGTACAACATTGAAAGATCCAAATGAATCACCTTCTGATAATGCTGTCCATCCTGTTTCAATAAAACCATCACCAACTAATTTGTCTATTTTGTTTTCGTTATAAGCGATGTTACCGTTGATAGACCATTGTAAATCTCTAGGGTTGTCATTTCTGATAATGTCATAGCTAAGAGACAATTCAAGTCCTTTGTTAGTCATTTCACCAACATTTGCACTTATACTGTTGAATCCTGATAAAGTAGAGATTGGTTGATTTAAGAATAAATCAGTAGTCTTTTTAGAATAAGCATCTATACTACCACTAAGTCTTCTTTGCATTAAAGAAAAGTCTAAACCAATATTTGATTGTGCTGTAGTTTCCCATTTTAAATCTGGGTTGTCTAATTGTGTTGTCCAGTAACCATTTGTTCCTTGGTATCCTTGTGTACCACCATTTGTGTTACCTCCTGGAGATGTTCCAACTAAACTAAATGATCCAAATCTTGAAGCAGCTCTGTCATTTCCAGTTGTACCGTAACTTACTCTTAATTTTAACTCATTAACAAAGTCAACTCCACTCATGAAGTTTTCGTTATGGATGTTCCATTTTGCAGAAGCAGACCAGAAAGTACCCCATTTGTTAGTTTTGTTAAATCTAGAAGATGCATCTCTTCTTAAAGAAGCTTGTATACCATATTTACTGTCATAATCATATTTTGCTACACCAAAGTAAGAGAATAGACCTCCGTTTGTTTGTGTAGAGAATGTTGTAGGAATGTAGTTATGTAAAGGTGCGGTTGTAGGTCCTTCAGTAACAGTACCGTCAGTGAAACCAGCTCCAACACCTGGTAATTTTGGATCTAATCCAAAAGCTTCAAAACCAAAAGTTGCAATATGTTCTTTAAAGTATTCCGTAAATGCAGATACTTCTAAACTGTGTTTGTCATTAAATACATTTTTGTAAGAAACGTAAGAGTTTACGTTAAATGCAGCAGATCTCTGGTAGCTTTCAGCATGAGAACCTTTTATAATGGCAGCTGTAGGGTTGTTTGTATCTCCGTTTAATCCTCTTAAACTACCTGGTGTAGTTATGTTTAGGAAGTTGATATGTTCGTAATCCATACCTACAGATCCTCCAACAGTAATGTTGTCTATAACTTCTAAACTAGCACCAATTTTACCAACAATTTTAAGCTCTTCTTCACTAGAAGTGTTTAAAGTTGCAGTGTTTAAAGAAACTACTGGTGAATTTTGAAATCCAGTTGAGCCGTCTCCAGTTAAGTTTAATGATCCGTCTGGGTTATAAGGGTTTAAAGATGGTAAACCAATGTATGAGTTGATAAACGTGTTATCAAGAGAACCACCAGTTCCACCAGCATCATTACTTACACTATATCCTAAAGTAACATTAGAGTTAAATTTGAATTTTTCATTTTCTGAGCTAGAAGATACATTGTTTCTTACAGTGAATCTTTTTAAATCACTACGTAATGTAATTCCTTCTTGTTTGAAATATGACATAGATGAGTAAGATGTTGTTCTTTCTCCACCAGAAGTAATGTTTACCTCGTGAGACATTGTGTCTCCAGTATCCATTAATATATCAGACCAGTTTGTGTTTGTCTGTGCAGCTCTTGCGTTGATTTCAGCATCACTAAAGCTATTGAAACCTCTTTTTCTAGCATATGTTAAATACTGGTGAGAGTTCATTAGATCAAAACCAGGCTCTATTCTGCTTGATTGTCCGTATAAACTTCTGTATTGAACTTTAGTTCCAGAGTTTCTTTTTCCTGTTTTAGTAGTTACAATAATAACCCCACCTGCAGCTCTGTTACCATAAAGTGCTGATGCTGATGCATCCTTTAAGATAGAGATGTTTGCAATATCGTTTGAGTTAATACTTCTAAAGTTGTCCTCATTAACAGGTACTCCGTCAATAATAAACAATGGTTCAACATTACCATTAATCGAGTTACGTCCTCTTAATAAGATTGTTCCCGATGCTCCTGGTTGTCCTGAACTAGTTTGAATATTTAAACCTGCTGCTTGACCTTGTAATATTTGGTCAATAGATGCATTAGGGACTTGTTCAATACTTTCAGCTTTAACAACTGAAATTGCTGAAGTTACATTAGATTTTTTTTCTGAACCATAGGCAACTACAACAACTTCGTCTAAAGAGCTGTCTATTTTCATAGTCATGTCTATAGTGCTTTCAGTAGCGATAGTTACTGTTTGATCAGCGTACCCAACATAAGAAAATATTAACTTATCTCCGGTGTTTGCAGTGATAGAGTATTTTCCATCAAAATCGGTTGAAGCACCAGTAGTGGTACCTTTAATTACGACAGTTGCTCCTGGCAATGGCATGTTGGTTTCATCAACTACCGTACCTGAAATTGTCTTCTCTTGTGCAAATGTTAATTGCACAACAAACGCTAGTAGTAGCGTTAGAATTCCATTAAACTTTGTTTTCATGTTATAATTTATTTGAATTAGCTATTGCGAAAATCCTAATTTAATGTTAATTAAACAATAAAATTAGGTTAAAATCCTATTTAATAGATAGGTAAGTGTGTTTCGTCGATAAAACCACGCACTTTATGGATAAACAAATGTTAAAGAATTTAAAAATAGGTACTCAGGCTTAGGTGTATTTTAGAATTAGAGAGTTTTAATTGTTCGTTTTTCAATTTACTATTGGCGAAAACGAAGCGTAATAAGCTATTATTCGTTTTTAGTCCAAACCCGATTCCGAATCCTAAAAGGTTTTCAAGATTATTGCTAGTGTGGTTTTTTGTTATTGCGTAATCAATTACAGTATGTGCGTAGAGTGTTTTGTTGAGTTCGATTCTGTATTCACTATTGATTATTGAGTATTGTGAGCTTGGTATGCTATTTTCCTTAAAGCCTCTTATAGAATTTATACCCCCTATGTAGTAGAGTTCGTTTTCGAGAATATCCTCGCTAAAGAGTAATTGGCTTTCGCTTTTTAGAAAGAAAGAGTTTTTATGATTTAGTGTGAATATGTATTCTGATGACATATGAATACTTTGCTGGGTTGTATTGTTAAGTATTGTTTTTCTTTTTGAGTAAGAGAGTGTTAATTGTGTTTTTGTTTTGTTTGGGAAAAGATTGTTTAATTTGTTTGCTGATCGATGGTTGAAGCTTAATAGGTAGGAATTCTTTTTGTAGTCTTCGGTGTTTGAGTTGTTTTTAAGGAGTGAATTGGAGGAGTTGAATTTCATCCCTGTTCCTATTTCTATGTTTTTTGTTGCTGTGTATTTTGTTAATATGGTTTGTGTGTTGTTGGTGAAGCTTGTGTCTTTCTTGAAAATATCTAGTTCTCCTTCAATGCTAAACGGTGAGTTAAGTATGTATGGTAGTTTTAGTTTTATGTTGGTTCTTTTTTGTTTATTTTCAGTTGATTGGTATTTTATATAGAATTCTTCTCCAGAATTAAGGTTGTTTATGAGTTGCAGGTTTATGTTTCCGTTAAAGTCAAGCTTGTTGGTTTGTTGGTTTGTTGAAAAGCCAAGAAAGCCTTCAAAAGAATTGCTTTTTTGTTTTTTTGTGTATAAGTATATTACGGAGGAGTCTTTTGAAAATAGTATTTCTGGTTTTTTTAGTTCATCAGAAAATCTTAAGCTGTTAAGTCGGGAGGATTTTTCTTCGATAGTTTTTAGATCTAGTGTTTGTCCTTTTTTTAGCTTTAAATAGTGTTTGATGAATTTTTCAGGGAACCTTTCGTATCCTTTTATTTTTATTTCTGAAATGTAATTGGTGCGAGAAATGTTCAGGTCTAGGTCAGCATGTATTTTCTTGTCTTGGATTTTGATGTTGGTTAGTCTGGTGTAGCTAAAGGTTTGTCCTTTGTTAATGAGGTGTTTTATAATGTTGTTTAGGTTACTTTCTATTGTTGTGGTTTTAATTTCGAAGTGTTTGGCTGTTATGCTGGCGTTTGTGTCTAAGATGTTGTTTAGTTCGGTTGTTGGGATTTGATTGCTGTTATAGTGAATTGTGATTTTTTTATACCTATTGTTTAGTGCTACTTTAAAAAGGTATGTGCTGTCGTTAGATTTGATTTTTGGGTGAAATACTGCGTTAAAAAAACCTTTACTGAAGGCTGATTCTTGAATCCTTTGTATTTCTGTATTAAGTGTTTTTAGATCTGAGAATGCTTTCTTTGGGTTTGTTTTGGTTAAGAAACCTTGAGAAATACTGTCTAGCCCTTTTGTTTTTAAGTGTATGTTTTGTGAAAAAGAGCTGTTAAAAAAAAAGAGATATACTATATGGTATAGAAAAATGTGTTTTTTCATTATTCTGTTTTGGGTTTAGACGACTTTTTTAAGTTTTACTGTATCAAAAGTAGGTAAAACTATGTTATTCGTGTGAGCTGTGTTTGGGTATTTAATGTGTTAATTCGTTTGGGGGTTATTTTTTGTGGTTTTTCTTGTGTTACTGCTTGAAAATTATCTTTAAAAAACTAATTTTTTAATCTTGTTGAAAATTAGTGCGTTAGCGTTTGATAAGTGGATTTTTATTTTTACATTTGCAGACCCTTAGAAAAGGGGAATTATAACAAAAAGAAATTTAAGTAAAAATTTAGTATGCCAACAATTTCACAATTAGTACGAAAAGGAAGAGCCAA
>Ga0209292_1000464_pt1 | contig 52725 bp, 46 predicted proteins | sample GOMGulsemesocosm_2_FD_184634 | JGI IMG/M metagenome (GOLD analysis project Ga0209292, IMG submission 184634) | Methane-oxidizing microbial communities from mesocosms in the Gulf of Mexico - GOM9C Gulf of Mexico (SPAdes) (version 2) | ecosystem: Environmental > Aquatic > Marine > Cold seeps... | reverse complement strand
ATGCTACTTATATCGAACCAATTCACTGGGAAGTTGTGCGTAACATTATTGAAAAAGAACGTCCTTGTGCTGTTCTACCTACTATGGGTGGTCAAACGGCATTAAACTGTGCTTTAGAACTTGAAGCTAAAGGCGTGCTAAAAGAATTTAATGTTGAAATGATTGGTGCTACTGCTGATGCAATTGATAAAGCAGAAGACCGTAGTCGTTTTGATAAAGCAATGAAAGCGATTGGCCTTGATACGCCAAATGCTGAAATTGTACATACTATTGAAGAAGCACACGCAGCAAGTAAAGTACTGGGTTTCCCATGTATTATTCGCCCATCATTTACTATGGGTGGTACTGGCGGCGGTATCGCATACAATATCGAAGAATTTGATGAGATTTGTACGCGTGGCTTAGACCTTTCTCCAACATCAGAATTACTAATCGATGAATCATTAATCGGTTGGAAAGAATATGAAATGGAAGTGGTTCGCGACAAAAATGATAACTGTATCATTATTTGTGCAATCGAAAACATCGACCCTATGGGCATCCACACCGGTGATTCAATTACCGTTGCTCCAGCACAAACTTTAACTGATAAAGAATACCAAATCATGCGTAACGCTTCTTTAGCGGTACTACGTGAAATTGGTGTTGAAACAGGTGGTTCAAACGTACAGTTTGGCATTTGTCCTAAAACTGGCCGTATGGTTATTATCGAGATGAACCCACGTGTATCTCGTTCATCGGCATTAGCGTCAAAAGCAACTGGCTTCCCAATTGCTAAAATCGCAGCAAAATTAGCGGTAGGTTACACGCTAGATGAATTATCAAATGATATTACTGGCGGTAAAACTCCAGCATCATTTGAGCCAACTATTGATTACGTTGTAACTAAGATCCCACGTTTTAACTTCGAAAAGTTTGCTGGTTGTGAAGATCGTCTAACAACACAAATGAAATCTGTTGGTGAAGTAATGGCTATTGGCCGTAACCAACAAGAGTCAATGCAAAAAGCACTACGTGGCTTAGAAGTTGGCGTAAATGGTTTTGATTCAATTGTTGATGTAACTCAGCCGGGTGCTAAAACTAAAATCATGCATGAGCTGCAAGAAGCGGGCGCAGATCGCATCTGGTATGTAGCTGATGCGTTCCGTTTAGGTTTAACGATTGAAGATGTTTATAGAACAACAATGATTGACCGTTGGTTCTTAGTACAAATTGAAGATATCGTTTTAGAAGAAGCAAAAGTTAGCGAAGGTGGTCTGAAGGTATTAAATCCTGAATATCTACGTAAACTTAAACGTAAAGGTTTTGCCGATTCTCGTTTAGCTGATCTTATTGGTGTGTCTGAAGCTGAAGTACGTAAAAAACGTCATAACGCTGATATATTCCCAGTTTATAAACGTGTTGATACCTGTGCTGCAGAGTTTAGCTCTGACACGGCTTATATGTATTCAACTTACGATGAAGAATGTGAATCAAATCCTACTGACAAAGAATCAATTATGATTTTAGGTGGTGGCCCTAACCGTATTGGTCAAGGTATAGAATTTGATTACTGTTGTGTTCATGCTGCATTAGCACTACGTGAAGATGGTTATGAAACTATCATGGTTAACTGTAACCCTGAAACTGTTTCTACCGATTACGATACGTCAGACCGTTTATACTTTGAATCAATTACTTTTGAAGATGTACTTGAAATTGTTCGTATTGAAAAACCTAAAGGCGTTATTGTGCAATACGGTGGTCAAACACCACTTAAATTAGCACGTGCTTTAGAAGCTGCGGGCGTACCAATTATCGGTACTTCTCCTGACGCGATTGACCGTGCAGAAGATAGAGAACGTTTCCAACAAGCCGTTGACCGTTTAGGTTTATTGCAACCAGAAAATGCCACGGTAACTTCATTAGATGAAGCGATGGCAAAAGCTGAAAGTATTGGCTTCCCATTAGTTGTTCGCCCATCTTATGTACTTGGTGGTCGTGCGATGGAAATCGTTTATGACTTAGATGATTTACGTCGTTATATGACAGAAGCGGTAAGTGTTTCTAACGATTCTCCTGTATTGCTTGATCATTTCCTTGATGATGCAATTGAAGTTGATATTGACGTTGTTTGTGATGGCACAGACGTTGTTATCGGCGGCATTATGCAACACATTGAACAAGCGGGCGTTCACTCAGGTGATAGTGCATGTTCATTACCTGCATATAGCTTGAGCGAAGAAATTCAAGACGTAATGCGTAAACAAGTAACTGATTTAGCTTTCGAGCTAGGTGTAATTGGTTTGATGAATACGCAAATGGCAGTTAAAAACAATGAAGTTTACTTAATTGAAGTTAACCCACGTGCTGCGCGTACTATTCCGTTTGTTTCAAAAGCAACCTCAGTACCACTTGCTAAAGTAGGTGCACGCGTAATGGCTGGTAAGTCATTAAAAGAACAAGGTATCGTAAAAGAAGTTATCCCTGAGTACTTTTCTGTTAAAGAAGTGGTCATTCCGTTTAACAAATTCCACGGCAGTGACCCATTAGTTGGCCCAGAAATGCGTTCAACAGGTGAAGTGATGGGCGTTGGCGATACGTTTGAAGAAGCTTATGCTAAAGCGTGTTTAGGTGCTGGCGTATCTGTACCTAAAGACGGTCGAGTGTTAATTTCTGTTCGTAACAGTGACAAGAAACGTGCAGTTGAATTAGCTAAGCAATTAGTTGATTTAGGCTATGAAGTGGATGCTACACATGGTACTGCAGTGATGTTAGGTGAAGCTAATATACCATGTCGCTTAGTGAATAAAGTTCATGAAGGTCGTCCACACATTCTTGATAGAATCAAAAATGGTGAATATAGCTACATTATTAATACTACCGAAGGCCGTAAAGCCATCGAAGATTCTAAAGTATTACGTGGTGGTGCATTGCGTTATAAAGTTGCTTATACTACGACATTAAATGCTGCATTTGCTACTTGTATGTCTCATGCCGCTGACGAAATGAGCATTGTGCGCACTGTGCAAGAGTTGCACAACACATTGTAAATAAAATACATTAAGCTATATTCTTCAGCGAATATAGCTTATCTAAAGTATCAAAGGTGGTTATACCTATTTTAGGTTAACCGCCTTTATTGTTAGAGTGAGAAGATAAAAATTATGACTAAATATCCAATGACACTTCGTGGTGCTGAGCAATTACAAGCAGAGCTCAAAATGTTAAAGCAAGAGAAGCGCCCACGCATTGTAAAAGACATTGCAGATGCACGTGAGCATGGTGATTTAAAAGAAAATGCAGAATACCATGCAGCCAAGGAAGAGCAGGGCTTTTGTGAAGGTCGTATACAAGACATTGAAGGTCGGTTATGTAATGCGCAAGTGATTGATGTAACGTCAATTCCTAACCGTGGCAAAGTTATTTTTGGCACTACAGTGACATTATTAAATATTGATACTGAAGTTGAAGTGACTTACCAAATTGTTGGTGATGATGAAGCGGACTTTAAGACCGGAAGGATTTCCCTTAACTCACCAATTGCCCGCGGCTTGATTGGTAAAGAAGTTGATAGTGAAATTGAAATAACTATACCTGGTGGTATTGTAGAGTATGAAATTATTTCTGTTGAGCATATCTAACAACTCGTCATACTAAATGGTTGCTGCAGCTGATTCTGCGGGTAGCACTAAAATGAAAGCCTCAAATGTTATGTTTGGGGCTTTTTTTATGGGAAATACATTTATTGTTACATATGAGGCTTTAATCAGTTATTGATAATTCCTTTATTTATTTGTACAGTAGTGATATCAAAGTGATATCACTGCTGTGTTTTTTGCTAAGGCTTTAAAAAGGAGTTCATATGAATGAGAAAATAGGTTTTTCTGTTAGTGGTTATGGTGTTTTTACGATTTTACTTGCGGCAGCTGCATTTATTGTTGCCCAAGCAGCAACAGGTAATATTGAAATAGTCACAGTAATCGTTTTTATACTAACCATTGCTACAGTTCCAGGTTTTTTTATGGTTCAACCGAACCAAGCGAAGGTAATGACGTTTTTTGGTAGTTATGTTGGCACAGTAAAAGCGGGTGGTTTACGTTGGACTATTCCTTTATTTATACGCAAGAACATTTCATTAAGAATTCGTAACTTTGAATCCAATCAAATGAAAGTAAATGATAACCATGGTAATCCTATTGAAATTGCGACCGTTGTCGTTTGGTCGGTAGATGATACTGCAGAAGCAGTATTCGAAGTGGACGACTATATTAGTTTCGTGAATATTCAGAGCGAATCTGCACTGCGTAATATGGCGACGAGTTACCCGTACGACCAACATGAAGGTGATGAAGTAGCATTACGTAGCCACCCAGCAGAAGTATCCGAAGCATTAAAGATAGAGATACAGCAACGATTAGAAAAAGCAGGCGTTAGAGTACATGAAGCACGTATTAGTCATTTAGCTTATGCTCCTGAAATTGCCAATGCTATGTTACAAAGACAACAAGCATCAGCAATAATCTCAGCGCGACGACTTATTGTTGATGGCGCGGTAGGTATGGTTGAAATGGCACTTAAGCAATTGTCGGACAAAGATATTGTTGAGTTAGATGAAGAGCGAAAAGCGGCAATGGTCAGTAATTTATTAGTTGTGCTTTGTAGTGATAAGAGTACACAACCTGTAGTGAATACTGGTAGCTTGTATTAACTGAAAGCTAATTAACGAATGTCACTGCCGAAATTTTTTGTCGGGAGTACATTTGTTAGTTTTTTAAATTCCAAAATTTTGGAGGTAACAGTGGCAGCTAAAAAAAGCTTTCCACTTAGGATCAACCCTGAGGTATTAGCAGCAATGCAGCGTTGGTCTGATGACGAATTACGTAGCGTTAATGCACAAATTGAATACGTACTAAGAAAAGCCTTAGTTGATTCAGGAAGAGTAAAGATCACTCAAAAAGTGGTGACTCTTGTAGAGGATGTTGAAAGCGATAATAGGACTATACCCAAGTAGGCAAAAAAAATGACAGCATTTGCTGTCATTTTTTTTGTATCGATTACTGGCAAAAGAAAGTAAAATTAGACCTTAGGGATTCTAATCTTCTTTTCCGCACTTTCACGATAAATTACTAGGGTTTTACCTATTACTTGTACTTTTTCTGACTTAGTTTCACGACAAATCGCTTCAACGATTAACGCTTTTGTTTCTCTGTCATCAGTTGGTATTTTTACTTTGATCAGTTCATGATGATTTAATGCGTAATCTATCTCAGCTACAACAGCTTCAGTTAAGCCATTGTTACCAAGTAAAACTACTGGTTTAAGTGGGTGTGCTACACCTTTAAGGTGTTGAATTTGTTTTTTGTTTAAGCTCATTTTAAATTTCGTTATCAGTTACCTTGAATTGGCGCTATTTTACCCTTATCTACTAGCTATTACTAATACCAATCACACTAATTTTATAATCAAGGGTCAAAATGGTACTAATAGGGGGGATTTACCTATTTTGTTTTCGCTTTTTATGTTGAAAGTGAATACTTACCGAGTCTCAGTGTTATAATATTTCAATAATTTATGTTCTTTTTTGAGTAAACAAGACATGGCAAGTAAAAAACACAAGGCAAGTAGTCAGAAGTGGCTAGACGAACACTTTGATGATGAATACGTAAAAAAAGCACAACGTTTAGGGTTACGTTCACGGGCAGTTTTTAAACTTGAAGAAATCAATATTAAAGATAGGTTGATTAAACCAGGTATGAAAGTTGTCGACTTAGGTGCAGCCCCTGGAGGTTGGTCAGAATATGCCGTTAAAGTGGTAGGTGAGAAAGGACAAGTAATCGCTTGTGATATTTTGCCTATGGACGCTATTGTTGGAGTTGATTTTCTCGAGGGTGACTTTCGAGAAGAAAGCGTACTTGATGCGCTGTTAACCCGTATCGACGGAAAAAATATTGATGTCGTCATGTCTGACATGGCAGCCAATATGACAGGCAATGAAAGTGCTGACTCAGCGCGTAGTATGTATTTAGTCGAATTAGCGCTAGATATGTGTAGCCAAGTATTAAAAACTAATGGTTCGTTTGTAGTCAAAGTATTCCAAGGTGCTGGCTTTGAAGATTACATGAAAGCGACACGTGCGGTCTTTAAAACGGTAAAAACCCGTAAACCAGACTCATCTAGAGCTCGCTCTAGAGAAGTGTACTTAGTTGCTACTGGCTACAAAGGTTAACAAATAATTTTATTTTTAAATGGATGGATTTGAGCGTAAAGAGTACTTGCTGATTATCAACTGTTGAGTAATTTTTCCTTTATTTTGAACCATGCAGCTTGCAGTTAATCTACTAGCATAAAAATATTTTAGCTGCTTTAATGTAACCAGTTGTTACTAGCGACTAAAGTTAAATAGCGACAAGACTTGAATTGTAGTAAATTAGGCACAATAAACTAGTATAGATTAATTCAAATGAATATATTAAATATCACAAGAGGTCATTAAGTTGAGCGATATGGCGAAAAATCTTATTTTATGGTTAGTTATTGCGGTTGTTTTGATGAGTGTATTTCAAAGCTTCTCCCCAAATACCACAGAAAATCAACAGATGGATTACACCCGTTTTATTAAGGATGTACGTCAAGGTCAAATTCGCGATGCGAGTGTTGATAGAAATGGTGTTATTACCGGTGAAAAACGTACTGGTGAAGCATATAAAACCGTTATTCCAGGTGGCTACGATCGTGATTTAATTAACGATCTTGTTAAGCAAGGTGTTCGTGCTGAAGGTAAACTACCAGAAGAAACGAGTTTCTTAACCACTATTTTTGTTTCATGGTTTCCGATGATTTTGCTTATTGGTGTATGGATTTTCTTCATGCGTCAAATGCAAGGTGGTGGCGGTAAAGGTGCAATGTCTTTTGGTAAATCAAAAGCACGTCAACTTAGCGAAGAACAAATCAAAACAACGTTTGCCGATGTTGCAGGTTGTGATGAAGCTAAAGAAGACGTAGCAGAACTAGTTGACTATTTAAGAGAGCCAACGCGCTTTCAAAAACTTGGTGGTCGTATTCCATCAGGTATCTTATTAGTAGGTCAACCGGGTACAGGTAAAACTTTATTAGCGAAAGCTATTGCGGGTGAAGCGAAAGTACCATTCTTTACTATTTCAGGCTCTGATTTTGTTGAAATGTTCGTTGGTGTTGGTGCATCTCGTGTACGTGATATGTTCGAACAAGCTAAAAAAGCAGCTCCGTGTATTATCTTCATCGATGAAATCGATGCAGTAGGTCGCCAACGTGGCGCAGGTATGGGCGGTGGACATGATGAGCGTGAACAAACATTAAACCAAATGTTAGTTGAAATGGATGGTTTTGAAGGTAATGAAGGGGTAATCGTTATTGCCGCAACTAACCGTCCTGACGTATTAGACCCAGCATTACTTCGTCCAGGTCGATTTGACCGTCAAGTAACCGTAGGTTTACCTGACATTCGTGGTCGCGAACAAATCCTTAAAGTGCATATGCGTAAAGTTCCATTAGGCGATGACGTAAATGCTGAAGTTATTGCTCGCGGTACACCAGGTTTCTCCGGTGCAGATTTAGCTAACTTAGTAAATGAAGCTGCTTTATGTGCTGCACGTACGGCTCAACGTTTAGTAAGTATGAAAGAGTTTGACGCCGCTAAAGATAAAATTATGATGGGCTCTGAACGCAAGACGATGGTAATGAGTGACTCTGAAAGAGAAATGACTGCTTACCATGAAGCTGGCCATGCCATTGTTGGACGTTTAGTACCTGATCATGACCCTGTTTATAAAGTCAGTATAATCCCTCGTGGCCGTGCCCTTGGTGTAACTATGTACTTGCCAGAGCAAGATAGATTCAGCCATTCTAAGCAACATTTAGAAAGCAATATTTCCTCGTTATACGGTGGTCGTGTCGCAGAGCAAGTAATATACGGTGATGATAAAGTGTCTACTGGCGCATCAAATGATATTGAACGCGCAACTAACATTGCACGTAAAATGGTAACGCAATGGGGTTTATCAGAGAAAATGGGACCTATGTTGTTCGCTGAAGAAGAAGGCGAAGTATTCTTAGGCCGCACATCTGCCAAGTCATTACATATGTCTGATGAAACAGCTAAGACCATTGATGAAGAAATCAAAGCGGTAGTTAATCGTAACTACCAACGTGCAGAAGACTTAATCAAAGAAAACATTGATGTGTTACATGCAATGAAAGATTGTTTGATGAAGTACGAAACCATTGATGCTTTGCAAATTGATGACTTGATGGCTCGAACGTCTGTTCGTGCTCCTGCTGGTTGGGAAGACAAAGGTAGCTCAAGCTCTAGTTCAGATAGTAGCGACGGTAAATCGAAAGATGTAAAAGCGACTGATAAAGACGCTGATACAGCTAAAGACACTGAAGAAGTAAGTGAAATAAAGCCTGATACAACTAAGCCAAGCGGTGACACACCAGCAAGCTAATAGGTATTATGACTAAAAATAAGCCTCGGTATTTACTGTAAATGCCGAGGCTTTTTCATATGTAGAGCTTTCAAATTTAGCTTCCATGTAAACACAGAAAGAAAAGATATAATGACAAAAGATAATTTTTCAGCGAGTAAGGTGAATAATAAAAAAGCCGAGCACAAGCAAGATAACCCTCGAGCGCAAGTGATGGGTATCTTAAATGTTACGCCAGACTCGTTTTCTGATGGTGGTAAATTTGCCACGTTTAATAAAGCATTAGAACAAGTTGAACAAATGATTAGCGACGGTGTTGATATTATTGATATTGGCGGCGAATCAACCCGCCCAGGCGCTGTTGATGTCAGTGTGGAAGATGAACTAGAACGTGTTATCCCATTACTTAAAGCGATTAAATCAAACTTTGATATCAAGGTATCAATCGATACCAGCAAAGCTGAGGTTATGTCACAAGCTATTAGTCATGGCGCAGACATTATCAATGATGTACGTGCGTTACAAAATGAGGGTTGTTTAGCTGTACTAGCACAGAGTAATATTCCTATCTGCTTAATGCATATGCAAGGCTTACCGCGTTCAATGCAAGATAATCCGCAATACGAAGATGTTATTGGTGATATCAAACAGTTTTTTATTGGCCGTATTAACGCATGTGAGCAAGCAGGTATTAAGCGAGAACGTCTAATTTTGGATCCTGGCTTCGGTTTTGGCAAAACCTTGGAACAAAACTATCAGTTACTTGCTCAATTAAATCAATTTAGTGATTTAGGTTTACCACTATTGTCAGGAACATCGAGGAAGTCAATGATAGGCAATTTATTAGCACGTAATGTTGACGAACGCCTTGCAGGCAGTATAACTACAGCTATAATAGCCGCACAGCAAAGCGCGAGTATAATTCGAGTGCATGACGTTAAAGAAACTGTCGATGCCCTAAAAATATTATCCATAACAGCTAAATACCAATGATGGTCAGTTGCAGTGAAAAATAATAACGTTAGACGAATCTAAATATTCTCTGTAACAAATAAGCTATACAAGTGAAGTATAAAAGGAAAAAATATGTCAGATCGTAAATATTTTGGTACCGACGGTATCCGTGGATTAGTTGGGCAATACCCAATAACACCAGAATTCGTAATGAAGCTAGGTTATGCCGCGGGTAAAGTACTCGCCGGACAAGGCACTAAAAAAGTGCTGATTGGTAAAGATACCCGTATCTCAGGTTATATGCTTGAATCTGCCCTTGAAGCGGGTTTTTCAGCTGCAGGTATCGATATAGGTCTTCTTGGCCCTATGCCAACACCAGGTATTGCTTACCTCACTAAAACATTCAGAGCCGAAGCCGGCATTGTTATTAGTGCATCGCATAACCCTTTTTATGATAACGGCATTAAATTCTTTTCTGGTACAGGTCAGAAACTACCAGATGCTGTTGAATTAGCTATTGAAGCTGAATTAGACAAACCAATGGGTTGTGTTGAGTCAGCAAAGTTAGGTAAAGCAAGTCGCATTAATGATGCGGCAGGGCGTTATATAGAGTTTTGTAAAAGTAATTTCCCTAGTAGTAAGTCATTGAAAGAGTTAACCATAGTGGTTGATTGTGCTCATGGTGCAACTTATCACATAGCGCCCAACGTATTTCGTGAATTAGGTGCTAAGGTTATTGAAATAGGCACTGCGCCTAACGGCACTAATATCAATGATGGATGTGGTGCTACATCGATGGATGCAATCAGCAAAGCGGTTGTTGAGCATAACGCTGATTTAGGTGTCGCTCTTGATGGTGATGGTGATCGTATTATGATGGTTGACCATACTGGTTATGTTATAGATGGTGATGAAATTATCTATATTATTGCCTGTAACGATCTTAAGTCGGGCCGAAAAGAGGGTGGCGTTGTTGGTACCTTAATGAGCAATATGGGCTTAGAGTTAGCATTAAAAGAATTAGACATTGAATTTGCTCGCAGTAATGTTGGTGATCGTCATGTTATGGAGTTATTAAAAGAAAAAGGTTGGCAACTTGGTGCTGAAAATTCAGGTCATGTTATAAACCTTAATCACACCTCTACAGGTGATGGCATCATTGCCGCACTTAACGTATTAACTGCGGTAATTAAGCAAGAAAAATCATTACATGAATTACGCCAAGGTATTACCATGCTACCGCAACTTCTTGTTAATGTTCGTTTTGCGGGTGAAAACAATCCATTGAATGATGCTGACGTACTTACTGCAGTTGATGATGCTAATGAAGCGCTAACTGGGCGTGGTCGAGTATTATTGCGTAAATCAGGTACTGAACCTCTTATCCGTGTCATGGTTGAAGGACCTGATATGGATGAAGTTACATTATTGGCAAACAAAATAGCTGATTTTGTAAAATTGGTTAAATAATCACAGCTATTGATAACTATCTAGTGCTAAATGCCGCGATAAGTATAAAAAAACTGCAACCAGTAAAAGATATCTGTTAAATACTTGTATCTTTTGCGTAGGTTAGTTACTATCTCGCGGCTTCATTTTAGCAATGACCTCTTTTAAAATTAACTGAAGTCATAAGATAATAACCTAGGCTAAGAGGTATAAATGACTAGACAAGCAATTGTAGCCGCAAATTGGAAGATGAACGGTGACTCAGCCCTAGTTGATACTATGGTTTTAGGATTGGCAGATGTTAAACTTTCATCACACGTTGATGTAGTTATCTGTCCTAGCTTTCCTTATTTATCTGAGCTTAATCAGAAAATAAAAGCAGCTAAGTTAAATGAAGCTATTCATGTCGGCTCGCAAAATGTGAGTGAACATGAAAGTGGCGCCTTTACCGGTGAAATATCCACAGCTATGTTGAAAAACTTAGCGATTAACTATGTAATAGTTGGTCACTCTGAACGTAGAAGTATCTATAAAGAAACCTCTACCCAAGTTGCTAAAAAAGTTCATGCAGCATTAAATGCTGGCTTAACACCAATCTTATGTATTGGCGAGAGCGAAGCAGAACGAGCGACCGGAGAAACAGAAACTGTGTTATCGGCACAGATTCAGCCAGTTATCGATGAGATTGGCATAGATAAATTTATTGATGTTGTTATCGCTTATGAACCCGTTTGGGCCATAGGAACAGGGAAAACAGCATCAAGTGCGATGGCACAAGAAACACATCAGTTTATTCGACAGTTTTTAGCTCAGCAAAGTGAGCTAGTTTCGGATAAAGTACCATTACTCTACGGTGGCAGCGTTAACGCAGCTAACTGTGAAGAATTATTCGCACAAACTGATATAGACGGTGGTCTTATTGGCGGTGCTAGTTTAAAAGCTGAACAATTTAAAATTATTTGTTCCGCAGCGAAAGGAAAGTAAAAATGTTGTATCAAGTATTAATTATCATATACGTACTAATTGCTCTTGCCCTAATTGGTTTAGTGTTAATTCAACAAGGTAAAGGCGCAGACATGGGAGCATCATTTGGTGCTGGATCTTCTGCAACTGTTTTCGGCTCAGGTGGTTCTGGTAACTTCCTAACATCGGCAACAACATATTTAGCGGTAGGTTTCTTTGTTATCAGCTTGATTTTAGGTAATTTAACTGCCAACAAGACTAAGTCTGTTGATGAGTGGAATAACCTAGCAGTTCCTACTGAGCAAGCTATTGATGCCATTCCAGGTGAAAGTCTTGAACCAACTACATTACCAGCTGTTCAAAACAGCGATGTACCTGCATCAGACGAACCTGTTAAGAAAGAAGATAACAGCAACGTTCCAGGTTAAATATTAACTAAACCTCAATTTAGTTAATAAGTAAAACTTAAGTAAGCTTATTCAAGTCATAATGAGTAAATTTACTTAGTAAAAAGATAGTATAGTTTAGTATTGCGCGGATGTGGCGGAATTGGTAGACGCGCCAGCTTGAGGGGCTGGTGACTTAGGTCGTGGGGGTTCAAGTCCCCCCATCCGCACCACTAAACTTATACAATAGATATTTAAAGGCCGATTCATAATGAATCGGCCTTTTTTCGTTTAGTTGGCAATAATTTCTGATAAGGCTAGGTTCCAACAACTCAAGTCGCTTTACTTTAGAAGAAAGGTACAACTAATATCTCATGAATTTATTTCATGCATGTAAGTATTAAAAGTAATTTTAATTCATGGCTAATATTGAATAGAATGATGGAAATATTTAACTTTAGGTAGAATAATGAATAATACTATTAAAAAGGCACTCTGTAGTAATAACCATGCATTAGCTCCGTTTATTTTAAGGCTCACTTTAGGCATTATATTTATTGGCCATGGTTGGGGAAAGTTATTCGCAGAAGGAAACCCGGCCGGTTTCGCTGGTTGGTTAGCTAGTATGGGATTAGAGCCTAGTTACTTACTCGCTATTGCCGCTGGTTTAGCTGAAACAGGCGGTGGGTTATTACTTATCGCGGGATTGTTTACACGTGTTGCAGCAAGTAGTTTAGTGGTTGTTATGTTAATTGCCATTAGCTTTGTGCATTTAGATGCAGGCATGTTTGGTAAAGGTGGTTACGAATTTCAACTGCTACTTTTAGTTGGAGTTTTAAGTTTACTAATCCAGGGTGCTGGAAAATACTCTCTTGATGAGATAATTTATAAAAAACTGTAACCTTATACAACCCAGTTAACCATATAAAAATTGGCTGGGTTTTACCGCTACCCCAAAAGGTACTACTTTTGAATAACTACAAGTTGTTACCTGCACTGTTGTCATTATTACATACTCGTAATCTTACAGAATCAGCAAAAGCACTTAATGTGACGCAATCTGCGATGAGTAAAACATTAACGCAAATACGCGATGCCTTTCATGATCCTATCTTAGTCAGAGAAGCTAATTATTTTGTACTTACACAAAGAGGCGAAGCGTTAAAAGAACAACTTCCGAGCTTGATTCAATCATTAGATAATTTATATTTACCAAAAGAATTAAAAATTGCATCATGCCAACGTAAATTTACATTGGCCTCAAGTGATTATGTTTCACAATTTATCTTACCTGATATTTGCGCTCAAATGGTTAAAAGTGCACCACAAGTGAGTATTGAATATCAGTTGTGGCAAAAAAATTGGTTACAAGAATTATCGCAAAGACCTGTAGATTTAGTATCGACTATAGCTGATGCAATACCAGAAAACTTGTACGGTAAAAAAATGGCTGAAGACCATTTAGTCATGGTTATGCGTAAATCGCACCCCAAAGCCGCAAGTACATTTTCTATTTCAGATTATGTTAATGCCCAGCACATTGTCATAAGTGGTGGCGGAGACAAAGACAGCCCAATTAAAGAGGCATTATCTGCACTTAATAAAGAGAGAAAAGTCTTTGCTTCAGTGCCATTTTTCACTTCGGCCATAGAGCTTTTATTACAAACAGATACCATTTTAACAACACCATTGCATATTGCCGCTGACTTTTCACAATTACATAACTTAGAAATAAAGCCTTTACCGTTAGATATTAAACCCCATCAATATTACATATTGTGGCATGCAAAAAATAACTTAGATCCTGAACATAAATGGTTTAGAGAATTATGTTATCAATTATTCAAAGCGCATCTAACTAAAACAATAAACTACGGATTACAACTTCTTAAAAAATAGTTCATGAGCATTAAGAATAAAAGCTCCTTAATGCTCATGAACTATGAATTTTTAGCATAGTTGAAATGAAGTAATGTGATTTTTATTTATAGTTTAAGCAAGTTAGTATTCAAAAATAATTAATCATTGTGAGAAGTGTATGGATTTATCAGCGTGGCTACCTTTAGCCGCCATCTGCCTGTTAGGCGCTATGACACCAGGTCCCAGTTTAGCTATTGTTTTAAAGCATACGGTATCTGGCGGGCGAAAGAATGGTTTTGTTGTCAGTATTTTTCATGGCGCGGGTATTGCGCTTTATGCGATATTAACCGTGTTAGGTATGGCGCTAATTATTAAGGAAACCCCTTGGTTATTTAACCTGATTAAATATACTGGGGCAGCATTTTTACTATGGCTTGCATTCAAAGCATTCACCTCAAAATCAGCTTTAGGAAAGGTAAAGCACGAAGCTATATCTGTAACGTTAAAGCAAAGTGCTTGGCAAGGCTTTATGATTGCGTTTTTAAACCCTAAAATAGCCCTGTTTTTTATCGCTTTATTTAGCCAATTTATCGATGCGAATGCCAGCTTAGAACAAAAAGTCATTATGGTATCGACGGTAGGAGGCATCGATGCATTATGGTATTGCTTGATTGCTCTGCTTTTCTCTAAGTCGACCATTTTGGAAAAGTTACGTAATAATGTTCATATAGTCGACAAAATAACAGGCGTTATTTTGTTAGCGATTAGTGCAAGAATATTATTATAATCGGCTAAGTTAAGGGCCGTTTAAAAAGATGATTATATTATTATTAAAACACCGCTCAGGGGCTAAGGATTAAATATAGCGTTATGCTTAATTTAATCTTTAATGAAGTCTATAAAATATTTCACTTTGAGTTGCACAAATGCATTATCAGGATAAACAGCACTGATAGGTACATACATAGGATCAGGGTTAGTTAATATCACGTTTAATCGGTGAGCATGATGTACATATTAACTATCCCATAAAAATAACAATCAACTCTATTTTACTTTATTCATATTTACCTCACATTTGCATTTTATAATATAATACAATTTTAGATATCAATTAGTGTTTTTATAAGGTGTTGATATGAAGATATTAAAGCTTACTGTACTTATCTCTTACCTAGCTTTTACTCATACTGTTCTTGCTCATACGTTAATAACCTATGCGGATGCAAAAACTTCTCCTGCTGTTTATATGGATAACGGGAAAGAAGGCGATTCGATTGGCGATCAATGGATTTTTGACCAACCCTTACTTGATGAACATGGTAATAAACTGGGCAGTAATAGCGGCTTCTGCATCAGAACCCAAGTGGGACATAGCTCACAATGCCAATGGACTTTAACATTCAAACACGGAACCATTGAAGTTTCGGGTCGTGAATTTGATCAAGGTGAATCTGCGGTAAGCATTAGCGGAGGTACTGAAAAGTATCGTGGAATATCGGGTGAATTGATTACTATCAAACAACCAAATGGTACTTTTAAACAAACCTTATTGTATTCACTAACGCTTAAAAAAAATGAACGTTCGGCTTTATTATTAATTAATGGTGTTAGAGAAAATGCACATTATGCTTGCAGTGAATGCCATAGTGAAACAGGCAACCCAGTAATAACCGATAAATATGATAAGCAATCGCCTATATTAGCTGGGCAATACCGTGATTATCTTAAAACGCAATTATTACACTTTAAATCAGGTCGTCGATATAGCAAAGAAATGGAAAATGTTTTACGCGATTATACTGAAGCTGAAATTACGCAAATAGCCGATTATTTCTCTGCACAACACCTGCTATCGTCAAAACGCGTAAACCCCACTATCGATACCCTAGTACATAACAAAGCAGAAGATGCACTGTGGATTAAGCAAGGTAAGTTACTTTATGAAATGGGTGAAGAACAGCGTAATATATTAGCTTGTGTCAATTGTCATGGTGAAAAAGGACAGGGTAATGCCAACGACTATTCTCCCATGCTTACCGGTCAACATGCGCGTTATATTCGTATGACTTTATCGGCGTATAGGGATGGTAGTCGAACAACAGATAAATATTTACCAGGAAGCATATCCAATACCATGTCTAAACTGAGTAAACAACTAACCGACGATGACATAAAATACCTTGCTGCGTATATACAATCATTAAACCCTTAGGTGATAAATTAGGCTTCGTAAAATAATCTTGTCGATAGGTATGGCTTCTATATCAAAGTGTTTGTTTATTTTAAAGCGTAAATGTGAAGGCAAGTAAATATTTTAGTAAACGGCTATAAATAGAATGATGACTAATCTTTGCTTTAATCTCAGCTTGAATTAACTGACTTGGCTTTTACAAATTATGCTTTTAGCGAAAAATGTCAATATTTTTGTACTTATTGAGCCACTATTAATCAAAAAACAATAAACGTACTTTACTTCAATAGATGACAAAATATTAATTTGGTATGCCAAAGACATACCTAGTCGTGAAATTGTTGAAACAATAATTATCAGTTTATTGCGCCGCTTGAATAATCGCATATCCCCTTCGTTTTTAGGGCACACCCCAAGATTTTCCCTTCACTTTTTCCTTTCGAATAATAATCATTAATACGGTTAAAAAAGGCTGAAGTCACCACTCTAATGTCATTTACCTAAGTATTTAAACTACTTTTTATAAGCGATTTATCTGAATGATTGACGCATCAATTTATTATTATTCTTATTTTGATAAATCATCAGGTTAGTAATAATACTGTAATAAATAGTACTTCTTGTTGTGATATTTTGTACGGTTTTGTTAAAAAAATGTAGCCAAGGCGTATATTTGAGTGTATTGTTTTTGAGCACCATATATGACAGCGCTGTCATAAAAAGACAGCGCTGTCTTGTGGAGTGAAAGGTTAAGCCAATGATTTATCTAGTTTATAAAAAATGGATTTTGGCAACTTGCAAGGTTAAAAACCTTGCTAGCGCAGGCTGTAATATTGGCGAAGGTATAAAATTATAAAAATAAAGAACCCTAATAAAAGCCAGTTAACTGGCCACCACACAGAGGTAAGTATGAAAAGATTATTAACAGCATGCGCAGTAACCGCCGCTTTAGCTTCTACACAAGTATTAGCAGCAGCACCTGGAAAACCTGCACTTACAGGGCAATACGCCAACTACAACGGTAAAGGCTTTGTTACTGTTTCTGGCGAAGCAGGAGCATACAAATCACTTGTATCACGTGTTGATGTCGTTGATTTACCGGTTACTTGGTCTCCAGCTTGGAGCGGCGATGCGGCGTCATCATGGCAAGTACTTGTTAATGGAGAAGTTGCCGTTTCAGGTTCGGGGGCAGGTGGTAGTGCGATTGTTCCAATTACCAGTGGTGGTCTAAAAGAGATTGTTGTGCGTTTATGTAATGATGATGGTTGTGTTGACAGTGCTGCTGATCAAGCTGTTATTTCCGATACCGATGGCTCACACCTAATGCCACTTGGCGAGCAAGTTGATTCTGCAAATACTAATTATGCACAATCTAAAGACCAAATCGTTGGTACTTATTTTGTTGAGTGGGGCATCTATGGTCGTAAATACTTTGTTGAAAATGTACCTGCTAATAACTTAACACACATCATTTATGGTTTTATTCCAATGTGTGGTGAAAACAAATCACTTAAAGATGGTAATGCGTCTGGTTGGAGTGTACTTCAAGCTGATTGTGCACAAAGTGAAGATTACGAATTAGTCATTCATGATATGGGCGCAGCTTTTTGGCGTCAAAATGGTGCTGTTAAAGCCATGAAAGTTGACGGAACAGCGGTAGGTTATGGTGAAGTTGGTATGGGTAACTTTGGTCATTTAATGGCGCTTAAACAAGGTAACCCACACCTCAAAATAGTTCCATCAATTGGTGGTTGGACACTTTCAGACCCATTTTACGGTTTTACGAATAAAGCAAACCGCGATACGTTTGTTGCTTCTTCTAAGGAATTCTTAAAAACTTGGAAGTTTTTTGATGGTATTGATATCGACTGGGAATTCCCTGGTGGTGGCGGTGCACAAGCTTCATTAGGTGATCCGGTTAATGACGGGCCAGCTTATGTCGCGTTAATGCAAGAGCTTCGTGCAATGTTAGACGAACTTGCTGCTGAAACGGGTCGTGAATACGAACTTACCTCAGCTATTGGCGTAGGTTGGGATAAAATTCAAGATGTTGATTATGCCGCTGCGGCAGAATACATGGATAACATCTTTATGATGTCATACGACTTTTATGGTGCATGGGGCAGTGAGACTGGCCATCAAACAGGCCTTTACTGTGGTGCTCATATATCTGCTGATAAATGTGCGGGTACAGGTGAGTTTGGTCCAACAACGGTTACAGATAAAACGAAAGCAGGCAACTTAGGACGTGATTCTTATGCTCCAGCAGGTATGCCAGAGTATACAACAGCTAATGCAACGCGTTTATTGTTAGATCAAGGTGTACCAGCCCATAAATTAGTTGTTGGTGCAGCAATGTACGGACGTGGTTGGACTGATGTTCAAATGGTTAATGGCAGCCCAATTGGTGCTGTGGGTAATCACGTAGACAGTTCAGAGAATAACCCTTTAGTTGCTGAAGGTGGTGAAGGAACATCAGTTGACGAAGCTGCATGGGCATGGGAAGCAGGTATCATGGATTACCGTGGTGCGCTTAAATTCATGGCAGCAAATTCAAATGCCAAGTATGTTTGGGACAGCCAAGCTGAAGCATCATTCATTTGGGATGAAGTGAGTAGTACGTTAATAACATTAGATACGCCACGTTCAATTGAAGCAAAAGGCGTATACTTGCAAGCACAAGGTTTAGGTGGGATATTCTCTTGGGAAATCGATGGTGATGGCGGTACCGAAGCAGAGCGTACACTAAATGCAATGAATAAAGCGGTAGGTAATGCAGAAGGGATCACTGATTGGGCAGTAACGCCAACTCCGACTCCGACGCCGACGCCGACGCCGACTCCGACGCCGACTCCAACGCCAATAGAAACTCCATGGATTGGTGGGCAAACATCAGTAAGTAATGGTGATGTGGTATCTTATGGTGGTGCGTGTTTTGAAGCGAAAAATAACCCTGGTGTTTGGGAAGCTCCAACGTCTGTATCTTGGTTCTGGACTGAAGTTCCTTGTTCGGGTGTAACGCCGACTCCGACGCCGACTCCGACGCCGACGCCGACTCCGACGCCGACGCCGACTCCGACGCCGACGCCGACTCCGACGCCGACGCCGACTCCGACTCCGACGCCAACGCCAACGCCGACACCTATAGAAACTGAATATGTAGCTGGCACCGCTTATACTGCGGGCGAAATTGTTAGCAACGTTGGCAATATGTACCAATGTGATATTTCTGGATGGTGTTCGTCAGCATCTGCTTATCATTACGCTCCTGGAACAGGTAGTGCATGGGCAAGTGCATGGACACTTGTAGAGTAAGCAATACAAGGCTTAGAACAACTGATTTGACAGCGAGAATACAGCTGCTAAATCAGTAAGCCTTTAATAATGAGGGGCAGGAAAATGTATATCGTTTTTCAGTCATAACCTCTTGAAAGGCCTATTCGAAAGAGTAGGCCTTTTTCATGCGTTAGCTATAAAGCCAAGATGAAGTTCAGCTATTTTTACCAATGTAATTTAGAGCCTACACCAGAGATATTTAGCGACACCTATTTGCAGAGATCGATAATTATAGAGTTTTAGTATTTCTATATGCGCCATAACAATAGCCAAATTACTAACGCGGGTGAGCTCTGAATTGATTCGTGCTAGCACAAAATTAAAAATCAAACGGAACTGCATCTAACTTTAATAACCGGGAAATCAATGAGCGGTCGAATTGACTTGGATTAATTTGAGGGGAGGGGCTTCATCATCAATGAGATGTTAATCCCAATGCCGATCTGCAGCTTCTTCCATTTCTGCAATTAATAATAAAGCACCTGAAACATATACACAGACAATCAATAATTATTTACCTATGGGGACAAAATATCTTAATCTTACTGCTGGGTTTTCTTGCTGCTATCTTCAGGTAAATCAGAACGAGGATCATCAAGCATCAGCACTAATTTATCACAAAGATCTTGCTTACCTATCTGATCAAGTTTGCTATGCTGTACTTTAGTTTGTTGTTTTGCATGAGCTAAACTTTGTATTTTAAATTTGCTATAACTTGCTTTAAAACCTTCATCTTCATCTGCAGCTTGTTCCATTAATAACCAATAGATCTGCCATCGATTAGCATTACGTTTTTGCCACGTTTTTAGACTGCTATCTAATTCTTTTTTATCAACAAAGTTATATGAAATACATTGGTTGAAGTAGCTTTCCCACATATCTTTAGCGGTATGAGCCTGCAAAGGAATCGCTAGGGGATTTAAAGTCGCTTGTTTTTTTTGTGCCGCAAGAGTGCTCATTGGGTTAGTTGCGATGAGAGCTAATAGGCTTGCTGTAATTATTTTTTTTATATTCATATAATCCCCCGTTGAATAACGATGTAATAAATTTAATGACTTAAGAATAAGATGTAACTGTACAGATTTTTATTGGCATAACTTAATGCTATTCACTAAGTTTTACAGCCAATTATTATAACCTATTGGCTGAGCAATAACGGCACTAATTCAGGTAGGAGACAGTTCTTTTTTTTGTTGTGGGATAAGCCAATGTTTCACTATTTTTAAGCGCAGAGGTAATTGCATAAAAACAGGAGGGTTTATTTGGTTTTGATAGGAGTTATGCATTGTTTTATATAGGATTAATCTAAGCTTGTGATTTGTTGTTATACCTTTAATAATACTGGTGTATTGGGTTATAAATAGGCAAAATAGGATAACAAATAATAATTATAATAATGTAAGTTTAGGAGTAATAATCATGAAGAGTTCCTTTGATACAGGATGGCTGGATTGGATAGAAATCAACATTAATCGCGACTGCGATATTATCGGTATGTATGACATTTTATTAGAGCACGATTTCTGTCCAATACTTATTAAAAATAGATTAAAGCTAACTGACCAAGACTTACAACTAGCTAATAGAATACCTCTAGAAAATGCAAAAAACGACAACGCTCAGGCTAAGTTATTACAACAAACAACAGAGATTATCGAGGCTGAAGACCGTGTTTTCTTGCCAAACGCCGAAAAAATAGATACTGAGGATAAATTAGAATTATTCAAAATTGATAACTTTCTTAATGCTAATGAATGTATTGAGCTCATATCCCTTATTCGCCATAATCTCCGCCAATCAACCACGACAAATGAGTCTGGAAATCTTAAAAGTTATCGTACCAGTAAGACCTGTGATTTAAGTTTAATCAACCATGCGCTTGTTAATGATATAGACAGACGCATATGTAATGCTCTTGGCTTTGACTCCAGTTATTCTGAGGGTATTCAAGCACAATGGTATGACGTAGCTGAAGAGTTTAAACCGCATACCGATTATTTTGAACCTAATAGCAAAGAGTTTGAAGATCATGCCAGAATACGAGGTCAGCGCACTTGGACTTTTATGCTTTTCCTCAATAATACCCTTAAAGGTGGCGCAACCAAATTTACCCGTATTGATAAAGGTTTCACTCCTAAACGGGGTACCGCTTTATTATGGAACAGCCTAACGCCTGAAGGTAAAGAAAACATTGAAAGTATGCATTGGGGCATGCCAGTTGAAGATGGTTTTAAAGTTATCATCACTAAATGGTTTCGCCTTAATGGTAAAGGTAAACGTTTTATAAAAGAGCCTAATGAATATATACCTGCCTACACCGACGAAGGTTTTCTCAAAGCAAGATTACCCGAAGCTCTTTTTACAAAAATCTATGACTTTTATCAAGCGAATGAAAATAAAGCGATAAATGAACATGTTGAAGGATTCATTACCAGTACAGAGAAGCAGGTTCCTAGCGAACTTATCCAGCTTACTGAGGATTTAAAGAAAGAAATTCACCAAGTGCTGCAACCTTTGGTGGAGGCATGGATTGGTCATTACCTCAAACCAAGTTTTGTCTTTGGTATCCGCAGGTATCGAAATGGCGCCGTATTAAAACAACATCGCGACAGAGGTAAAACACATGTTGCCAGTGTGATTATTAACATTGAACAATTGGTTAGACAGCCTTGGCCGCTAGTCATTGAAGATCATAATTACCGTAAACATCATCTTTTACTCAGCCCTGGCGATATGGTCTTTTATGAAGGTGCAAAGCTTACTCATGGGCGACCTATAGCTTTTGATGGAGATGAGTTTTGTAATGTTTTTGCTCACTACCAACTAGCTTAACTTCAATTATTAAAGTTAAGCGCTAAAAGTTTATACCTTTTACCATAACGGGCAATACATTGTGTAGTTGCCCGTTTTTCTTGTCTAGTAATAATTTTTAGTATGCTTATGAACAAAAAATGCCTGTCAGAGATAAACTGACAGGCATTTAATAGGAATAACCTAGTATCCCTATAACGTTCTACTATTTACTTTATTGTGGATTAAGGCCTAACTTTTGAAGTACTAGTTTGAAGTTATCACGGCGTTCTTTAATCGCGTGAACTTCACCACTAACAGGACAATGATCGTCAGGACAACCACGGTTGACAATACCTGATACAGCATCTACAAATGCAGTACCTACCATGCCACCATCAACATATTTTTTAAGTTCTGCATGATAGTTCCAATCGGCATATGGGCCACCTTCATTATCGTAGGCTTGCACAGAGCTAACCCAAAAGAATAAACCAGCAATCCACTTAATCTCTTTGTGCTCTTCAGAGCTACAAATTAACCCTGGGTTTGAACACAAATCTAAATCAGCGTATAGCGGGCTATCAGGTGCAGCTGCAACAGTAGTTCCATCAATCGTTGTACCAATGGTGTCAGGGTCAACGTGTGAACGACCAACAAAATGGTTCAATGTACCGAAGTTCTGTCGACCTGTAGTTTGTATTACACCACGTCCCCACCAGCCACAGCCTTGAACACTTTCATCGCTACCATCCCAGATAAAGCTACCTGCTTTTTGGCCAACATACTGCTGACATTCTTCACGTTCAAACACTTGCTTAGACGTATCAATAGCGGTTGGTACCGTATTACAGTGACCTGCGTTAGTCCAACGACCAACTTTACCGTTAACTAAAAGTCCTTGCTCTGCAAGTACAGCGTCTGGTGCAGCGAAGATTGGCGCTGGTGCACCGTACCATTTAGCATGAGTGTTAGCAGTTTGTTCCATTTTCTCATCACGAGGACAAGAATAAGCATGGTCTTTTCCTGAAACCGGATGAGTACCATAATCAGCATATTTCTGACCTAATTGGCCACAACTTGCGGTCATTGGGTAATCAACTTTTGCGCCGTATTTAACTTCAGACCAGTTATTTTCATCACAAGCATCGAAACGAATAGTTTCTTGCATACTTTGTGATAAGAATGCGGCAATAGCGACTTTAGCGTATTTAGCATTGGTTGCATCATCAGCCGTACCATCAACTAACCAGAACTTATCGCCAGCAACACCAACGTTGTGCATTGAGTTTAAGCCAGTTAAAAAGTCAGCCCATTTATAGATTGTTGATGGAACCCAAGATGAAGTAGGTGTTTCGTATAAAAACACTTGGCTATCCATTACTGACTCAATACCTGATAAGTCGCTGTTCAGAGAAGCAATACTTGTTAATGGCGAAACACCAGAGCCAGCACCGACATAATAAAGAGGCACTTTAATACTTTGGTAGCTCGCTATTTTACTTGTTAACGTTGCGCTATCAGCATCAAACAATACCGCGAAGATATTGCTGTGAGCCGCTTTACGTATTTTACTCTCACCAGCGCTATTACCCATAAAGTAAGTGGTTGCTTGAGCTGTAGGTACAGAAGACAACATTGCTGGCGCTTGGACAAAATCAGTGACTTGTTTTACGTACTCTAACGCGTTATGCCATTGCTCACTTGAGTAGCTGGCTGAGCTACTTGATTTAGTAAAAGCAATAAAGTCAGCTTTTGCGGCACCTTGATAAAGGCCTAGTTTATCAAGTAAGTCAGCAGATGCTTTTGCTGCCGCATTCCACACAGATCTTTTACCTGAGTGGGTAGCATAGGCAAAATCACCAATACTTAAGGACCAACCGACCGTTGCGTTTGGCGCAAGCGTAGATAATATTAAGTTTTGCGCTTGTGCCCAACCCTTAGCATCATCAGTTAAAGCATCAATGTCACTAACGCTAATATTGTTAGTATTAGTTCCAGTTAACGCTGCAGTTAACGATGCTTTTACGGCAATTACGCCTAAAGATGCACCTTTATCTGCGGTAATATTATCAAGAACATTACTGCTAATGATTACTGATTCAGTGCCAAGTAGTTTTGCTTTTTGAATTAAGGCAACGAAGTCACTTTCTAACTTGGCATTATCTGCTAAGTCTGCGCTGTTGATAGCATTTACAGTGACCGTATCTGGCACTGCTGAAGATGGGCTTGCTACAACAAAATCACTCGGCCAGCCATTAACTTTCAAACTTACCGGATCTTTAGCATTTGGTAACGATAGCAGCGGCGCTGTACCTTGTGCAGTACCATCGCAGTTTACTTTCCATGTCCAAGTATCATCACTACCGGGACGAGAAGAGGTTTCCCATTTCGCGGTGAAAGCAATGTAGTCATCATTAACGAGAATATCGCCAGCTTTAGCTGTTTCACCTTGAGACCAGACACTGTAATCAGTACATTCACCACCTGGAGTCGGTGTCGGTGTTGGAGTTGGCGTCGGTGTCGGCGTCGGTGTCGGCGTCGGTGTCGGTGTTGGAGTCGGCGTTGGCGTCGGCGTTGGAGTTGGCGTCGTACCACCCACTAGAGTCCATGCGCTTGCCCATGCAGTACCAGTACCCGGAGCGTAAGCCCAACCTGAGTCAGAAGAACACCAGCCTGCAACATCACAGCGATATGATTGACCACCATTGCTCACAATATCACCAGTAGCATAAGCTGTACCTGCGATATATGCACCTGTAGGAGGCGTTGGAGTTGGAGTTGGAGTTGGAGTTGGAGTCGGAGTCGGAGTCGGAGTTGGAGTTGGAGTCGGAGTCGGAGTCGGAGTCGGAGTCGGAGTTGGAGTTGGAGTCGGCGTCGGTGTTGGAGTCACATCACCAGAACATTCATGTTTTACAGACCAACTGCCATCACTTCCTGGTGCTGATTTAGTCCACCAATTAGCAGTGTAAGCACTACCGTTAAATTGCATCACATCACCTGTGTTAGCGTGATCAGGATTTCCTTGCCAGTCTACCTGAGGGAAGTCTGGGTATACGTTGATGCCCTCGCAGCTTTGTGCTGCAAATGCGTTTGTTGAAATCACAGTACTTGCAGCAAGTGATATCGCGATAAAAGTTTTATTTGGCTTAAAGCCTGCCTGTTTGAGTTTCATTCAAATTCCCATATTTAATTTATTATTGTTTTAATAGCGCATGGATATGACTTGAAGTCTTTTAAATATTCCTTGTGTTTTTTTTGCCCTTTATGTCCGTTTTTCATGCGTATTTCAAACTATCACGCTGTTGACAGCGCTGTCAACTGACTGTTTTTTTTGATGTGTAAATTGACGTTTAACTATAATTAAGGGAATTAAACATGTAAGTAATTGATAAATAGCTATTAAATCATTTGTTAACAGTGTGTTACGGGAGCGGTTTATTCGGAATTATTTTAATATGAAAAAAATGATATAAAAAATATTAATAGTGAAAAATTATGGTTAGATCTGATTATAAAATCTATTGTTTCCCCATATAGAATTGGAGAGTAAATATAACTGGGGTAAAGTCTTTTATTGTTATTTCTAAAGTTATTAAGTTTAAAAAATATTTTGTGCGTTTGTACATTTTTAAGCGGCAGGTAAAGAGCTTTGAACCTTGTTAACTAAGGAAAATCGACATTGTGAAACCTAGCTTCTCTCTCACTGTGAGGGTAAAGTCGCATCGAGTCTAGATTCTTATAATTATTTGTGTGATTAACAAAAATGCCAATATTATCAGTATAAATACGCTATGTAATTCTCAATGTCATTTATAACCAAGTGATAATTTATAAACTAAATAAGCCTATTTGAATTAATTTAGTGGTCATCACATATCTATTAAAAATGATACTGATGACAATGAATAATTCTGGTGATGTATTGACGAAAACGACCTTATCATCACCATAAAATTTGATATCATTAAGCTCAGAGTTACAGTGATTATAGTTTTTCATTTTTAATATATTCCCCTTACAGAACATCTATGGAGAATATAGTCATTGTTACTGAACATCTTCCTTTGAGTGCTATCACTATGATTGAAATTAAAACAGCCGCTTATCGCCGTGCTAGCTTTGCGTTAGCGTTAGGCTCTTTCCTTGTCTTTTGTAACTTGTACATGTTTCAACCTATGCTGCCATTGATGGCTGAAAAGTTTAATGCCAGTGCGATAGAAATTAATTGGTTACTTGCATCATGTACCTTGATGTTAGCGCTCACTCTGGTTCCATGGGCTGTCATTTCTGAAATCATTGGTCGTCGTAAAGTGATGATGATAAGTCTTTGTTTGTTACCGTTTACCGGCATGGCAATGTTACTAACCGATTCTTTGATGATGTTAACGTTAATGCGAGGGGTAATGGGTATTGCACTGGCTGGTTTTGTCGCTGTTGCTGTAGCCTATATGGCTGAAGAGTTCAGCACTAAAGCGTTTATGATTGGGGTAGGCGGTTATATTAGTGCCAATTCATTGGGAGGAATTTCCGGGCGATTATACGGCGGTTTTGCCACTCAATATTGGGGGTGGGATATAGCTGTTATTGGTATGGCTATATCCAGTTTACTCGGGGTACTATTCGTTAGCCGACTGTTGCCAGAACAACAACATTTTACCCCGAAAAAAGGTCAGTTTCGCAATCATAATAAGCGCGTTATAGGTCACTTAAAAAAACGCGAATTATGGTTTGCTATGCTTATTGGCGGGGTAAACTTTGCCTTGCTCGTTAACCTTTATACGGTAATGGGATTTCGTCTTATCGCCCCGCCTTATTCATTGTCAATCAGCCTAACGTCGATGATTTTTCTTTGTTATCTTAGCGGTACTATTTCAGCAAAATTAAGTGGCCGTTGGAGTCAATATTACAGCCCAATTAAGGGCATGGTGTTAGGTACAACTGTTAGTGCAGTTGGTATGTGTATCGCCGCATATGATTCATTGTATGCAATGGTTATTGGCTTATTGTTTATAGGCTCAGGGGCATTTTTTACCCACTCACTTGCCTATGCTTGGGTAAGTCAAAAAGCAAAGGTAGCCAAAGCAACAGCCACTGCTTTATACCTAGTCCACTATTACGTTGGCGGTAGCTTAGGTGGTTTTTACTTAATTGCCTGTTGGCAATATGAGGCGTGGTATGGAGTACTTGCTGGTGGCATGGTTTTGTATGGCTTAATTTACTTATTGTGTTGGCGATTACATTGCCATTCAGGGCCACTACTCAAAGCGAATGAACAGTAAAGCTAACAGGGCTTTTCTCTAACTCACATCACTGCAGTTGTTGATGTAGAGCAACATTTTTCTATAGACTCGCGGTGTTTTGTTGTCATAAATAATTGGGAACGGTAAAATAAGCGTAAGCCCTCAGTGGTGTAAAATAACTCGCTTTGCTAGCGGTTAAGCAAAAAGTTAAGTAAATGAAGTTATCAGTTTTTATATAATAGTAATGGTGGAGTTAACAGGTGTTAAGAGTAAATAATCATGGTAGTTAACTTAGATAAAAAGTTAACTCAAAGCTCAGATAAATTAAACAGCAACCAGCTGTATAATAATTATGAAGAGCAAGGTTACTTTGTTATTAGAAATTATTTTAGTGCCGCTGAAATAGAATCACTCAGAGAAGTTGTTTTAAAGTTTCACCAGTTATGGAAAAAAGATAACGCCGAATTCTATAAAGAAGTCGCGTTCAATTCGTCCTTAATTACCGGTAGTGAATACTTAGAATCCGACGACAGAATAAAGCTTTTTAACTTTATCAGCTGTAACAAAATGATGGCTATTGTTGATGCAGTGATAAAAAATAATTCAGCCTTTATGAATACCCAATTGTTTTTTAATCCGATTAATCCAGAGCTTAAAGATTTTTGGCACCGAGATTGTCAGTATGATCACGACATAGACGTGCAAAAAGTCGTTATTCACGAGACACAAGTCGTGCACTTACGTGTGCCTTTATTTGATGAACTTGGCATGGAACTAGTGCCGGGCACACATAAACGCTGGGATAGTGAAGAAGAGTTTAATGTTCGCCAAGAAGAAAAGGGCAGGTTGAGTAATGAAGCCCTTTCTACAGGTAAAAAAATTGAATTAGCCGCTGGCGATTTGTTAGTTTTTTCTGCGGATATGATCCACCGTGGTTTATACGGTATGGACCGATTAGCACTTGATATATTAGTGTTTGATTCAGCGGGTGATTTTGTTGATTATGTAGATCCCGATTGTTTACCTGATAGCGCCATGTTAGAGCAAATTGACAACTCAAGGTTATTTGCCAATACCCTTGAGTTAATTTCACAGACTGAAGGGTAACACCTAAAATTAATAGGTTACGATCCTATGGATGAGACTCGGGGATGTCATCCCCTGTATTGTATACCTTCAGTAACGCTATTTTATAAATACTATTAGTGTATTACCGGCACCATACCAAGCATTTGCATAAATTGTGCGCTAATAATAAACACACCTAATACCGCCGCCGTTGTTAATGCTACTTTTCCGCCCCTCACTTGATACATGTTAACGCCAGACTGGATCGCGGTATCGAGTGTTTTTCTTCGTTGCTTCCACACCATTAAAACAGGTAAGAATATCGCCAAAATTACCAGTGCGATAGCTGCATATCCCAACGCCATGATAAAACCTTGCGGGTAAAATAACGCGAAACCTAAGGGTGGTGTAAAAGTAACTAATGCGGTAATCAATCTGTCTTTATTAGAGTCGCTTTTATTTAGTACGTCACTGAAAAAGTCGAATAAGCCTAAACTGACACCCAAAAAAGAAGTCGCCAGTGCTAAGTTAGCAAAAAGGGTTAAGGTGTTAGCGATGGCAGAGCTTTGCAGTAAAGACGATAAGCTGGCGATAAAACCATCGAGCCCTTGGCTGTCATAAAGACTTTGCTGACTGATCACACCTTGGCTAACAATTTGCCAAAATAAATAGGTAACTAACGGCATAGACGCGCCAATAATCATCACTTTACGTAGTGAGTGAATGTTAACACCCATATATTTCACAATAGAAGGAATAGAGCCGTGGAAGCCAAAAGACGTTACTATCACTGGAATAGCTGAGATTATTAGGCCTTGTTGCATTGGCATATTAAGTAAATATTCGCCTTGAATATGAGGCGTTAATATAAAAAAGATACTCGTTAATACCATCACTTTTATAATAAACAAAACCCGGTTAATTTTATCAACGGTACTTGCGCCTAAGGTAATAATAGAGCCAAATAATATTGCAAAAGCAATTGCACCAGTTTGTGGCGGAATTTCTACTGCACTCCAGTTCGAAAGCATTAACTGTAATTGACCACCACCACCGGCGATATAGGCGGCGCAAAGCGAATAAAAAAGAAAAATCATAGAAAAATTAGCGATGATCTGACCTTTTTTTCCGAGTATATTTTTGGCCAAGGTGTTTAATGTGGCGTTAGGTGGAGCGTGTTGATGCAACTCTAACGTGAGCAGGGCGGTATAAGTCATTAAGCACCAAGCAAAAAATAATATGACCATGGCCGTTAAAAATCCTAAGCCAGAAGAGGCGATAGGTAATGCTAACATTCCTGCGCCAATAGTTGTGCCAGCAATGATTAGCATGCTACCGATTGTTTTATTTATTATCACGGTGATGTATCTCTGTACAAAAAATTTATGAAGTTAACATAAAAGGAACGAGAGACAATTGGAATTATTTTCGATAAATAACTGAAAAGATTTGTAGAGGTTAATTTACAGGGATTTATTTGGCTGGATTATTTGAGTAGTTTTATCGGCAAAGCTTTACCTATAAAACCACTCAATATTATGTTGCTCTATCATTAATTGACTTACCTATTGAGTAAGTAATTAAGTGAGCAATGAAGTAGCCAACTTATACGTGTTTACCGCGTGTCCATGTTGTGTTTTTTTCCAATAGTCGTTCGCCGGCGTCAACTGCACCAGTCTCCATGGTTGTGCCCATTGAATCATTCCAGCGGTTTAGGTAACCAAATAAAGAAATGACCCCTAATATTTCAACTATCTCACCTTCATCCCAATATTCATGCAAATTAGCACTAATAACATCATCAACGGCATTAGGAATACTTGACGCAGCAAGGGCAAATTCAAAGGCAGCTTTTTCAGCCTCAGTGTATAAAGTACTTTCTCTAAACGTCCAAATATTGTCTAAGCGCTCATCGGTGCCACCATAGCGTTCAGCTGCTAAAATGGTGTGGGCTTCACAATACCTACAGCCAGTATGTGCGCTAGTAATGTAGCCTATAAGACGCTTTTGCTCCGCCGTTACAGTGCCTTCATTAGCCATTACTGCCATGTTCAAATTAATAAATGCTTTGGCAATTGCTGGTCGGCGTTGCATGGTTAAGACACTGTTTGGGCAAAAACCTAACGTTTCATTAAAAAACTTGGCGAGTTCTGCTACTTCTTCATTTTCATCTGTTGCTAACGGCTTTACTAAAGGCATAGGGTGATCCTGCTGGTTGATTATTATTCTATTTTCAATATATACAATAGATGATGCATGTGCAACATCTATTGTTGTTTAAATTATCTACTGGCTTAATGCTAATAAGTTAATCAGCAAAAGAGTAACAAGGTGATGTTAATGAATCGCTATACATCCATGAGACTTTTATTGGGGAAGTTGATTAAGCCTATAGCGAGGCTACAATTTTTATGATTAAATAATCTTAAGTACACAATAACTTTAGGAAAGATTATTAGTCCCTCAGCCCGTAATAAAGCTTTTAAGCTGTCTAATAAAATAACGCCCCAGCTTGATTTAAATAATCACTTACCTTTTCGTATTGCGGTTGTCAGCAATTTATTAGCGTTGAACCGTGATTGGAAAATTCGTGAGCTTTGCGATTTAGAACCAAGAGAAATGCGGGTGTTATTAAATATTGGCTCATACATGCCAATTAAAGCAGCGGATATTGCTTATCAATCACGTATTGACTCTTACAACGTCAGTCGAGCAGTAAAAGCACTGCAAAAGAAAAATTTAATTGATATACAGCCAGATGAACACAGCCGAAATATAAAATACTTAGTGTTAAACGAGCAAGGCATTAAGTTATATCATCAAGTTACTCAAACGATGAATGAAAGAGCAGACGAGCTAGAAAGTGTGCTTGATAAAGAAGAGTGCTCGCTTTTTTACCGCATGCTTGAAAAAATTGAAGAAAAAGCAGAAAAAATACTAGCAGAGCAAGCCATGAGTAAAATAGCTGATGGAGCAGAGCCCCCAGCAGATCAAAAAGAACTGATTCGTTGGTATAAAAAAAGTACAGGAAAATAAAGCAAGGGTAAATAACGTAACTGTGATTAAAGTAACGGTAATAAAGTAATAAAGTAAAAAAGTTAGGCCGTATTTAATAAGCGCCGTACTTTTTGACCGCCAAATACCATTGGCCTAGCAGCAACATCTGTTGTTATTGCTTACTTAGCCGCAGGCACTAATAGCGTTATAAGTTGTTCATAGAGATCTGTTTGATCCCATTAATTTATCTCTACAAATTAGTCCATTGCTGCTTTACACCAATAAGGTGCACAAGGCCAAACGTTAGGCAAATAGCTGAACTCCAAAACCAGAATGCAGTGCTGTTACCCAGCGGCGCCACTTCAGAGCTAGCTGCTACGAATATGCCACCGATACCGCGCAATAAATAAACGGCAGTAATCGCTATAAGTGCTAAACGCATTAATGGCAGTTTTATTATTAAACCTGCAGCAGAAAAAGCATAAAGTGACCAAATAGCCAAAACAAGCACTATACCTGACGTAATGATTGTTGGCTGTAAACTGCCTTGCTCGGCAAGCTTTGCCATGTGCTCACCAGCGCCAAAAAAACGATACCAAGAGGCGCCAAAAATTATGCAACCCACGTGTAACAAAGAGGCGAGGGCACTTAATGCACCGGCGGTAATTAAATAACTGTTCATAATATTTCCTCAGGTTGCATGATAAATTTTTCATAATCGGTGTTAATGTTGGCGCCTATTTGGGTTAATAAGTTCATCAACCCTAAGTGAGCTCGGTCAAAACACGGCTGCTCGCTATACATGCCCGATAAAAATTTTACCGCGCCGCCACTGACATTGTCAGGCTTGCCTGGGCAAGGGGTTTTAGTGGTAAAGTCGAATGTTTTACTTACATAAGCTTGACCTAGCCATTGCCCATAATACTGTAAATCGGGGAATATCTTTGACTCAAAGGTATTAAAATCTACACTGTGATCAATAAACTTAAGCGCTTGGTAACTGGTAAACAGTGCTTGTTTATTTTTGTTGAAAATATAGCTATCAACAATTTTTGGCATTATAGCGGTGAAGCTATCAACAAAGTCATCACTTAGGCTACGAACACAACCAAAGTCTAAAACCCCTAGTTGCTCATCGGCTAATATTAAGAAGTTACCTGGGTGAGGGTCTGCGTGTATTTTTTTCAGTGTTAAGGCGCTATACCAGAAAAAATCGAATAGCTTTTGCCCTAATGCATTTCTTTGTTGCTGATTTGGTTTGTTGTCTAGCCATTTATCTAGGTGTTGCCCGCTTAACATCTCCATTGATAATACTCTAGCCGTTGATAACTGCTGATTAACCTTGGGAATAACAATGCCATTTAGCTTCATTTCTTGTCCAAACCAGTTCAGATTACTGGCTTCAATTTCATAGTTTATCTCTTCAGATAAGCGGTTTTTTATTTCAGCTAATACTTGCGTGATTACTGGTTTTTTTGGCATGTTTTTAGTAGCTTTAGCTATCAACCATAACAGTTTTTCTAACATTTTTAAGTCGCTGTCAATGGTTGCTCCTATACCCGGATACTGAACCTTTACCGCGAGCTTTTCATTGTTAAACGATAAGGCTCGGTGAACTTGACCTATGCTTGCCGCTGAAAAGGCCTCACTATCAAATTCTTTAAATAGCTGTTTTGGCGTATTGCCTAACTCTTGCACCATTTGTTTTCTAACTAGTGCTCTATTAATAGGGGGCACTTGATGGCAAGCCGCCTTTAATTTATTGCGAATGGTTTCAGGCAGAATATCTGTTTCCATACTTAATAGCTGAGACAACTTAATTGCTGTGCCTCTAAGCTGACTTAATACGGTAAAAACTAGCTCACCTATTTGCTCCTCGTGTTGTTGCTGTGATTGTTCAGTCTTTTTTGTTTGAGCGTTTTTATCGTTAGCGTTTTTCGCTGAAAAGGCTTTTCGTACTTTATAACCTGCATGTTTTAAGCCTATTTTTGTGACGGCTGCGCCAGTAATTACGCTACGTGATAACGTTGAGGTGGGGACCTTTTTTGAGGTAGGCATAACTACACCGCTACTGTTTGGTTTTTGTTGTGGTTCTGTTTTTTTCTATGTTGCATTAACAAACTTATTAATGGCGGAAACATAAGCCAAAAACCGGAATCTGGCATGATGGTAATACCAATAACGGTTAACAGTAAAAGGTTAAGTGTCACTGAAAGTGGTACTCGGCTGTTATTGACCGAATCAAAATGTTTTATCAATAACCCAGTAATGAAGAGTGCTTGCCCAAATAAGAAAAACCATACTGCTGCGGCTGAGCGATCAGTCGTTAGGCTATTAATAATGCCGTTATCATACAGTGAGCTATATTCAGCGGCGAACATAATAACTGCAAATAAGGTGTGACATGCTGAGACTGCGATAATCCAATTACCTTGCCAATTTTTCATAATACATTCCTTTATAATATTGTTAATTCGATTTTTTAATTCAATAATTTTAAATTCCTATGTAGTAAACTCAGGATTTTTCTGTAAACGTCATCTTCGAAGTATCTGATCGAAGATCCATAACTTTTTAGTGACTGGATCCTCGATTGAGATACCACGAGGATGACGTCCCTGAACCATATGCATAGGCACGTAATTTTTATAGATATTTTTAATAAGGTGCTTTTAGTTAGTTACTCGATTGAATGAAGCGAATAAAACCTGATTAGTGACTTACAAGCCAAATGATTTCTTCATGACTAATTTGTTCAAAAAGCCACTGCCCATAAAGCGGAATAGGTGGGCTTTTACAAAAAAGCTAACCAAATCTGTTGCTTTAGAGACAATGCCGCTTCTTAGTATTTCTACGCCAAGATCTAGCGACATATCTACCATTTGTGTAGTATTGCTGAATTCTTCTGAATCATCGTTAACCCAATACAAAAGTACCGCTAATAAGTAGTCATTGGCGAGTTTTGCTGTGGCATCGGTAAACGGAGATTCGGCAATTTCGCCTGCTTGCTCTGCTTCATTAAGTAAGTTACCAATAAGATCGACAAACTCTTCTCTCACTGGGGCAACGTCTTTGAATAAAATACTGGGTGATTGCATTATCATATTGATGCTGTCGCAAACAAACTCTCGGTTGGGTAAGAAGTTATTCAAATAGATATCAATGAGTAACTGCAACTTCTCTTGTAAAGAGTATTCAGTTAAGTCGTCTTCAGCTAAAAATTGCTGTGCTGTTTCTGTGGCCATTAAGCCGTAATAGCCGTAAATCAGTTTGTCTTTATTGGCGAAATATTTGTAAATAGTTGCATCACCAATGCCAGCTTCTCGGGCTATTTGTTTCATGCTGGTGGCTTCAAAGCCATTTTCACTGAATAGCTCAACGGCTGTGTTGATTATTTTTAGTCTGATCTCTGCTTGTTGTTGCTTAGATAACCTTGCCATAAGATACACTCTATCGTTTAGTTGTATTTATTTAGTTGTTATATGATAGATCGTATCTTTAATAATTCCAAGCCTTGATCGGATTTTATTCTATATACAGTGTTTTACTTGATTCGGCCTTTATTTGTACTGAACTTGCTCTCGCACTATGGTGAGTTTTTGCTATCTATTTTAATGTGTTGCGTTGAAGCCTTGCGATTTTAGCTGTTAGCCTTGTTAATAAATAACATAATGGCGTCATATGCATTTTTTAAGGCCCTAAATTCGACATAAAAGATTTGTCTTAATGACGTCAATAATAAGTAACGCTATAATGCGGAAAAATTAATAATAAAAAAGGTAAATCAATGACAATTCGTACACCTACATCCGCATTATGGGCTTTAGTTTTGGTCAATCTTATTTGGGGAGTCGGCTTTGTTGTAGTTGATGGCGCCATTGATATTATGCCTGTTAATACCTTTAACGCTTTTCGTTTTGGTATTGCGGCATTAGCATTATTACCTTTGTATTTTTTACAAAAGAAACCAGCAAAATCTGAAGGTGATTACACCGTAGCAGAACTACTTAAAGTTGGTTTTGGTTTAGGTTTGTTATTGTTTTTAGGCTTTTCGTTGCAAACCCAAGGCATGATTTACACCAGCGTGTCTAATACCGGATTTATTACCGGTTTATGTGTTCCTTTAGTCCCTATTATCGGCTTTATACTCTTTAAAACGAAAGTAGGTATGGAAGTTTGGATAAGTGTTATCGCCGCTACCATAGGGTTATATTTTTTGACCATGGGCGATAAAATGGAATTAAACCAAGGTGATGTGCTAGTCGCTATCAGCGCAGTTTGTTATGCCGCTCACATTACGCTAATGGCAAAATATGGTGGACGATTTGCGATTATTTCACTAAGTATTATTCAATTAGCAGCCGTTGCTTTATATAGTACTGTGACTGCAAGTTATGAAGCATTGGCCAATATTAATGAAAGCTATCCGCCGTTTATTGAACAACTCTCAAATGCCGATGTTTGGGCGGCAATACTTTATTCAAGTATTTTAGCTAGCGCATTTGCTTATTGGGCACAAACCTCCAGCCAACGTTTACTTGAACCACACAAAGTTGCGCTTGTTTTTGCATTAGAGCCTATCTTTGCTCATATTGCTGCATTCTTTATTTTAGGTGAACATCTTGGCCTTAACGGTTGGTTTGGTGCAGGCTTAATCATTGCAGGTATGCTTTATTCTGAACTAGGCGGTAGAAGAAAAATCAAAATACAGCCATTAGATCAAATGGCTGCACCTTTAGATAAATAACGTTTTTAGAACTTTTAGCGCCTTTGCATTAATTAGCGACTATTACCAATGGAGTGTAGTCGCTTTATTACTGCGATAGCTAATGCGATCAGGTACTACCTAAACAGAGTTACTGCCAAATCCCGTCTTCAGTTTTACCCTTCAATTCAGGAAAGTCAGCGGCAACAAAGTTTGGTTCAATGCCTGACTTACGCTGAGCTTTGTAGTGCTTAATTACCTTAATAGCAATATTTGATAGTAGTAACAACGCAATTAAATTTACCAAGGCCATCAGTCCCATAGATGCATCGGCAAGCGCCCAAACCACATCAATTTTAGCGACCGCGCCAAACATTACCATGACAACAACACAGGCGCGAAACAGCGGTACAAAGGTGGTTTTGTTATTCGAGAGAAACATAATGTTAGTTTCTGCATAACTGTAATTGGCAATAATAGAGGTAAAGCAAAACAGAATGATAGAACCAGCGATAAATGTTCCGCCCCAAGCGCCCACGTGAAAATCTAACGCGGCAATAGTAATAGCGATACCGTCACCAGCACTGCTTGTATCACCAGCAAGCAATATTATTGCTGCCGTTGCGGTACAAATAACTAAGGTATCGACAAAAACGCCAAACATTTGAATGAAGCCCTGTGAAGCCGGATGATTTGGATTAGGCGTAGCACTTGCTGCTATATTTGCCGCACTGCCCATACCCGCTTCATTAGAGAATAAACCACGGGCGATACCCGCTTTCATCGCTTGTGCAATAGCAAAAGCTACAGCGCCGCTTGCTGCTTCTTGCCAACCAAAGGCACTCTTAATGATTAAACTGAAAACATCGGGTAATTTCTCAATATTCATTAGCACAACAATCAAAGCCACAAGCAAATAGGCTAACGCCATAATAGGGACTAAAACCTCAGACACTTTTGCGACTTTTTTCAGCCCGCCCATGATAACGAAAGCACTGGCTATAGAGATGATAATGCCAACGATTGTTGCATCAAAGTCAAAAACAGCACTCATAGCGCCGGTTATGGTGTTGGCTTGTACTGCATTAAAGACCAGACCAAAGGCGATAATTAACAGCACAGCGAATAAATATCCCATCCACTTTTGTCCTAAGCCTTTATCCATGTAATAAGAGGGGCCACCGCGAAATTGTCCTTCTTCATCTTTTACTTTAAATATTTGCGCAAGGGTCGACTCAACCATTGAGGTTGCCATACCTAAAAAGGCAATAAGCCACATCCAAAAAATAGCGCCAGGGCCACCTGTAGTTAATGCTACCGCAACACCGGCCATGTTACCGGCACCAACACGGGCAGCCATACTAGTACAAAATACTTGGAATGAAGACAAGCCATCTTTAGCGCCATGCCGGCTAATTTTCATTAAGCCTAGTGCGTGACCAAAATGAGATATTTGAATAAAGCCCAAACGAAAAGTGAAAAATATACCGGCACCGACTAATCCATAGATAAGTACCGTATCCCATAAAAGGGAATTAATTGAACTGATAAGTGTTGTTAACATAAATTGCTCATATTTCAGGTGAATAATTGGCAATAGCACAGAGTCTGGGCCAAAATTTTGCGCAACTCTACGTTATTATGACGAGTTAGGGTAGTAACACTTTGTCGTTATTCTTTACATAGTGATTTATATCAGCTTTTAGCTGAATTATTTACATAAAAAGACCTGGGTGTATTAATTTTAAACGGTTAGGGCGAGTTAATAGATAAAGTCATATACCAATGACGTTTACTCAGAAGGTCTTTGTAAGCGTCATCTTCGACGTTACTGGTTGACGATTTATTGCCAACGTCATCTTCGAAGTTTCTGATCGAAGATCTATTGTCTTGGTGTTATCTCGGCCGATGATGATAATTACTAAGGTGAAATAACTACGTTTGAAGTTGATTGTTGTTTACAATGATAAAAAATCATCTGGTAAGTTTGTAGTGTCATATCTTATTTCGGTTACCCTATTGTGGGCTTTTTCATTTAGTTTAATTGGCGTGTATTTAGCAGGGCAGGTTGATGCTTGGTTCTCAGTATTTATGCGTATTGGTTTGGCTATGTTAGTCTTTTTACCCTTTTTACGATTAAATGAAATTAGCTGGCAAACCGTCTTTAAATTAATGGGCATAGGTGCTATTCAATTAGGCTTAATGTACGTTTTTTATTATCAGTCATTTTTGTATTTGTCTGTGCCTGAGGTGCTGTTATTTACTGTGATGACTCCTATTTATATCACCTTATTAAATGATGCTTTCGAGCGTAAATTTCACCTAAATTTTATGTTAACCGCATTACTGGCAACCTCGGGTGCTATTGCCATTCGTTTTAACGGTATAGATGCTAACTTTATTGTTGGTTTACTTTTAGTGCAATCGGCTAATTTATGTTTTGCTACAGGGCAGGTTTGTTATAAACGCTTAATGGCTGATCAGCAGCTAAAACAGTCTATCGATCAAAAATCAATTTTTGCTTGGTTCTTCATCGGTGCATTTTGTGTCGCTAGCATCTGTTATTTAATTTTTGGCAATGCCGATAAATTACCGACTACTGAGTTGCAGTGGGGCGTATTGGTGTATTTAGGTATTATCGCTTCAGGTGTTGGTTTTTTCGCTTGGAATAAAGGCGCTACCTTGGTGAATGTGGGGGCACTGGCTATTATGAATAACGTGCTAATTCCTGCTGGTATAGTCGTCAATTTAGTGATTTGGAATCGTGATGCCGACATCCCTAGATTAGCCTTTGGTGGCTCACTCATAGTACTGTCGTTATTACTGAACCAGTGGTTAGAGAAGCGCAGAAAATCTAATAAACCCAGTTCATTACCAAGTTAATAAACAGTTGAAATCAAACAGGTGACAAGGTTTTACTTTAACTTAACTTGGTTATGACTTAGCCCGTTGATGCGGGCATTTCATATGCTAACAAAAACTAATCCGCTATGAGAGTAGAGAGAATATCTCGTTGCCAATTTTCATCTATGGTAGTGCAAATGATCTCTATGCGGCTTTGTGCACAACCCTTTACAAGCGTTTCGTTAAAACTATCGGCGGTGATGTTGATACTGTAATGACCTTTTTCAGAAACAATGACAGCCTTAACTCTAATAGCGTCAATATGTTGAAGTAATGTAACTATGCTTTCTTTATTAAAAACTTTCTTCGCCTCGAAACGCCAGCCGACACTATAAAAACCTTCACCTTGATTTACCGGTTTTACAAAACCTGAATCGGGTATTATTCCCGTGCTCACATTACTTTTTCTGGTCGAATGGTTTTCATGATGATGGGTGTTAGTTAAGTGTTTTGTCGACCCATTAAGCCAGTGTAGTTGAATTTTTCCGTGTTCTATAAAGTAAAGTTGGCTGGTTTTACTGGTTGAAGTTGATAAATAAGCCGCTAACTTTTCTTGGTCTTGCTGATGATACAAATCAAGTTTATTACCAACAACGACATCGGCAATTGCAAGTTGCTGGTTGAAGGTCTCGTGTTCTGTGTAGCGTTTATCGGCTAAATTTCTTGCATCGACTAGGGTAATGATTTTTTGTAAATGCAGTATATCTTTGTAGTATTGATTCCTTAATACTTGTATTACTTCCACAGGGTGACCTAAACCTGTCGGTTCAATAAGCAAACGATGCGGTTTCGCTCGCAGTAATAATTGATTCAAGGCAATTTGCATTGGCACACCCGAAGCACAGCACATGCATCCACCAGGAACCTCTTGAATATAGACGCCGTTTTCTTCGGTGTATTGACCTTCAAACAAACTGCCATCAACCCCTATTTCGCCAAACTCGTTAACTAATACCGCCCAACGCTCATTTACAGGTTTGCTCTTGAGTAAATGAAGGATAGCTGAGGTTTTTCCAACGCCAAGAAAGCCAGTAATAATATTAGTGGGTACTGCTAAAATTTTATCATGGGCTTTCTTCATGTTATCGCTGTTCCATTTATTTTTAGTTATTAGTTATTATTCATTATTGGGTAAGTTTTTACTCTGTTAGCATATTCAATAGTGACTATTAGTGTTACTTACTTAGCGAGTAATATCATTGATTATAAGCTGATTTTCGTTAAAGTTAACTGTCATTTTTTCTGCTAGGGCAGGGGCATTGTTCTACTTTTTGACAGCGAGAATAGTTTTGATAATGACTTATTGCAACAAGCATAGCGCCTAATACGGTGAATATTTTTTCACCTCGTTCGCCAAGGTGACTTTCACCGAATATAACCGCAGCAATTAAGACGCCTAAACCAAGCAGCCCCGTTATAACGACAGAAAGCGTTTTGTGTTTTTTACAACCTAAGGTTAATGCGTAGATGCTAATAGGGATAACTGTGACCACCATCCAAAAATGAAATGACTCTTGAGCTAGTGGCATAACAGCTAAACTTGGTAGTAAGGTCACTAATAATGGAATGGCTAAGCAGTGTAAAACACATAAAAAAGACAAGCTAATAGCCATTTTGTCTGTGGAAATAGTTAATGTTTTCATTTTTACCTTGTTAGTTTTTAACGTAAGCAGGAATTGCAAATGCAATTAAGCTCTATATGTGAAGATAATATTTGATAACCAAATTGCTTTGCTTTGTTATCTAAATCCGATGTTTTTGTAGGATCTAACTTAACCTCATCTACCCGCTGGCATTGCTGGCAAAAAAATAATTGTGAGGCTTGATGTGGCGTTTCATTAATTATGTCAGCACAAGCGACATACTTATTTACTATGTTCAGTTTATGGACTAAATGACATTTTTCTAAAAAAGCTAATGATCTATAAATAGACATGGGTGCAAGTGATTCTTTAAATTGTGTTTCGAGTAACTCAATTAACTCGTAGGCTGAAACCGCTTTTTTCACCTGCAACAATGCCGTTAAAATTAATTTTCTCTTTGTGGTTAATATCAAACCTTGCAGGCGACAAGTTTTTTCAGCTTGGGTAAGACATGCTTGGATATCTACCATGGTGATTTCTCACTAAAGCTAGGTAATTGTAGGAATAAAACGCCTCGGTCATTGTTATAAATTGAATGACCTTGCCCTATGGCACTGTTAGCTAAGCTGCAATACTGGCTTATAGATTTCATACGGTTTGTTGACGTTAACATGCAACTAACTCGCAAAATCTAAAGTAAGCAACAAGCGGGGAATATTTTGCTCTGTCACAGGTGAGCGATGAACTAAACCTGCTTGTTCATTATTATGCCAATGCTCACCTTTGAGTAAGGCAATGTCACCACAAGCAAGCTGCTCAACATGACTGTCAGGTTTGATTACTCCTGAGTGTTCATCGGCTAAACCATTGCTACTAAAACCTAATTTATTCCTGTTAACAGCACTCTGAGGAAGCCATTGAGTTGCTGGGCCATATAAAGTTGTTACAAGTCGGCATGCTACGTTGTCGACATGGAACTTAGGGCACATAGGTTGGTTAAGGAGTTTTAGTCGCAAGCCGGCGTACTCTAACTCAAAGAGTGTACAAAACATGTCGACTAGCAAACTTATATGTTCACAAAGTGTATGTTTTTCTTCAATACCGTTGAGGCACTCTGCAATATGCTGATAAGCCTTGCCAGGCGTTAATATCATGACAGTACTAAATTTAGGCTTTTTTTCTATGAGGCTTTCAATGCAAGGTGTCATATCTTCATTTAATGAATGCTGCCAAACGGCTAAATTAACATCGTCTCGGTATATATCAGTCAAAGTACTCGGGTATTTTGACTGGCTAGAAACACGAGACTTAACTTCGATCGTTGCGATAGAACTTGAAACAGGTAAATTCAAAATATTAGGTATCCATAACATTACTACTTCGCTTAGCTAACAAGCAGTGAAGTAGTAATGCTTATAATAAAATAATATGACCACTTTAATGTGATAATGTAACATTATCAAGTGTTAGTTTTTTTTACTTGTTCCTTGTACGGCTTTGAACCTTGGATTCGAACTACAAATGACATAAGTGCGACCACGGCGTTTTACTATTTGACAATCAGGGTGACGACTTTTCGCACTCTTTAGTGAACTTAATACTTTCATTATTTACTTCCCATGCTGCCAAAGCGATTCTTGAATTTTGATATACGGCCATCTTTTTTGGCAACACGTTGTTCACCTGTATAAAATGGATGTGAAGCGCTTGATGTATCAAGAGTGACATAAGGATATTGTTTTCCTTCATATTCTATGGTGCGTGCGGTTTTAATTGTTGAACCGACCAAGAAATAGGTGTCGGCTGCAGTATCGTGAAAAACGATTTTCTGATAGTTAGGGTGAATATTTGCTTGCATTATAATTACCTTGTTTGTGTTATGTTATAACATAAAGGTATCACTTCAATGGATGCGATTCAATGTAAATGATATTCATTTTTATTTGGTATGTTTTTGGAGGGATTTTGGATTTGGTTTTAGTGTAATCGCCAATTTATGTTTTTCAATCGTAATACTATTTCTTGGCAGGTAACATTAATAATGACTTATCACACCTTAAACTCATCAATAGACTGTTCAAGTTTATTAGCCAATGTTGCCACTTGGTTACTGTATTCAAGTGTCGTTAATGACTTTTCATTACTTTGTTGACTGATTATAGTAATACCTTGAATTTGAACATTGATATCATTGCTTAAAGAGTTTTGTTGGGTTGCAGACTCGGCGACCTCGGTACTCATAGTATACATTTCCTCAATGGCTTTATTTATTAGACTTAGCGTTTGTAATAACTGCTGAGTATGTTGTTGGCAGTTTTCGGCTTCACCTTTGCCTTCGTTGATATCATGCACCACGCTTACAGTTTGTTTTTGCAAAGAGCCAATCATGGTATTGATCTCAGCAGTAGCTTCTTGTGTTCTACTTGCTAACATACGTACTTCATCAGCTACAACGGCAAAGCCACGTCCCGCTTCTCCTGCACGGGCCGCTTCAATAGCAGCATTGAGCGCCAATAAATTTGTTTGATCAGCAATGCTTTGAATTGTATCTAAAATACTACCAATATTAGTAGATTCATCTTGCAGTACCGACATAAGCCCGACCGTTGAATCTAACATCTTAGCCAAGGTGTTTATTCGTTCGTTGGTGATATTTGCAATCTTTTCGAGCTCTTCACTCTGTTGCTGAGCATCGGTCATATTTAGATTGGCAGTATTGGCTTTCTCTAATACTTGGTCGGCATTTTGATTCAATTCATCGGTTATTTCCCCAACTTGTTGTACGGTTTGTTTTTGCTCTTCTAACGATTGAATGACTAGATCAATCTCATGACTAGACTGTTTGGCTGCTAAGTTGAGTGAATGACTATTGTCACCAATTTCTGAAATAAGCGTTCTTAAGTCCTCTACCACTAGGTTGACATTCGTTGATAACTCGTCATATTCATCGTTTGATGAGATTTCAAGCTGGCGAGATAAATCACCTTTGGCCATATAAGATAATACCTTGTTAATTTTAGCTAAGGGTAAAATCATCGCCCTAACTGTCGCCAATGCGATGACAAAACCAACAATAAAAAGTATAACTAAAATGGCAATGGTTGTGGTTTTACCTTGTTCAACATCGTCAAAAACAACACCTTGTAATTGATTGAGGTTTCCTTCCACTAGGTTTAACAAGTTATCAATTATTGCGACAGATTTTTCAGCGTAAACGTCTGATTGAGCGAAAGCACTGGCAAGTATTTCTGCTTGTTGAAGTTGTGATATTTTTACCTTAAACAAACCATCGTCAGCAAATAACAACGCTTTAGATTTATTAAACTCATTGACAAATTGCTCAATTAAGCCATCAGTATCGTATTCTTCACCAAGACGAACTAAAAAGGCTAGCTGATGCTCTATATTGGAAATGGCGACTTCAATGGCTTCTTTTGATTCAATTACCTCGTTCATTTTGTCTAACGACATAATCTCTTTAGTGGAGTCTGTTAGATTAATTATGTAACCTTCAACTTGTCCTGCAGCACCAGAAATTCTGTCTATTTGAAGTTGTTTTTCGCTGTCCTCTAAATAAGATAAGTCAACTAAGATAGCACCCGCTTCGTCCAAGTAATTATCGAGCTTATCTTGTTTAGTTAATAACGTTGAGTTTGTCAAAAATATGGATTTTTTGTTGGCTAGCATTACGTCGACAGCATTGGTGTAATTTGTGTAACTTTCACCAAAGCCTGTTAAAAACGAATTAGACTTTTTGTTAGTTAGCATCTTAGATAAGTTAATCAGTTCAGCAGATAACTTGTTACCTTCAAGGGTAAATTGTTCTTTCAGTGTCTTTAGCTTATTAACTGTGTCTGTTGTTGGCATAGTTGCGGATATTTTTGCCTGTTTTAGCAGTTGTATTTGAATAGCGTTACTAAATTTTTGTGTGGGGGTTGCAACCTCTTTAACTTCACTAGTGGCTCGTTGAATATCAGATAAAATGCCAAACGAACTTATGCTCGCAAATAGCAACAGCAACAAGATAATACCAAAGCCAATAATAACTTTATGTGCAACTTTAAGTGTCATAATAAATCCACTTGTTTGTTAGACAACCGCAATTTAGGGGGAACTAGACCTTTGCGGAGTATGAATATTAAATATAGCTGATATTTGCTTTTACAGCCTTATAACCCAATTAACTTGAAGATGTTCGTTTCAGGATGCCAGAGCTAATCATGACCAAGACGTCTACTTTTATTAATGGTTATTCTCTTAAAAAAGCAGACAACGAAGTGCATTGTTAGCTCAGACATCCCCCGCAGGGCTGGTTTAAAAACGATTTATACAGCGTTATTGATTTCGACAAGGACGCTGCATGGATGCAGCTTATTAGAGAATGCAGGAGCATATTCTCCTGAGCAACCATTCTCTTCAATCAAAGCCTTGCCTAAATACGTTTTTAATTCCAGCTGAATCCGGCATCTTCATGTTGCTTGGGTATAACACTAGAAAACTAGAGTTTTTTGTTAGGAAGGAAATAAACGAGGATTTTTAAATAAATTAGCTAGGGTAGCTATTATTAATTGAAACTATTTTAGCACCCTTGTTTTGGCATTGTGCAGCAATAACTTCTAACCCTGTCATATTTTATAAAGTATGCAGCACCAGCTGTGTATTTGGGTTTTCAATTTCAAGCGCGATTGCCGCACCTATACCACTTTTTCGGAATACGAGCGGTGGTTTTTCCATAGCTTCAGTCTAAAGGCCGCTGAAGCTATGGCACATTATTTTTTATACAACGCCTTATAAAGCGGACAAAGGATAAAATCTACCTCACCGCCACTGCGGTACTTTGCTAATATGCGTTCGGATTGACGGGCTATTTTTCGCCTTAGTTCACGTCTTGCGCCCTTAATTCGCGGAACAGATGTTGAATCATAGGCACTCGTTTGATGCCGCATCCAGGCCATTACTGCCAAAGCGGCCTTATCATCTAAAGTCACCGATGAACTACGCGCTACTGTACCGCTACCCACGGGAACTGCGTGTTCTTTTACCAACACCGCTAATTTCTCAACCAAGGCTTGATACTTTTTGTCGAAGTTGAGAAATTTAATAATCTCCTGCTGAAAATCTGTGCTGAAGACGACTTCTTTTTCTTCGCGGCGAACTTTCGCCTGAGCCAATTTCTTTTGATGCTTAGGATCGGCACGCTGCGCTTCGACCAGTGACTTTGCGGCTTCAATGTGTTCTTTTGCCGCCCAAACGCCGTGTGAAAAAGACTTGCGCCCTTTTTTTTCTTGAACGGTCCAACTCGGTCCTAGAGATTTCAACTTTCGCGTAATCGAGGCATCCCCGGAAGGTAAATTTTGCCAACCAGCAGGCACTGAATAAACCTTGCCTGTTTTATCTTTTAGGCGGCTATCTGATTTAGTGATTAAAAAGGTTCGTGTTTCTGTAGGCATTAATTATTTCCATTGATTCTTTATTTTGTTTATGATCTGTTGCTTTGAGCAATATCTAACCTATTTTGCCGAACTCAGATGGTGAGTTATACCCATTCTAATAAGTTTCTTTCTACACTTATTTAAAGTCACAAACAACAACTCTGTATTTACGTTAGCGATATTTAAAATAGCTTTACGGCTCGAAAGTTCTAACTAGCCATTTTACGAAACTCACTTGGCGTTTGCCCTGTTTCTTGTTTAAAGGCTTTATAAAATGATGAACGGGCATTAAAACCCACATCAAGGGCAATATTAAGTACGGTATCTTGATTGGCTATAATTTTTGGTTTTGCAGCTTCTATACGCCATTGATTAACAAAATCGAAGAAATTTATTGATAAGGTTTCGTTAAGGGTTTGCGATATATAGTTAGGGGAAATGGCTAAATAACTGGCGAGTTTTTGCAGTGATAAGTTTGCATCCAAATAGAGCTTATCTGTTTCCATAACCGTATTGATCTTGGCTGCGATACGATCTGATTGCTCACTGCCTAACGCCGAGCGTTGATATTTTTTTGCTGAGTCTTTTTTCTGAGTTAGCGTTTGCGCTAGTTCTTTTTGCTTTTGATCGTGCTCCTGCTCTTTCTTTTGTTCTACTAAGTATTCTTTTTCAAATTCGGTTTTAACTGCTACGTCACTGCCGAGACCAGCATCAAGGTTACCATCAGCTTCTTTCAAACTCGAAGTCGGCTCACTAAGCCCTGGCTTTTGTTGTAAACCAAAGTGGGCTAGGCTCCAAATCAAGAGTAATGACAATATGGCTTCGGTTCGTAGATTAAATAACAAGTTGTCAAAAAGGTTTGATGAAAACACAGTAGCTAAAGAGAACAACCAGGTGCTGATGGCGACTAGTAATAGCCAGTTCATCCAGTTAAGCTCTTTATCGTCATTGTTAGAGAATAAGTCTTTGAGTTGTTTTCGATAAGCAACCAAGCGATGAATAATGCGCGAAATAGTATAAACACATTGGCCCAGCCAAAGCAGTATCAGCACTAATATACTCACCACTATGATGAGCGCTAATGGGCCTACTGCATCACCATCGTTAATAAATATGGCGGTATGCATCTCTTTGGGTAAAAACAATATCAATACTGAAACCATCATTGCTGGCCATAACAAGAAAAACTGTCGCGCTTGTTTTTTATGAATTTTCCAAGGGGTAGGTGAGGTTAATGCTTCCACATAAAACCACAACGCAGGACAAAGCACAAAAAGAGCGGGAAAGGCTAATGCAGTATAAAAAGCATACCAATCAGGCAATAAAGTGCTGACCATAGGCTCTAATGCCAAAGCACCATTTGCTAATAAAAATAGCGCCAGTGGTAAACATAAAGCAGATTTAATGCCGCGCGTTAACAGCAAGGGCACGCTTAAACATATTTGCCCAACCATAATCATGGTGATGGCTATTACAATAGGATCAGTCAATCTTGTACCTTTTTATTTTACGGTTTAGTTATTATTGCTTCTCTAACTTAAAGCTATTTTTCGTCATTATCCGACAAAAAAGTGTCCGTGCTTTTAGTCTCGGACGATATAAGTCCTTATAAAGTATATTATTTTTAAATACAGAAAAGTAGCGGTTCGCACTTTTCTTTATGCATAATAACAAAAAGGAAAAAATAATAATGATAATTTCTGCCATCTCAAATCTTCATATCCTCTTGGGCACTGTTGGATTACTCGCTGGTGCAGCGGCTTTATTTTCAGCTAAAGGAGCTAAACTTCATAGGAAGGCTGGCAACGTGTTCTTTGTATCCATGCTAGTTGTATCTGCAATAGGTTCGTATATCGCTTACATAAAAAATGACATTCCATTTTCAACGGCTTTATTCACTTGTTTGTTAGGCGTTTTTACTTTTTACTTGGTAGCGACTTCATGGATAACCGTTAAACGTCGAGCAGGTGAACGTGGTTTGGCTGAAATCGCCGGCTTATTATTTATTTTGGCCACCGCCATTTTTTCGTTAACTATAGGTATCGACGCAGCAATGAGCGATACAGCTAGTAAGAATGGGGCTCCTCCTATGCCAGTTGAGGTCTTTTATTTTTTTGCAGGCTTAGCTGTTTTTATGGCACTTGGAGATATCTGGTTAATTGTTCGAGGTGGAATTTCAGGCTCGCAACGTATCGCGCGGCACCTGTGGCGTATGTGTATGGCGCTTTTCATTTCGGTTGGTATTTTATTCATGGGTAACCCACAAGTGTTCCCAATGGTACTCCAAAAGGCGGTAATACTTTCAATTCCTGTGCTTGCAATGCCACTACTTATTGTCCTTATTTTGATGTTTTATTGGCTTATTAAGTTGATTTATACCCATAGTCGAAAACAATCAACGCAAGTGGCTGATGAAGTAATGTCATTATGATAACTATATCCAGTTCAAGATAAAAATTGAGTGATTAACCCAAGTGAGTTGTAATAACTATTGTTAAAATAATGGAGAGGGCTAGATGAATAATTTACAGAAGGTTGGCGGTTTTGCTGCACTTGTACAGGCGATTGTTTATGTATTAGCTTTTGTCTATTTTGGCGCGTTTTTCGACTTTCCTCGCGCTGGTGATACCGCGCAAAAGTTGAGTTTTTTAGTTGATAATCAACTGATGTTATCTGTTGTGAACTTGGTTATGTATGTGGCTTTTGGTGTTTTTTTAGCGGTATTAGTGCTAGCGCTTTATCATCGTTTTAAAAACCGTGCGTTGGTAATATCGCAACTTGCCGTTGTGTTTGGGGTAATTTGGGTTGGTTTGGTTATTGCCAGTGGCATGATTGCCAATATTGGTTTAGCAGCGGTTATTAAGCTGTCGGTTAACGAGCCAGAGCAAGCGATGAGCTTGTGGTTAACCGTTAATATTATTGTTGAAGGTTTGGGCGGCGGTAACGAAGTAGTTGGCGGATTTTGGCTGCTGTTACTAAGCTGTGCGGCGTTAAAATCGCAACAGTTTTCTAAAACACTCAGCTACTTTGGTTTGTTTATTGGACTTTCCGGTATTATGACAATTTACCCTGCGGATGTGCTCACCGAAATATTTGGTATAGGTCAAATCGTCTGGTTTGTATGGCTGGGCACAAGCATGCTGGTTAAGCCGATAGTGCATGAGAACGCCTTACCGTAAACTTTTACCATAAGATACGCTACCGTAATTTATTTTCCTTAAAATACAGCAGGGGATCTTGTTAGGTTTATTAGCTCTTTACTTGACTTACTTATAACGCTTTATCTACTGAGTATTGTGCTTAATTATTAAAAGCAGCTTTAAAAAAGCGTAATAAGTTAATGTTAAACTCTTCAGGTTTGATACAACAGTCAATCTGATCTTTATGTTTTGTTTGACTAAGATCTAGTTCTTCCATTGCAATGGCTTGGTTAAGGCGGGTGTTGTAAAAAACACGAACAAAAGGCAATAGTGGTTGGATTTTATTTAAGCGACTAATTAGCCCAAGTTTTCCACTGGTAAGTTTAACTAAAGTACCTATTGGGTATATGCCAAGGCAATTTACAAATTGTTCAACCAAGGAATTATCATAACCGTTTGGTGCTTCCTTCATTAATATTTTAAAGGCTTTGATTGGGTGCATGCCACTTTTATACACTCGCTCTGCTGTCATCGCATCATAACTATCTACAATGGCTATCATACGTCCAAACTGACTGATTTGTTGCTCATGGAGCTGGTTAGGGTAGCCTTTACCATCAAGCCGTTCATGATGTTGTTGAACTACCTCGTTGACAAGCTCTGGTAAATCTGGACTATCCTTGAGTACTTCTATGCCAAGGTTTACATGGCTTTTCATCACTTCATATTCTTGAGGTGTTAGTTTACCTGGTTTGTGTAATATTTCTGGCGGGACTAATACCTTACCAATATCATGTAAAAAAGCACCTAGTGCTAGATGTTCAATAACCTCACGTTCAAAGTCTAAATGTTTGGCAAACAAAGTCATTAGGATAGAAACATTGAGTGAATGTTCAACTAAATATTCATCTTTAATGCGTAGGCGTGTCATGCAGGATAATGCATCTTGGTTTCGAAATATAGAATCAACAATAGCATCGGTAGACTCTTTTGCTTCCGTGATATTAATTGTTTTATGCTCGGTCAGACTATTAAGGATTTTATGTTGTAAGCTTTTTGCGTCATCATAAAGTTTACTAGCTTTGGTCATCTCTTGATCTAACGAAATGCCATGCCCGGATTTTTTAGACGCTTGTCGCTCAGGTTTATCCTTAACTTCAGGCAGAATTTTATCTATTTTTTCTGCTGATTTTTGTTTGCTAGGATCTACTGTTAGGTGAGTAACCCCCACGCTAATTAGCTTTTGGATATTTTCTTTAGAGCTGATATAGCCTTCAGATTTTATGCTCACCGCTTTACCTTTAGTACGCACTGATAAAACATACATCCCCGGTTCAAGCTGATTGACTGTGATCTTTTGCTCACATTGTTTTGGGGTACTACTCATAAGTTGGTGCTCAAAATTTGTGGTTCATAAAATAGGGCTTCTAAAAATAGGCTTAGATATTTAATAATAGTCTAAGTAACTGACATGTCACCTTTTTAGCCGTTTTGAATTTTCCATATTATTACTGATTGGACTAACAGTCTATTTATATTAACAAATGAAGAGAGCAATTATCTACTCACACATTATTAAACCGCTGCTATTCCAGCTAGCGCTACGGCGAGATCATTTACAATAGTTGAGCTTGAAACACCAATAGCGGCAATAACTTCACCGTTAGCATTGTTAATTGGTAGACCTCCGACGAAGGTGATTAGCCATTATTAGAGTGTTCTATTTGATATAACGCACCACTGGCTTGTGATTTTTATCCCCGCACATGGCAAGGCTTACCAAATAAAGCCGACGTTTTTGCTTTTTTCATTGCGATATCTATCGGTCCTAGCTGTGCGCCATCCATACGTCTAAAATTAATTAGATAGCCAGCACTATCAACAATAGCAATATTAACCAATATGTTAAGTTGTTCTGCTTTGCTCATTGCTTTATTTATAAGAAGCTCAGTTTGCGCTAGCGTTAAAAAATTCATGGTATGTGCCAGTAGGGTAAAAGTGATATGGTATATTGTATTCCGTTATCTCAAGGCTTTATAGCCAAGCCATTTGAATATGTAGATTTCAGCTGAAATGATTAATGCCTTGGCCAAGGTATTGATTATCTAGACCCGTATTTACTTACGCCCGTGTTAACTAACGCCAATATTAAGGAACAAGGATGATATTTTACCAAACACAAAGGCTCATTATTAGGCGGTTTGAATTAACTGATGCCAGCTTTATTGTTGAGTTACTTAACGATGAAAAATTTATAAAAAATATTGCCGATAAGCAAGTTCGAACTCAAGATGATGCGATGGACTATATGAAAAATGGTCCGATGGCGAGTTATGAACGCTTTGGTTTTGGCTTATATATGCTTGAGTTGAAAGACTGTAAAACACCCATTGGCATGTGCGGTTTATTGAAACGTGATAATTTAGAATATGCCGATTTAGGTTTTTCTTTAATGCCTCAATTTTATCGACAAGGTTATGCTAAAGAGGCTTCGTTAGCGGTATTAGCCCAAGCCAGAGATACTCATAAACTGAGCAAAGTTTCTGCTGTTACGGCACTTTTTAATACCGGCTCGAATCATTTATTAAAAAGCTTAGGTTTTAGTTTTATAAAACAGATGGAATTTTATCTCCAAGAGACTAATTATTACGAAATTACGCTTAATTAGGTCTTTCGGTTGTTTATAGCAAAATATTAGGCCTTTAACTCATATGGATTTCTGACCGGAGGCTTCGGAAATACCAAGTGGTTGATTTTTAATCATAGGGTTTTCCGATCAGAGACTTCGACAATGAAGAGTGGTGAGCTTTAGGCTGAAATGGTCATAATGCGTTATAAGTCAAACGCTTAACCATTATCGTATGCTATATTTTGACGTTTTAATTGGCATGATACGGGGTATTAATATTGACGATAAGCTTCGTGGTGTGATCGCATTTTAGGGCGTTGATCGATTTCACTAACTGAAGTGGGCATAAATACGTTAAAATAGTGGTAATTATCGACCCTTTGAGCCCTTGAACTTAATGACCTCAGCCAAAACCATTACCAACTTTACCGAACTTGCCCTTATTGAGCCTCTATTAGCTCGATTAACTGAGCTGGAATATTTACAGCCAACGCCTATTCAAGCGCAAGCTATTCCAAGTGTTTTAGCTGGGCGTGATTTAATTGGTGGGGCAAATACTGGCTCGGGTAAAACCGCAACTTTTGCACTACCAATGTTACAAGACATTTTTCAGCAACAGTCGGTTAAAAGTTCTCACTCAACTAAAGG
>Ga0209292_1000461_pt1 | contig 52815 bp, 34 predicted proteins | sample GOMGulsemesocosm_2_FD_184634 | JGI IMG/M metagenome (GOLD analysis project Ga0209292, IMG submission 184634) | Methane-oxidizing microbial communities from mesocosms in the Gulf of Mexico - GOM9C Gulf of Mexico (SPAdes) (version 2) | ecosystem: Environmental > Aquatic > Marine > Cold seeps... | reverse complement strand
TTTTAACTGAGCCACTAATTTGGGTATCACCTGAAACATTTTTGATTGTTAGCTTAGACGTACCGCTGATATCCGCGATAATATCGCCTGACATAGATTTAAGGTATGCCTTTTCAAAATCACCGGAAAAATCAACCCTACCGCTAACCGATTCAACTTTGGTATAACCTGAAGAGTTTACAAGGTGTATATCACCACTAACCACTGACAATTTTATTTTTCCGTGTGATTTTTTTACCACCAAATTGCCATTAATGGATTTACCTTCAATATGATTAGTTAAGTTATTAATGGTAAAAGAAGTATCAATACCCTTGAAGTACAACTTCAATTGCTTTGGCATAAATATATTAATGACACTGGCATCACCCCAATGTTGCTGCCCTTGGGTATCTAGCTTAATAAAGGTTTTATCTTTTTTAGTCTCAAACAGTAACCCCTTGGTGGAATCGTCTAACTCACCTTGAACCATCACCTCGGACTTATCCCAGCCTTGTATTGTCACTAAACCACGCGGGATTTTGACAAAAACCTTGCCCTTAGCCTCAACCGACAACGACTCATTAACCTGCTCCCCTGCAAAACAAGTAGCCGATAAACCAATACCCATAAAAAGAACACCCGTAAAAAGAGCCCTGCTAGAGATAACAACCAAAATAAAACTAAACTGATTAAAAATACTATTCAAAAATAAGACCTCGATAATAATTTTCCCGTCATCCTGAACTCGTTTCAGGATCTCATGCAGCAAGCGCAATAATGAAAACTACGAATATGTATAAATAGAAGTATACATAATTTTTAAAAATGATTATTACTAAATCGTTAGCCAATGTTTCAGCACTTATGATTATCACGTCATGCTGAACTCGTTTCAGCACCTCAATCGACAAGTGCACACTGAACTAGATCCTGATACTGAAATAAATTCAGCATGACGAATTCAGGATGACAGCCTTTATGAGATTGTTGCTGACCAGAGACTTCCGGAATGACGTACTTGAGCCGTGGGAATGAGGTATTTTCCACCGTCACCTTCGAGGTGGCATGTCGAAACGTGGCATGGGTGCCACTTATTAGAGAATGTAAAAGGTACAGTAAATCGTCATTCCCGAGTTCTCTTGTCGGACGTAGCATGGATGCTACTTATTAGAGAATGCAGGATGCATATTCTCCTGAATCCAGCTCTTAAGTTATATAGATTCCCATCAGAAACTTCGAATATCCACATTTTTAAGTCACTTATCATTAAATTTAATTAACTAATATGATGTTTTGACCTAAATACCCCACTATTTCATTTAAACAGCTCTTAGGATCAATTATTGATCATAGTTTATTTCAATTGATCCTTAATATAATAAAGAATTATACTGCAAACACCATGATTACAAAGCAATTAGGATGCTGTTTAGTATATAATGCTCTCACAAGTTTATTTGAGTAAATTAGTGTCAGATAATTTTACACATAAAGTTTTTATAAATAAGAAGCTTACCCTAAACCCTTATAAAACAGTTGGTTACCCAGTTGGCGCGAGATTTGCTTTGCAGTGTTACGATTAAGGAATTATCCTTTTTTGGGTAATCCACAAAATTATTAGAATGAAATAGGAATAACAAATGAAATTAAAGTTTTTAAATACTGCTGTTGCTGGCTTAATCTTATCTCTTAGCTGCTTAGTTAACACTGCTAATGCGGGATTAATCACGGGAACGGACATTGAGATTGAGGCCAAATCAATTAGTTATATAGAGTTTGTATTAACTGGTGTAGGTGAAATAAATTGGCTATTAACTGGTTTACCTGATGGAAGTGAATATTATGCAACTAAGGGTTATGATTATGCGTTATTCGAAGGTAGCTTTGGTAATTTCGGAAATATACTCGAACATGATACAACTAAGGGTCTCATTAAAGGGCTGAATGAAACGTATAACGCAGGAACGTATACATTTGCCATCGGTATTCTCCAGATGACTGAAACAGAGGCTCGCACAGGAGTGGCATCGACTCCGATTGATTTCACCCAGCTTTATAACTTTAGTTTGTCTGGTGAATATTTAGTTGGTGAGCCAGCTGTAGTGGACCCAAAACCAGTTCCTGCACCAACAACAATTGCAATCTTTGCATTAGGAATGATTGGTTTAGCGTCACGTAGATTTAAGAAACAATCTTAAGAGTTTCTTAACCACTGTTTAGTAAACGAATGCTAAAAAAGCACCCTTAGGTGCTTTTTTTTTCTCTGAAATTTGATATTGGAATGGGATAAGAAATATTATCTCTCGCACCTTTTAATGCCACCGTCATCTTCGAGGTTTTTTATCGGTACGTAGCAGGGATGCCTACTTATTAGAGAATGTAAACGGTACTGTAAATCGTCATTCCCGAGTTGTCTAAATCGAAGATACACGCACTTAAGTTATATGGATTTCCGTATATGGACTCCACCTATTTGACAACAACAATTTTAACAAAAAATGTAACGCTTACGCATATACAGCTTCTTTCTGAGGAAGCTATCCTCTGCCCTTGATGTTTGCGCACCTACCATCCTTTTCGATCAGGTAGCCTCATTGGGCTTTCGGGAATCACAGGTTTCTGGCAGGTTGGTCTTACCTTTTTTGCTTCGTTATCGCTGTAGAATTTTTAACTCTTATTCTATTTACTTAAATATAATGTGTACTGTGATACGAATTCTGCTTTATATTTTTCTCCGCTAACCAATAGTGCCCAAGTGGTTCTTACCGTTTTAATGGCGAGTGCCCATCAAACTGAACTCGTTTCAGTACCCCTGATAGCAAGTGCCAAACTGAATTATTCCCCGTCATGCTGAACACGTTACAGCACACCAACCAGCAAGTAGCAAACTAAACAAGATCCAGAAATAAATTCAGGATCTTGAATTCAGAAACTTCGGAAATGACAAAGAGACTACTTTAGTCTTCGAGGATTACTTCAAACAATAGCGTCTATATGAGTAGGAGTCTTTATGCTTTGAATACTGAGGATTAAATTTTAACTGGCTACATAACAGTTTTTCTCTGCTTATATCCTTTGCAAACTGAAGTACCTGATGTAGTGATTTATATTGCTTAGTTGCTATATCAAATTTTTTGAACAACAACAGCCTCTCTTGCCCTGATAATAACTGCCAATTTATTAACAACACCTGTATTATGCCTACCGTTACTATATCGACATAAGGTCCCGTAGCGATCGCTTGGTCGATATAATATTTAGTCTGATCGTTATAGCCATGCAATGCATTATTTAATTGAGCTAAATCGATCCAGGGTTCTGGCCATAAAGGTCTTAACTCTGTTGCTAACACATACCATTGATTGATATCTACTAACGCTGTTGTATCTTCAAAGCCCATATCAACTCCCCAATGCGTGATTCTCCCTACCATATGAGCATAATGCGGATGTGTAGGGTCTAACGACTGGGCTTTTTTTATCGATGTTAATGTAGACGTGTATTCAGCTTCATCTTTTATAGTATTTTTTGTTGCCCAATCATTTAATGAGAACTCAGCATTAAAATACCAAGCATTAGACGCACCTCGGCTAAAAGAAGATGATAAACAGTACAAGGTAAGTAGTAATAACATACCTAAGGCAATATAGTTAGCTGGTTTCGTCCCGAACAAAGAGCCAAAGATAGAATGTGAGGAAGTTGATGAAATACTCATGTTAAGTCCTATAAAATTGATTTGGCTGTGTAGCTAATTACTTAACTCAGGAGCTTGTTACAAGCTGGATCCAGGAGAATGTGCTCAGGATAATTGCTCCTGCATTATCTAATAAGCTACGGCCGATTAATAGACCACGGGGATGACGTCCCTGAGCAATGTGCTTAGTCACCTAAACTTAACGATAAACTTAGAAATTAGCCTAAGATTCAAATAAACTAGCAGTAATATTATAAGCATTGTCGTAAAACAACTGTTGGGCTTTTTCTGCACCAAATAATTCAGTAACTTTGCTACGAGCTTCACTTAATATCGGGGGTCTACGTTTTAAGTTGTGGGCGTCACTAGCAACAATGCTAATAAAGCCTTGCTCAATATAGCTTAAGGCTAATGTTTGGCACTCTTCACCAAAGTGCCCGGTAATTGAACTCGCTGTTGCTTGAAACCAGCACCCTAAGCGTACAAAGGTTTTAATTTTATCTGGGGATTTTAATAAATCACGATTTCGTTCTGGATGGGCAATAACAGGAATAATATTTTGTTTAAGTAAATGCTTAACTAAAACATCACTTCCAGCAGGAATATGACTGTGAGGTAACTCAAGCAGCATAAACTCTTGGTTGTTATAACGACCATACAAAGGTAATTGCTGACTATTCAGCAAAGACAGTATTTCAGAATCTAAGCGCACTTCAGCGGCGTAGGCTAATTCTACTTGAATATTTTCGTTATCAACAGCCTGACGCAAAGCGAGAAAGGACGATTGAATCACTGATAAGTAATTATTAAAGCGACCGAAATGTAAATGTGGCGTAACAACAATACGTGTTACGCCATCTGCAACCGCGATATTAACTAAGGCAAGTGCCTCAGCCATATCCTTAGCGCCATCATCAATATCAGGTAAAATATGGCAATGAATATCTATCATAACTTAATTATCCATTTGCAATTTTAGGTTGATTCAGTACTAATACTAATGTTAATAAACCCAAGAGCAAACCAAAAGCTAAATTACTGTTCAACGCTGTCTTTATTACTACCCACATATAACGGCTAACTTTTTTGTTCTTGCCCATAGGTATAATCACTGTAATAACCTTGATAACTATCGCTCGCGGCCATTTTCTTAGTATCAACTTTATTTAACACTACACCGGCAATATTTGCATTTAGGTTAATTAAGCGCCCTATGCCATCTTGAACAGCACCGATACGAGTATCATCACTTTTAACGACATAGATAACCGCATCTGATTGCTGAGCAATAACTAAAGAGTCACTAACGGCTTGCACTGGTGGTGTATCAATAATAATACGGTCGTAAGACTTTTTAAGGTGAGCTAATATTACAGCAAACTTAGGTGATAATAATAATTCAAGCGGATTAGACGGTATTTGTCCACAAGGCATTACCGTTAACCCTGATTTTTCATCTTGATAAATACAATCAGCAAATTGCTCGGTACCGGTGATTAAATTGCTCAAACCAGGGTGATAAAGTGGTATATCAAAACGCTTACAAATACTCGGTTTACGCATATCCGCATCAATTAAGATGGTTTTTTCAACTTGTGCTAACGAAAAAGCCAAATTAGTTGCTGTTGTTGTTTTACCTTCTCCCGGAACGGTAGAGGTTACTTCAACAACTTTCGATGCCTTATTAAGCTGTGTTAACACAAAACTGGTCCGTAGTGTACGGACCGATTCCGAAAATTTATTAGAATCTCCGTCAAAAAAGTAATGCACCATTAAAGCAGCATTTTTCTTCAACGCCACTAACGGGATCAAACCTAATATACGCTGCGATAATTTATTTTCAATATCACTGGCTGTTTTAAACGTATCATTTAAAGCATCAAGTACAAAGGCAATAACAAGTCCTAAGCCGAAAGTGGCCATAAAAGCTAAAATAACCATTAAGGGTTTATTCGGCTTTATAGGGTTAGTCGTTTTAAAAGCCCTGTCAGTAAATCGAGCGACAGCGGCATTAAAATCACTGGTTACTTCAGTTTCTTTAGCGCGAGAGAAAAAGGTATCGTAAATATTACGGTTGGTTTCGACTTCGCGTGACAGCTTTCTATATTCGTATTCTTTAGCCGTTATTTCTCGATACACTTTTTTAATACGTGTTAGTTCTACTTCAAGCGCATTAACATTGCGTTTACTAGTATTCAACTCTTTTTGAACACCTTTTACTAAGCGTTGAACCTGGAGAGAAAGATTTTTTTGTACTGAGGTCAATTCAGCTTTGGCTGCAATAAGCTTTGGGTGTTTTGGTCCGTATACACCGGCTAAGTCTGATAATTTAAGTTCAGAAGTAACTAAAGTTCTTTTAATATCTTGTATAGCTCGATGTGATGTTATATCTGGTATAGACTGAAGGACTTCCAAGTTATCACGACCATATTCATCAATTACACGTATGATACTCTCTAACTTATTCTTTTCATTTCTTGCGACGACTAGCTGTACTGAAGTTTGTTCCAATTCTTTTGAAATTAAACCTAATACACCCGAAATATCAATCAGGTTTTCACTCTCCAAGTATTGTTGCAATTTCAACTCTGACTCATCAAGCCTAAGACGTAGATCAGTCAAACGCGTAGTTAACCAACCTGAAGCTTCTTTTGTCACACCCATTTTACCAATCAAGTGTTGTTCTATATAGACCTCACCGACAGTATTAGCCACTAAAGCAGCTAAAGCTGAGTCACTACTTTCAAATGAAATATGCACTAATTGGGTTTGACGTACCGGAGTTATAGTTAATCGCTTTGTAAAAGCACTAACTAATTCATGTAATGCCATTTTTTCCTGCTCGATTGAAGATATAGTCACGGCTTTCTTTGCAGGTATGAAAGGTAACGCTTGTTTAACCACGTTAATAAAATAACGAGCAGTAGACGCCTGAGCAATAAAATCTGGATGCTCTTTTAAATTTAATTTCTCAATCACCGTTTTAGCAATTGTTCTTGACTTTAAGATTTCAAATTGTGTTAGGTAATACTCTTTTCGATTTGAGTCTAATCCGTAAACTTCTGCAAATGACACAGCTTTATTTTGTTGCGCCTCTATCAATAAAGTTGCAGTAGAACGATAAACAGGTGTCATATTTAAGGCAATCACAGCCGTTAATAATGCTACTACAATCGCTAAAGAGCCTACACGTAATAGATATTTCTTAAAAACTGAAAAATAACGGCGTAAATCAATAATCTCTTCGGCAGGTTGGTTACTCATCGACTGAGATACTACAGATTTAGGTGCTCCTTGAGATTTATCATTAATAGCAAGTTGAGTGTCGATGGCTATATTATTATGTGTCATTAAAAAAACCTTTGTTCTATCGTGATGGTATCGCCAGCACTAACATTATGTTCAAGAGATGCATGCTGCTTAAGCTTTTTATCAGCTTCTCTATATAAAGATATTTTATCTTTATCAGCCCGGTCAGTTAAACCACCCGCAAGCGCTACAGCCTGATTAATGGTCATGCCAGGTTGGTAGGGATAACCACCTGGCTTTTTCACTTCGCCATGTATATAAAAAGGCCTATATTCAATAACCTGCACATAAACATTAGGATTCACTAAATAATCACCCTTTAGGCCTTGAGTTATAGCTAACTCGACTTGCTTTATAGACAAGCCAGCGACTTTAACCTCACCTAAGAATGGGTAGTTCACACTACCACTATTCCCTAAGAAGCTTTCAATGCTTAAATCTTCTTGACCAAAAACCATAATGGCTATTTTATCACCTGCGCCTAAAATATAAACATCTTGGGCGTGAGAGGAATGCGATGTAAATAAGCAAGAAATTATAAAAAAAGAAAGTCGTTTAATAAAAAGCATAAGGTCCAAAGGTCTCTATAAAGAAAAGGTAAAGTCTAAGCCAACGACATTTTTATCATATATAATATTTTCAAGGGTAGAATCTTGATCGGTATATTCAATGTATAACGCGACATCAACCCACCGTTTAAATTTATAATTAATATCCGCATATAAATTATTACTATTATCAAGTCGCTCAAACCCTGTATACTCTTCACGTACATAACTGTAATTCAGAGTACTCGTAACTTTTTCATTCCAATCATGTTGCCAGCTTGCCGCGTAAATACTTTCACTAATGTAATCACCTTGCAAGTCGGGGTCTTTAGCAGCTCTAGATGTTTCTAATGTTAGTGTAGTGTAAGTTAATGGTTTCCAATCAATATTACCTTCCCAACTTACTCCTTTAAAATTTTCACGACTAGCGTCTGAAAATTTCTTTTGCTCTTGACCTATTTTAAAGCTACCCGAGGTTAACTTAGTAGCCTCCCATTTCACCCCAACTAATGCACTTAACATATCTGAATCACGAGAAACAGATTCAGCAACATCATACTTAATAGGGCCCGCTTTTAGTTCAAAGAAAGCATCAGTGCTAGCGTTAGTAGTATAGGAAAAAGTAGATCCTAACGTAGACTGATTAAAGCTACGAAATTGAGTTTGTTGAGTGAAATTAGTATAATTCTTATTATAATAGCGCCCCATAAAGGCAACACGACCACTTGACGACAAACTGCCATATTCATAGGTTAACTTGGCTAATTGTTCATTGTATGACAAAGGCTCGTCAAAAAGGTCAGGCCTCCCCTCCGTGAACCCAGTACCACGTGGTTCAATACCTTTATTGGCTTCTAATTTAACGTCAAAACGGGAGCTTGAACTTGCTTCTAAGTGACTTTTAATCCCCAGATTACCAGTCACATAACTATCATCTGAACTATCAAGGTAAGTGGCTGATTTTATTCCAACATCTAGTTGGTAATTATTGATGCCATCATCAAGCAAAAATTTAACTGCCGGTGCGAGAGTGAAGATGCCACTGCCTGTACTATCGTTTCCTTGGCTGAAAATATTATTGTCGTATTTGTAACCCGTATTGATAATAGGTACAATCGCAACACCCGAGTCCATAATGTAGGGTTCAGGCTCTACGGCAAAAACTGTACTGCTAAAAGCAACGGCGCCTAATAGCAGCTTAGTTTGCATTTTCATTTTCATTTTCATTTTCTATTCCCTTAAATTAATTTCATGCTTTGTCGTGTAATAATATCAAAATGGCTAATACGCATTTTTTGATACAAAACCTTTAAAAATAGTTAAAAATATAATTTTAATATCCAACCAAACAGACCAATTTTTTATATATTGCAGGTCAAACTCAACTCTTTTTTCCATTTTTTCCAAAGTATCCGTTTCGCCGCGCCAACCATTGATTTGCGCCCAGCCAGTAATACCCGGCTTAACTTTATGGCGTAACATATAAAACTCTACTTTTTTACGATATTCTTCGTTATGAGACACAGCATGAGGCCTAGGCCCCACGATAGACATAGAGCCACTCAACACATTAAAGAACTGTGGTAATTCATCTAAACTGGTTCGACGCAAAAAGGCACCAAAAGGCGTTATCCGTATGTCATTTTTTGTAGCTTGGATAACCTTGTCGCTGTTTTCCATCACCGACATTGAACGAAACTTCCACACCTTTATTTTTTGCCCTGATAGTCCATAACGATCTTGTTTAAATAATACCGGACCTTTAGAGGTCAGCTTAATAACAACCGCTATAATCGTAAGTATTGGTAATATCGCAGCTAAGATTAACGAGCCAATGACAAGGTCCTCACTGCGTTTGATTAAACGACGAATGCCCTGATAAGGTGACTCAAAAACACTAAGAGTATCTATTTCGCCCACATGGTCGATTCGTGAATGCATAAGATTCGATAAAAGAAAGTCAGGGACTAAATGAACATCAACCGTGGTATCACCTAAATAAGAAAGTATTTCAGCAATACGTTTTTCCGCTGCTATTGGTAATGCTATAAATAGTACATCAATCTCACCCGCACGAGCCTTATTCACCGCAGTATCTATAGAGCCAACTATATCGCTAAGGTTTAAACCAGTGATCCTGTCGGGCGCTCTGTCTTCAAAAAAACCAACATTATCATAGCCTAATTCATCATGCAGGTTAATTTGTTTCATGATTTTGATGCCTGACTGGGTAGCGCCAATAATGGCAACTTTTTTACTGCTCAACCCCAATTTTCGCTTGTTTTTTTTATAAGAGCGTAAAGCCACACGCCATAAAAACAATAGCGAAAAAGCCAGTGTAAACCACAGCATAACAGTAATACGTGAAAGCTGTTCTGACACTTTAAAAGCAAAGAAGAAAACAAAAAGGCCACCAAACGAAAGCAGTAAGCTTAACCACGCGGTGAGTACCATTTCTCTTAGTTTTCCTGCTCGCCAAGAGCGGTATAAATTTAACCCTTCAGCTACATACGAATAAACAACCAATACCACGAGGAGTGCGATTAAATATTCTTTTGATAACGTGACACCATAAACGTAAGCAGCTAAAACTAGGCTGAAGGACAAAATAAAAACATCGATGATTTTTGTACCAAAAGAGTTAGAACTAAAACTGTCATTAAAAATTGCTCGAGGGAGCATGTATTTTCCCTAATATTTGTAGGCTGTGTTTCCATCAGTCATTTATATGATTTTTTCTATTATACCGAATTAAAAACACTAAAAATAGATAGTTGTACTAAATTCAAATAGTTTAATTATATTTATCAATTGAACAACTTGATAAATTACTAATTTTAACTTTCAGTCTGATAAGCCCATCATTTTACACGCCCATTTTAAGCTCGCAACGTACACTTTTTTTAATCATCATGAAAAATTACACTTATTATTAAAATACTCTTTTTTAAGTAAGACAAAATCGCAACTACTGGATTTTCATTACTTCCACTCATAAAGTTTAGTTAATTATAACTCCCCCTTGGTCTTTCCATTTATAATTAACTAGTCAGACCAAACATCTAATTAATTATAAACAGATAATTAAAGGTTAGTATTAGCTTTCTATGTATCACTTATGGTCATGTAAATGATAATAATCAAAAAAACCTAGCGATTTCCCTTGCTGTAGGTGACAAAGTGTGACTAATAAAACTCTTTGCGTAAACAAGATTTTATTTTAGTAACTTTACTAATAAATTTTTCGTGTACATCATGTTTTGATTTTCTATTCAATATTTGAATTATTGAATCTTGGATGATTCCAATTTCACTTTCGCTTAAATTCTTACTGCTGCTCTCAACATAGAGATCTTCGGCATTTAAGTCGTGAAAAAGTACCTTCTTTTTAAAATCAGATAGGGTAGTCAATTGCGTATCTGATTTTACGCCCATTCCAAAAGGAGTAGTCCCTTCTCTCAAAGAGTTAATTAATAGATGGTAGGTATCAGAAATAACAAGGTCGCAAGACTTTATCTGTTCAATGAGCTGGAGGAAATATTCATGTTCGCGCCCCATCGGCAATGAAATCCATCCTTTGATCTCAACTAGTTCAACTCCCATATTTTCTAATCGTGAGAGTAATTCGCCTGTATTAGTAAAGTCTGAGCGATGAAAAAAATGACCCACACGGTATTTTTTACTCGAATTTACTCTAGTTGGGGGAATTGAAGCCTCCCCCAGTAGAAACGCAGTATCCATCCCAAGGTGAAGGTTTCCAGCTCCTGCTTCAGGAAAATATTTTTGTAATTCCTGTAAAGATACTGAATCTCTAGGATATATTGCATCAAATCTTTGATAGTATTCTTTCAAAGTTGAAAAATCGATTTTTTTGTCTACGACATGCAGTGATTGAAAATTTTGGCCGATCGAAATAAACTTCCTACCATCCTTTTTTTGATCTGCTAATAGGTATAAATTTTTCCATTCATCAAAACTTGCACGATAATGAAGTCCTAAAACTTTAATTATTAATTTTCTTATTATGTATTGGGGCCGAAAGATACTTTTTACTTCATTCAAGCATTTGATATGGTTAGGGAAATCTTCCAATCCATACTGCGGGTTCGTTGTAAAGTCCCCCCAAAAAACTACTGTCTTATAATCTTTTAATTGTTCAGAGTTTGTATATGGCTTTACTTTAAGAGAGCCGTACCCATGGGTGGCTAATTTAGGGTGAAAATAGGGAACATAAAAGTCTGCAGCGATCCCGAGAGCTTTGAAATACTTAAATGCGGAGAGGTCAACAGAATACATACCGACATTTTCAGGGTTGTAAGCTAATAAAACCGCAACCTGACTTTTTTTAATTTTTTCAACTTTTTTCATAATAATCCATAATTATTTATCGTTATATTCATCAATAGATATGGTATCACGAACATTTACCCTCATAGATTAATAAGGTTAGGTATTAGTGGTACATTTGTATTGTGTGAAGGTATTTTATTGCTGATACCATTTAATTACTGAGCGAAGAACACCATTAAGAATAGGGTGGTCTTTTCATTATCGAAATCAACGATTTCTTAATCGCAGACTCAAATAAACTAACTCCTTCATTATTTAAATGATTAGAGTCAAAATACAAAGGTTTACCATTAGAGTCTCCATAACAGTACTTTTCACCACATAAGATGGGCTCAGGCTCTATCAGCAGGACATTACATTGAGTCTTGACTTTAGAGTATATTTCATTTGTACGTTGATTTTGTCTTCTATATTCATCGATTGACAACGCCCCCCTATAATCAGGTTCATTTAACAATATATGCTTAGCCATTTCGTTTGGTATATTTTTGTCAAAGAAGGGAGTATCCTTTATTATAATCACTGGATTATTTTCTGCTATTTTACAGATGGTTGCTATATATTGACTAGCCATTACATCTCTGTAAGTTTCAATATCTTGCCCAAAAGACCTCTCTATAAATTCATTGGGAAGATCGTTATCGAAGATAATATTTAACCAATTGTGTATTATTATAGGTACGTCTTTAGGAGTTTTTTTAATAGAAGAGGAGATCCAATCTCCACAAGAATCATACCGATAACCATCTTTAATATAAAATATTTCTTCAATGGTCCTGCAGCTAGAGAGTGTCCAGTCCAATGTTTTATTAGGTATTATATTAGCGATTATTGGTAAAAAACTTTGTGCGTGACTATCGCCCATCACGATCGCACCAACATTGCCAGAGCCATATTCACACTCTCGTGAGCTTTCACCATACTCCCCTAAACATTCATCTCTTCTCTGATTAATATTAATAGCCCCATCATTAGCAAAAGCAACACTTTTATCATAGTGTGAGTCGAAACCATTAGTTATAAAGGTCAAAGTCCCAATTACACCGATAACTAAAACTATTAATACCGGCTTGCACGTTAGATAACCGAAAAGGTTTTTGAATTCATTTCTAAAGCCCTGTTTTTCAATATATCGATGACTAATAAAACCTAGCAGTACAGACATCAATATACCCAAATAGATAAACACTTCACTTAAAGAGAAGTAATAAATAGCAACCACAAACGGCCAGTGCCATAGGTAAATTGAATAAGACCAATCTCCTATTTTTTGAAGTATTGTATTACTTGCAATAAAGCTATCGTTACGTTGTGCCTGTATGAGTAAAAAGGCCCCTAGAACAGGTAATACAACCAAATAACTGGGCCAGAGGTCATTTTTAGTAAACAGAAAGTATGCACTAATAATTAATACTAAGCCAAACCATTCCAATAGCTTTTTTCTCTTTTCGTGGGTAGGAAAGGGGTAAAGGTAAGCTACACCACCAATCATCATCTCCCAAGCTCGGGCTGGAAGTAAATAAAACGAGGGGTTAGGCCATTTATACGTCGCTATAACACAAAATATGAAGCCCAATAGACTACCAAATAATACAGCTATTTTCATTGCCTTTAAAGACATAAAAGAGCGCATAGCTACAAGCAGTAATGGATAAATTATATAAAATTGCCATTCAACAGATAACGACCAAGTATGCAGTAACCATTTTTGCTGTGAAGCGGCATCAAAATAACCAGACTCTTTTAAATAAACTATATTTGACAAGAAGCTAATACTGCCGCCTATGTGCTTACCTAGTGTTTTATAATCATTTGGGGTTAAATAAAACCAACCAAATATAAATAAAACAAAACAGAGTACTGCTAAAGCAGGAATAATCCGATTTGAGCGTGCGACATAAAACTTTAAGATTGAAAAGTTTTCTTGTTCAATGCCTCTAAATATTATTCCCGTCATTAAAAAACCAGAAATAACAAAAAAAACATCAACTCCTGCAAAACCACCTGGAACCCAGGAAGCATTGAAGTGGAATAATACAACAGCTATTACTGCAATAGCTCTAAGGCCATTAATATCTTTTCTGTAATTCATTACATTATGTTTCTGTCATGTTAAAGGATAAATTATAAAATAAAAATAAAATATAATAAATAGATATACTTACATTTTACTTAGGTTAGGTTATTAACTTTTATTATGGTTGCTATCCGGAAAACTCAGAATAATAAATAAAATAAAATAAACCCAAATATAATCCATTGTCAAAATAGCACTACTTTCGGAAAAAGAATGAATTAAAGAAAATATAATTCCCGATATAGACAACACTAATAATGGAGGGTGACCCCTTTTAACAGGAAAATTCAATATGATTTTAATTATAAAGGTCAAAAATGTGATTAAAGAAACGAGCCCACCTCCTAACAACAAGTTTAAATATGAATTATGAGTTGACTTTGCTTCCCAACCAAACTGAATTGCATATTCGTACATAACTTCAGCCCGTGTAAATACACCAATACCATATCCAAATAAGGGCCTTTCCATTGCTATGTAAAATAAAACCTCCCATAATTCCGTCCTTCCCGTCAGGGTTGGATCTTTCCCTAATGCATAAGCTATATCTTCATAATAAGCAGAAAAAAGTACAACGATAACAAACAGGATAACAATAAAGAAATAATACGTAAAACAACGTGTCGAGCTATTAGCTATACTAGAAATAATAGAAAAAAATATAAAGGCTCCACTCATAAGAAAAAACAAAACTAGGGCTGTCGTCGAATGTGACTTAATAGTAAAAACAAAACATAGTAGGTAAGTAACAAAGTATGCTGCCTTAACCATTTTTACTTTCGTTGATACCAAGCCAGCCAGACAGAAAAGTGATGTTAATACACAAAAACTGCCAAAACCATTCTTATGCATAAAGATCCCCCTAAAAGCCCCAGCGTGATTCCCTCCCATAACAGCATAGTGAGGAAGTATTACTGAATAAATTATTGAGATTAATAATACGGACAACAGAAAAGCTTCGAAGAAACGATACAACGCATATTTACCGTATACTTTTAAATATAATATTATCGGTAATATTAAAACAAGGGAAGCAAGCAAATAACGTAAGGATAGCATCAAATAAGGGGAAAGGACTGTTGTAATCATAATAGAACCAATAAACACGATTAATATTGGCGACGTAATTCGAAGCTGAGAAATAGCTTTTGGCAAAATAAAAAAATAACAAAGTAACAGCCCTAAACCTACCATCTGCATGATTTGTTGAGGTAAATAGCTTATGGTATCTTGTAGTTGCTCCCTATTAGGGTATGCATAACCTATTTGAGATGATTTCAATAATACAAGTAACAACATTAAATTGAGAAAATAATATTGAAACTTACTTACTTTTATTTCCACGCTTTATCACCTTTAAATACAAAGTCTAAATATTGATATGATAATGTTTTTTTGTACTCCCACCAAGTCGGCTTATAAATACCAAACTTAATGTAGGGTCCTCTCTTATCATTAAATGTATTAGGCCCTTCGTGAGAGTCTAGTACTTCATTATTTATTCTAGCTTCTAACATTCCGCTATCATCGATAGCTAACTTACCAATTATCTTGATTTCATACTTAGTGTTGGGTTCAAGGGCATAGTCCAAAAATACTTCACGACTTTTGATACTATTTTTAGGCGATGCACATGTTCCATCAACAAGGGAAGAGATTTTATTGGCATCCCAACGATTAGTCATTCGCAAAGTACCTTCTATGACTTCCAGGGAAAGAACTGGGCAACGCCATTCTTCTCCTGTGTCAGGAAAAGAATGAATTTGAAATATAAGGTGCCACTCAGGATCATTCTTTTCTATATGATCTGTAGAGAATATAAAAGACAGCTCAAAAGGATCATTCATTTTAATCAAATCATGAGTTGCTATTTCACAGCGTTTTGTTTTGCGATGGCTATAAAATAAGGAGGAGTGAAATGTATTAGTAATCAGTTTATCCTGATTACTAATACATTCTCTTTGCCAAATACCTAAATCAGTTTTATCGGATTTGTGGACAGTACATCCAAGCGGAACCAAGAGTAAGACCAACCAAGTTAAAATTTTCATTTATAACGGACTGCCGTAATTAGTGCGTTATACAAAAATGAAAAATTTCCCACTACATATCGATGAAACATCCGTCTAGGCTCAATAACCAAACGGTATAACCACTCTAAATTAAGTTTAATAAATATTGAAGGTGCTCGCTTAACTTTCCCACCTAAAAAGTCAATAATAGCTCCCCCACAAATGATAACTCCATTTTCAATGTTATCTCTTAGTATGGCTGCTACTTCTTCTTGCTTTGGCATCCCCATCGCTAATATGTAAATTTCAGCTTGGTGTTTACGCGATAGTTCAACATAACGATTAGACTCTTGAAAACCATCTTCAGATACCACAACTTGACCACCGAAACTTTCAACTATAGGAATAGCTGTGTTGATAATCTCTTTTTGTGTACCAAAGATAGCTATTTTTTTTCCTGTCGAAATCCCTTTAAGTAGATAAGGGATAAAGTCCGTACCATTTAAGTTTTCACCCGCATCTCTTTTGAGTATTTTAGAAAAAATTTTGACGCCTATTCCATCACGAAAGAGAATATCCGCATCCAATAAGTTAGCTAAAAAATTTGAATTGTAATTTGCTAGATTAAATGCATGAGCATTAGCAAAGGCAATAGTAAGCTTCTTCTTAGCCTCTAGCTTACTAATAATATATTTAGTAGCATCTTCATTACTTTGCTGAATACTTATTTTATTTATCAACTTTTCAAATGACTTAGGCATTATATTCCTTTAATAACTTTATTACTTTCTCTGCTCGATTATCCCAACAATTTTCTTTTGCAAAAAGTAGGCGGGCATTCGCCTTCTCTTGAGAGTCATTAGCAATTTCCCAGGCAATTTGTTCAATAAACTGTTTATTCGTTTCTGCTATAGACAGTAATGGTCGTGCTGATAAATCAATGTCACATATTGAGGAAACAACAGGAAGACCATAAGAAAAATATTCCGATATTTTTAAAGGATTACGATAAGCATTAAACGGACTATTTGAGTAAGGACAAATACCAACATTAAAAGTCTTAATAAAGCCAGCCAGTTGATTGTAATCGACATAACCTTTTAACTCGATATTCCCATACTTTAACGCAGCTTTAGCTACACAGTCATTATTAACTGGCCCTATTAAAACAATTTGATGGTTTGGAAAAGATTCTGCTAACTTTACTAACAACTGAACATCAAAGCTGTCATCCAACTGACCAATAAAGCCTATTGTTTTTTGACCAGTCTTTTTACTAACACCTTCATTTTCTGCTGTTTTTTGCAATGTACGTGAAATAGCATTTGGATAGTAATGTATTTTATTTTTCAGTGCCCCTTTTGACTCTTCAATTAATTTAGCACTAGAAAACAAGCTTACAACACTATCCTCGACACAACTATTTAACACACCATTAAAACGTTTGTCTGAACTGAAAAAGTAGTTTTTATCTCCGGCATAATTATCATAGTGTAGGTAGATATGAGGCGTATTCGAATTTAAATAAAGGTACTGATCCGGCTTATAGAGCCAATGTATAACTTCTGTTGCCTTTAATTTCAATTGCTTTGTGATTAGCCAAAGTTGTAACTTAATAGGTAAAGTAACTAACAAAAACATCAACCAACTCGATTTAAATGCGATTGATAATGGGCACCCTACGTAAAGGTTTTTAACATGTACATTCTGACACGGTTTTTTATTTAAAATAATATTACGTTTTAAAAAAAACATAGGCCTATTAAAATAAATAGCCTTACCATTACTTGCATAAATTTCATCTGAAAAAGCTTCCACCTCACGGCGACGGTGGTAAGTTTCATAGGTGTTATCTGTAGAAAAAAAGAAAAAATTCATATTAACGTCCTGAAGCAACACCATCGTTTTTTATCACTCCACGGTAGAAACCAAGCATCCAGTAAATACCACAAACATACATATAAGGTGTGTAAATAAATAACATTTTTAAACTAAATGAATAGCGAAGGTTTCTTATATTAATGCGAGTAATTTTAGCTAAGGTCATCAAAGGTAATAATAAACAGAGAATAAAACGTGAAAGCATTGTTCGCCTATGTGAATAACATATAAAGAATATGTTATTGCCCGTAATCGATATTTTCTTTAAAACCTTTCCTAATCGTGAGTCTTGGATCTGAAAGCCAATTACATCAGGCATAAAATATATATCAATACCACTATCGCCAATTCTTTCTGTTAACTCTGTATCTTGCATTCGTGGAATATCGCTAAAGCCATTAAACTTTAGAAATAATTCTTTTTCGACAATCATAAAAGCAGAACTCAAATTTCGACGCTTGGTTATTTGACGTGACGATTGAGATTCATGATTAAAATAATAGTGCTCAACGTGAGCAGCAAAGTCATCGTTTGAAGTTGTATTAAGCTCTAGAGCCGCACCAAATATTTTATAACCTGTTTCGGCATGTTTACGGATATTATTCAGCGCATTTTCCTCTAAAACAACATCAGCATCAATAAAAATCAAATATTCCCCTGAGCTTGCTTTAGCACCAATATTCCTTCCTTCCCCAGGGTTAAAGCGTTGACTCTCTTTTATAAATTTGACAAAAGAAAAGTCAGCGCAAATATCTGCGACATTATTATTAGGAGAGCAATCGACAATAATTACTTCTGTTTCTGTATCACTTTGTTGATCCACCGATTCCAGGCAAGATCTCAAGTACTTTTCTGCGCAATATGATGGAATAACAATCGACAGTTTCATTATTTTCTATCCCTAATTAATTGTATGTATATGCCTTCTAGCTTTTCAGTTTGTTTAACAATGTCATGACGTAATTCAACCTGGGCTCTGGCATGTTGACTAAAGTTACTCCAGAGTTCTTTATCAGAAAAAAGAGTTATTATCTTTTGAGCAAGCTCATCGTCATTTTTTTCTTCAACGACGAAGCCTGATTTATTCACTTCAATCGCTTCTGGCATACCTCCACTATCGAACACAACAGCAGGTACCCCCATAGCTTGTGCTTCCACTATTGTTAATGCTAATGCTTCTTCATGCCCATTCCCAAGCCTCACACTGGGTTGGCAGTATACCTTAGCTTTATTCAACTCCAACTTAACCTGTTCAACGGATAAACGACCTGTAAAATAAACATTAATGGCAGCTTCTTCTGCAAGTAGGCGCAGCTGCTCCGTTTCAGGTCCTGTGCCAACAATTTTTAAACAGATACTGGAGTCAAACTGATTAACTTTTTTGAAAGCAGAAATTAAATAATGATGCCCTTTATAAGGGACATGGCGAGCTATACATATAACAGTTTTATCACGTAATACAGATGGTTTAGGTTTGAAATATTGAGTATCAATACCGAGGTAATTAGTGACCACTCTTTTTTCATCAAAGCCCTTTTCTAATAACTTTCGCTTAATAAAATCAGATACCGCAATAAATAAGTCGCCATTTTTTTGTAATCTTTTAATATTTTTTCTAAAAAGGTAATGAGAAAGCCCAATTTTACGAAAATCAAGTTCATCAATTGAAATATCAAAGCCATGAAAAGTCGTGACATGAGGAATAGCTAAAGCTTTAGCAAGACCAACAGATGAATAGCCATTTTGACCAAAATGACTATGAATTAGATTAGTATTATTCTTAATTAAAAAATCACATAAAGATGGAACTGCAATACCTATCTTATGCACAACATCTAATAATTTACCAAAACGTTGTTCTTTAATTATGAAATTTTTCTTTACATTAAGACTTAAACCACACTGCTCTCTTTCACTGCCAATAACTATACTTTCAAAAGTAATAAGTCCTTCAATATGGTTTTTAATAAAAGTTTCAGAATAAGGTAACAATTTATTAGTATGAACTGCAATCGTTTTCATATTTACTTCCTGATTTTTGGCCAACTATATATTACAAAAAACCTTTTATGACCATTTATTACGTTTTGTTTTAGTCTTTTTGTGTACAAAGGTAGTTAATCTTAACATTTCAAGTGTTGATTGAATTTCACTCCAAATTAAAACATTGTTTAAATAACAAACGAGCTTTATGGTCAATAGTCAAAAGAGTCAAGGCATAAGTAAATGCACCTATAAATACCGTTATTAACATTGATACAACTACAGGTAACTCTACTAGTGCTTTGGAAGTAAATTGGGTAATGATGAACATTGTAAAGGCTGCTAACAACACCTTGTTAAACATGAAAAACTGTTCTCGAATAGCTAAATTAATTTTATTTGACACCTCTAATAGGGTCAGTGGTAAATTAATTATAAGCTTAACTAAAAGTGCAATGACAGGAGCCATGACACCGAAGTATGGTAATAGAATGATACACGAAGCTAGCCCGAGTATAGTCGAAGTTACTTCAGTTTTAAGTGTCGTCGAAGGTATTAATAATGAAGTAAACAATACGGGGATATACATCCTCATAAACGAAAGTAAGCTAACTAATGCAAGTCCTTGAATAGGTAGTATTGCATCATTCCACTTATTACCAAAAAAATAACCTAAAAGCGGTTCAGCTAAAATTATTAGTCCTACAAAAATAGGGCAAAAAAACAAAAAGCTTATATAGTTTATTTGTACATATTTATCTTTCAACAAATTATGATCGTGATTATATTTCATAAAGAGAGGTAAAACAAAAGAGTTAGCTCCATTTACTAGTGCACTTTTTGGCATATCTACAACCCGCCATGCAAAAGCAAATATACCAACAGCCGCGGGACCGAGCAATGTGGCCAGACATAGAGGAATACCTTTTACAAAGCCTTCAAAACTCAGCTTTCTAATAGCTATAGGTCCTCCTAGATTAAAAATTATTTTAAGGCAACTAAACTCAAAAATAGGGTAAATGCGGATCTTTTGTGACAAAACTAAGGTTATCAATGCAAATAATTCGATGGTAACGGCTTGTATTATTAATGAAGTACTACCAAATCCATAGAGTGCAGTTGATACACCTAGTAAAGCCCCTAGGAACTTGCCTAATAATATACGCTTGGCAAGAAATTTAAACTTTTCTTTTCTTCTTAAAATAGCAATATAAATAGCACAAACACTAAGTATAGGTATCATAGTTCCCGAAATGATTATGAGTAAAATATAGCCAAGATCTTCACTCAATAAACACACAGCAATAATTAATAGTATATACGTTAGTAAAGTTAGAACTAGAGCCCCCCAAAATACTGAACTCAGAAAAATCACTGATAGTTTTTTCTGACAAACAATAGGGTCCTGAAAAAAGGTAGAGAGTACCTGTGCTATCCCCATTGATATTACTAACGCAATAGTTGCAATGCCCAACTCAATAGGAGTTAGGAGTGCTGCGTACACAAAAAATGAAATAGATGAGATAAAAGTCCCACCAAATTTTTCCAACATAATCCAGGTTATCGAGGTAACACTTTTAGTCATTGTATTTAAATTCTGTATTAGGTTGTATAGTCAAACGCTGCAATACATTCACTTTTGATAAGACATTACCCATCGACTTTCTTAATACAAAGGATAATTGTAATTGTTTGACGATTTATTACTTAACATTTGGTAATACAAGTAAATAAATCATCTCAAAATCTTTATGTGTTAGTCACTACCAAATAAATCACGGGTATATACTTTATCTACCACATCAGCTAAAACATCACTCATACGGTTTGAAACAATAACATCTGAAATAGCTTTAAATTCATTTAAGTCTTTATAGACCTTCGAATTAAAGAAGCTTTCTTCTTCAAGCTCAGGCTCAAATAAAACCACTTCTATACCTTTAGCTTTAATGCGCTTCATTATGCCTTGTATCGCTGAGGCTCTAAAATTATCAGACCCTGTTTTCATTATCAGGCGATAAATACCGACAACCTTCGGCTGTTTATTGATAATTGAAAAGGCAATGTGGTCTTTGCGGACTGTGTTAGATTCAACAATAGAGCTAATGATGGTATTAGGTACATCTTCAAAGTTGGCTCTAAGTTGCTTAGTGTCCTTTGGTAAACAATAGCCACCATAACCAAATGAAGGGTTATTATAATGATTGCCTATTCTAGGGTCTAAGCCGACACCTTCGATGATTTGTTTTGTGTCTAAACCATGAGTTTCAGCGTAAGTATCTAATTCATTAAAGTAAGATACACGCATTGCTAAGTAGGTATTTGAGAATAACTTAACGGCTTCGGCTTCTGTTGAATCAGTCAATAGAATTTCTATATCTTCTTTTATAGCACCTTGTGCTAATAGATTAGCAAAGGTAGCTGCACGTTCTGATTTTTCACCCACAATAATTCTTGATGGATGAAGGTTATCATATAATGCTTTCCCTTCACGTAGAAATTCAGGTGAAAATATAATATTACTACAGCAAAGCTTTTGTTTAATGCGTTTGGTAAAACCTACTGGTACGGTAGATTTAATGATCATTACTGCTGTAGGGTTTACAGCCATAACCTCTTTTATTACCGCTTCAACCGATGACGTATTAAAATAATTATTTTCTTCATCATAATCTGTTGGCGTAGCAATAATGACATAATCAGCATCACTAAAGGCTTTTGTTTTATCTGTTGTAGCCATTAAGTTTAATGTTTTGTTTTCTAAAAAGTCTTCAATTTCAACATCTGAAATAGGCGACTTTTTATCATTAATCAGCTTGACTTTCTCTTCAACAATATCAAAAGCAGTCACTTCATTATGCTGCGCAAGCAATACTGCATTTGATAAACCTACGTAACCTGTTCCTGCAATTGTAACTTTCATTTATTTTGATACCTTTTCTTAGCTAATACTAAGTTCATTAATATAAAAGAGCGTTTACTTGCTGCTCTTTTTTCGATAATTTATTGTACTGACTTACCAACAAACTACTTAAGGCTGCTCTAATATCCTAGTTTGAATGTAAAATTCTACACTTGTCATCATTAATTGAGTTTTTAATCACAAATATGCTCTTACTTACAAGTGGCAAGCACCTAGCATTTTGTGTGTTTAAAATAATGTTTGAAGGGGGAGTAGTTTTAGGTATGATAAATTATGAAGAATGTTCTTAATTTCCATATCTTTTTTGAGCTGATGACTCGTCCCTTAATCAAAAAACAGGATTATACTTACGCTACATATAATAGCAATTCTTATTTCCCTTTTGCACCAATAATCAATTCATGAGGGTTCAGGTAAAATAAGGGCTAGCACCCTTATTTTTATTAGCGTTAATGCAATTAGATAGTCTATTGGCAACCAAATTAGCAATGTGCGTAAAAACCTTGCAGCACGGCTAAAAGGCTATCAAACGTCAAAGAAAAACATTCAGAATAAAGTAAGATTTCGTTTTATTTCAATTACTTGTGATAATCTTTAAACCAGTCTATAACTTTTAGCATACCATATTCAATATTAGTATCAGGTTTAAAGCCAACTTCTGCTGTTAAGCTATCAATATCTGCAAACGTAGCTGGTACATCACCCGCCTGCATTGGCATGTAGTTCTTTTTCGCTTCTTTACCTGCGGCCTTTTCAATTGCTTCAATAAAGGTCATCAGCGCGATAGGCTCGTTATTACCAATATTAAACACTTTATATGGTGCTTTACTTGAAGAAGGCGAGGTATTGGGGTTTTCTGCATTACGAGGTGGCACTACGTCTTGTATACGGATAATACCTTCAACAATGTCATCAATATAAGTAAAGTCGCGTTTCATTTTTCCGTGGTTGAATACTTTAATGTCACGATCATTCAAAATAGCATCAGTAAATAGGTACGGCGCCATATCTGGACGTCCCCAAGGACCATACACAGTAAAGAAACGTAGGCCAGTGGTTGGTAAGTCGTATAAATGACTATAACTGTGCGCCATTAGTTCATTTGACTTTTTAGTCGCTGCATATAAAGAGACTGGATGGTCAACCGCATCTTCAGTTGAAAAAGGCATTTTTTCATTCATGCCATATACCGAGCTTGAAGACGCATAAACCAAGTGCTGCACTTTATTATGACGACAGCCTTCTAATATAGTTGCGAAGCCAACAATGTTAGAGTCTATATAAGCCATAGGGTTTTCAATTGAGTAACGAACACCCGCTTGTGCGGCGAGATGTATAACACGGTCAAACTGTTGCTCGGCAAACAATTTTTCCATGCCTGTTTTATCTGCTAAGTCGAGTTTAACAAAGGTGAAGTTATCAAATTTATCAAGACGCTTTAATCTCGCTAGCTTAAGGTTTGGATCGTAGTAGTCATTTAGATTATCCAGGCCAATAACATCGTGTCCTTCATTACATAAACGCTCTGCCACAAAGTTACCAATAAAACCTGCTGCGCCTGTTACTAAATATTTCATTCATTACTTCCAAAAAGATCATGGGTATAAACGTTTTTTGCCACATGATTCAAAGCTTCAATTATATGCATTGGCTCTAACTAGCAGCCAACAATGATCCGTCCCTTAAACCAAAAAATATTATACTTATGAGATATATAATAGCAATTTTTATCTCGCTGTTTAGGAGTAATTCTTTAACACTATTACACTAAATCGATTATCCTAACCCAGTGAATAATAAATATTTTTTGGTCTGTTTATCAGGTAATAAGTCTGTATAATTTGCACTTAGTAATTAGGGTTATTTTAACACGCTAAAACAAATTTATAGTTCTATATATTTTACAAGCTTTAGTTTTTTGTTGATTTATTACTACCAACATTATCTAATGCCTTTTATTAATTAAACCACTTGACTATTTAACGTACAAGATAAGGAGTGTCTTGAAAAATTTTAACACCCTTATTTGGTTGTTGTTAATCATGTTTGCATGCCCGTCTTCTAGTCAGTTAGAAGATTTTTTCTCGGATTCATTTTACCAAAAGCTCACCGCTACTTACGGTGAATCGGCAAATAGCAGAGCTAAAAGGTGGCGTAATGTATTAGTTGAAAATCAGTCTGATAGTGATTGGTCGAAAATTAGAAAAGTTAATCATTTTTTTAATAAAAATATTGCTTACCAAGATGATCTTCAGTTATGGGGAAAAAAAGACTACTGGGCTTCACCCGTTGAAACCATTGGTCGTGGTAAAGGTGATTGTGAAGATTATGCCATTGCAAAGTATTTTAGCTTAACTTCTTTGGGCGTAGACGAAAATAAATTACGCTTAATGTATGTTCGCCAGTTAACGGTAAATCAACCGCATATGGTATTAATTTATTTTGAAAACCCAAAAGATGTACCCTTTGTTCTAGATAATTTTAATCCTAAAGTATTACCCGCAAGTAAAAGGCGTGACTTAAAACCTATTTACAGCTTCAATGCACAAGGTTTATGGATGGCTAAAGCTAAAGGTTTAGGTCGTAAGGTTAAAAATAGTCGAGGCGTTTCTGCTTGGAATAACCTAGTACAGCGCATTGAAGAAGGCGAGATGCAAACATTAGCTTCTGTTAAGTAAAGGTTAAATAGCTTAATATAATAAAAATTCCGTGTAGTGCTTGCTGGTTGGGGCACTGAAACGAGTTCAGGATGACGCTAAAAACATTAAGTGTGGCACTTGCTGTATGATATCCTGAAACAAATGCGGGATGACGGAAACATAGATACTGAAACGAGTTCATCATGACGGGCTCTTGTTCAGGATGACGTAATAATTTCGCAGGGAAAGAATAGATATGACTGTTTCACATAAAACAGGGATAAGTTTGAGAACACAGCTTTACAGCTTAGTTATTGGTATCGCGTTAATTACCTTTATTGGCGCTTCCTGGGTAAGTGTTGATACAACTCGCACTTACTTAAACGAGCAAATGATGAGTCACGCCCAAGATGCCGCGACCAGTGTCGGTTTGTCAATTTCACCTTATATGGATGATGAAAACATGATGATTGTTGAAACCATGATAGTCGCCATTTTTGACTCAGGCTATTATCAAAACGTTTCACTTACCGACCTTGATGGTAAAGTCATCGTGTCTTACGATAATAATCGGGTTATTGATGGTGTTCCCTCATGGTTTATTAACCTGTTTGAGTTAACACCACCCATTATGACCAGTGAAGTGAGCAATGGTTGGAACATTGGCGGTATATTAAGTTTTCAAAGTCATGTTGGCTCTTCTTATATCAAGCTTTGGCAGCACGCCATTAATAACTTTTTCTCTACATTACTCATTGCGCTATTTTCATTTTTTGTTGCCCATTTAATATTGCGATCTGTGTTAACCCCTTTATCTCAAGTCGAAGCGCAGGCAAACTCGGTTAGTAAGAAAGATTTTACTTTTATAGAAAAACTTCCGATGACACGAGAGCTTAAAGCCGTTATTAATGCCATGAATATAATGGTAGGCAATATACAAGCGTCTTTCGACCAGGCCAGTAAACAAGCGAATAAACTAACCAAAGAACTCTTTATTGATGAGTTAACACAACTGGGTAATCGTCGCGCATTTCAAAGCCAATTTAAAATCGCTGTGGATGAAATGCAAACTAACGATTTTGCCACCTTAGGGTTAGTACAATTACATTCACTACAAAGTATTAATACTGAGTTGGGCTATAAAGCTGGTGACGATTATGTTTGCCAAGCCGCCCAATTGATTACTAAGCAGTTAAGTGTTTTTAGTGGTTCTAAACTTTACCGTGTCAATGGGGGAAGTTTCTTTTTCACACTCAATAGTATCGGCGAAGATGTCATTAACTTTTGTGAACATATTAATAATGAATTTGACCTTTTAAACTCTAATTATTATGAAGATGGTTTTGGTAAGTTAGTGGCCACTACTTATAATAATGATGAAGCTTTGGGTGAATTATTAGCTAAATTAGATACCTTGTTAACACAAGAAAGCTCTGCGACCTCGCTAGGTAATGTTTATAACGACAATAACTCACAAACATCGTACGGTTTACATGAATGGTCAAAAATCATTGATGATTTAGTGACAACAAACCATATTGAGTTTACCTTTCAACCGGTAGTATCAACTACACAAAATACTAGTGCAGCTGTAAATACCGATACAGCTGACAATAACTCAACAAACGATGACGGTGTTTTATATTATGAGTTATTTAGTAAGTTTTTAAACAATAATGAAGTTGTTGCGAACAACCAATTATATTCGATGGCTGAACGTACCAATAAATCACAAGAGCTAGATAAATTAGTCTTAAATAAGTTAGCCCATGTAACGGACATTTCATTAGACAGCAAAATCGCTATTAACCTTACTCATCAGTCTTTGCACAGTACCGAATTTAGACATTGGCTTGCCTCTTTTGTTGAAGAAAATAAAAGTAACCTGCCCCGCCTAGTGTTTGAAATAAATGAAGAGGCCATTCTTGCCGGAGTCGTTTCAAGCATTCACTTTATACAAACAGTTAAATCTTTAGGCATTGAAGTCTGTATTGACCGGTTTGGTGCAAGCTTTACCTCGTTTAAATACCTTAAAGGTTTAGATGTCGATTTTCTAAAGATAGATGGTGCTTATATACATGAATTGGAGCTGCACATTGAGAACAAGCACTTTATTCAAGCGGTTACGCAAATTGGTCATGGCGTAGGTATTAAAATATTAACCAGCCATGTTGAGAGCATAGAAACTAAACAATTATTGTCAGAGCTTGACTGTGATGGGCTTCAAGGCAATTTTATACAAAAAACATTAACATTGAAGAAAAAAGATACCGATTCAGGCTGTATTTATTCGCCTATTACGTTATCATAGCCGCAATTATAGTACGGAAAAGGAACAACGCTATGAACAAAAATATTATAGCTGCCGCAATTTTTGCCTCATTAGGCGCAATTGCTATGCCAGCTCAAGCGATAGATCTAAATAAAACAGCACAAGGGTATGTTGACTTTTTTGCTGGAAGCAAATGTGACACTGAAGCTTGTGACTTGAATACAGCATTAACTACTGCTATTACAGAGTTTCCTATATTTGCTGAGCCATTACTTGGTGCAGCAATAAAAGCTGTAGGCCCAAATACAGACGCTGCTAAAAAATTAGTTGCAACAGCCGTAACTGCACTTGGTGAAGACTCTTCATTGACTGTTAATCTGATGAAGATTGCAACCGAGGAAGGTGTAAACCTTGAGACTCGCACTCTTGCAAAAAGCATTGATACAAACATAGGTGGAGAATGTCAAGAAGCTGACCTAACATGTTTAGCCAACGCTGCATTAAGTGCTGCTATTATAGCTGATCCTACGTCAGCTGAAGCGTTAGTTGCTGAAGCTATTGATGCTGCAGGAGCAGAGTCTGAAGCGGCTGAAACTATTATCGCAACAGCAATCGCTGCACTTGGAGCAGACTCACCTCTCATTCCAGGTATATTAACGATTGCTACCAATGCTGGTGTAAACAGCGATACAGTAACAGGTATTGCGATTGCAAGCGGCGTTGATGCTACCATAGCTTCTGATGCTACAGCAGCGGGCCCTGGTACGACTACTGCAGGAACTAATACAGTTACGACTAATCGTGGCGGCGCTAACGGCGGCGGTGGTGGCGGTGGTATTTCCGGCAACCAATAGTCATTTTGTTGTATTATAAAAAAGATCCTACGGGGTCTTTTTTTAGTATTGGCTCTGTTATTTTGTTCTGAGCTCCCCCTCAAAGTTTACCTCTGATGTAACTATGCAAATATGCAAGTAATAAGGTTCCGTTGAATAATTTTTTCTTTTATAGCTTATGTACGCTTATTGTTTATGCCCCTATCCCTTTAGGCGCAAATAGAATTTGGGCAAGCTCCACCATTATTTTTTGTATATTTGCATTATTTTTAGGCCATTTATTATTTACCGCCAAAAAAAAACAATCGTTATTCGCTCCTAAATATTCACTGGCTGTTATTGTTCCACTAAGCATAACGTCCTTGTGGTTAGCCATTCAGATTACCCCTGGTTTAGGGCCTATTTTAAGTCGTTCATTTTCAACGCTTTCATATGACCCGTCTTTAACCCATATCATGCTATTAAAGACAATTGCTTTAACTCAGTTTACTTGGTTAGTCTTTTATTATGTGAATACTAAACAGCTGCTGTATAAGTTTGCCCTAAGTATACTGTTAGCTGGCTTGTTTCAGGCGTTATATGCCAGTTGGTTAAATCTTAATGATGGCATGGCATCACCTATTTTTAATATTCCTTATTCTAAGGCTGCTGTGGGTAGTTTTGTTTATAAGAACCAGTTAGCTAATTACTTAGCGCTGTGTTTGTCTATTGGTATTGGTGTGCTGATCAGCCAGCTTTCTATAAAAGGCTCAGGGGATCAAGTACGGCATAAAATTCGTGATATTGCTTCGGTTTTATTAAGCAGTAAGATGCTGATCCGTTTGAGTTTGATTATTATGATCATTGCGTTAATTTTAACGCGGTCACGCATGGGTAACTCAGCCTTTTTCATCGCATTAGCCGCTATCAGTATTTTCTCTTTTTTCTTTTATAACCGTAAACCTAAACATTTACGATTATTGATATTGAGCTTCTTTATACTCGACCTTATTTTAGTAGGCACTATTTTTGGTGTTGAGAAGGTCAAACAGCGTTTGTTAGAAACCAGTTTAGCTTCTGAAACAAGAGATGAAGTAGTTCGCGATTCTATACCCATGATATTAGACTATCCTGTTTTTGGCACGGGCGGCGGAAGTTTCTACTCCAGCTTTTCTAAATACCAAGCACAGCCCTACTCTGGCTTTTATGACCATGCTCATAATGATTATATTCAATTTGCGGTTGAACTGGGTTTACCTATCACACTTTTATTAGGTGCTATGGTGCTCTATTGTTTATTTATTTCATTAAAAACAATCGTAAAACGAAAAACGCCCTTGTACCAAGGTATCTCGTTTGGCTGTGCCGCCGCAATTATTCATATGCTATTACATTCCACGGTAGATTTTTCTTTGCAGTCACCCGCCATAGCCCTGCTCTTTGTCAGTATATTGTCTTTAAGTTTGATTGCGTCAAAATTGAAACGATAATAAAGGTGTTACACTGAACTAGAACCTGAAACGATAAGTGCAAGACTGAATGAGATCCTGAAATGAATTCAGGATGACGGATTGTAACGTCATGCTGAACTCGTTTCAGCACCTCAAGCGGCAAGTTCCCTACTCAACCGGCAAGTGCCACACTGAGCTAGATTCTGAAACGATGAGTACCACACTGAACTAGATCCTCAAGCGATAAGCTCACACTCTTCTTAAACCAGTACAGCATTAGTTTGGCTGCGATTCATCATCGATAAGCGTAAGCTTGCCAACACCATCAATATCTCAGAAAAAATTAATAACATTAAGATACTGCCCCATGCCATCGCTGTTTTTTTATTCTGATAGGTAAATTGCGGCACTTGCGCTAAATCAAACACAGTAATACGTGCGTTACACCCTTCACAAGGGCTAAAATCTCCTTGTTGGTGAGCACTAACAATACGTTGTTGATAATAGTATCTTAAGGTTTTATGGTGCGATAAGACTTGTTCAATAAAGTCTTGATGACGCTTCAAGCCATTACCCGACAAGTCGAATAACGCTCCTTGTACTATGGTTGCTGGTGACAGGTAACTGAACTGCTCAGCCTGTTTTTGTTGCGCCATTAATACTGCTTGAAAGGCATCATCAAAGGGTTGCATTGCCTTCTCTGTCGCGATTATTTTAGCTATTTTTTTGGTTGAATAACTCGTACTAGGTAGGTTAGTTGTTTCATTACCAGCGGTAACTTCAGCTTTATCAGCGCGCTTCTTGTTAGCCAATTCTGGATGGTCCTGAAAATATTGTGCCATAACTTTACTTGACGATTTATCAACTTCATCAGTTTGTTCGCGTAAGCTATCAACATACTCAATACGAGAAGGTGCTGTATTAGCTGTCACTATCAAGCTATTCAGTACTGTAGGAATTATGATGACGAAACTTAACCAGGTAATAACTAATACCGCGGCATTGTAAGCTGATGTCTTTCCGTAACTGATCACTAAGGCGCTTAATGCTAACCAAAATAAGGCATAAGCCAACACTACACCAATAAAGAAACTAATCGCTAGCAAGCCGATACCTTCACTAAATAACAGTAACGCAGAGACACTTATTAACAGTAACGGCAAGATGATGATACTGGCTCTAATCACAAGTTGATTAAACAGTAATCGCCTAGGAGACAGGCCTTGTAACATGAGCAAACGTAACTGCCCTGACTGTTTCTCTTGTGATAAGGCATTAAAGCAAACGCTTATCAGCAGTAGAGGCAAAACGTAAATAATAAAAAAGGCTAAATCAAATTTACCAATGAGCAGCGCTAACGGGTGAACAAATTCATACTGATTAATAAAATCTTGTTTTGAGGTCACTAACATTCTAAAAAAGTACGGCTGCACGTCACTTTGACCTACGGCCAACGCGGCACTTGGTAAAGGTGGCTTAGTGGCATAGTTAACCATTAAGTAAAATGCTTGTCCGCGCAGATCGTACGGGTCATCCCACCAGTTAATTGGTTTATTAGATGACTTACGCTCAGTTAAACCTTGCTGTGCGGTAACTATCGCTTTCTGCTGCTCTTGTTGAGCACTAGCAATAACCGCATTTTGCGCCGACACCCACTGGTAGCCATTATAATTAGCTAACACACTAAAGCAGACGGTAACCACAACAAGAAGCCATAATAAGCGCTCTCGTCGTAAATTTTTTATTTCACAACCCAAAATAAGTGAATTCATTATTGTCCCTCTCGTTCAATACGTCGTATTGCAAAATGGCTGAGTAAAACCAAGGCCGCCAACCATAAAATTAAGCACAGTGCAGCACGTCCATAATGCTCACTTAATTGATAAATACCCGGATACTGATAATGAAAATCAGGGATTTTTTCCCAAAGGTGATGATCCGCCTGATACCTTTGATTCTGTTTACTGCTCTGAAGACCGTTATCTTTTAAATCACCATTTAAGGTGTTTTGTATCAAGCGGCGATGTTTCTCACCTGCATTGGTAAACAGCTGATGATGCGCTAAATCTGTTGCTGCCGCCGACATAGATATAGTCTGTAAGGCAATAAATGGGCTGAAAATAGCTGAATTTTGGTAATGAAAACTCTGTGCTTTCAGTTGTTTTCTACGTTGGCTATATAAGCGGTCAAATACCTTATTAGCATAGTTCTCACCAAACTGCAGTTGAGCGCCAGACCATAAAAAGGGTAATTCATCCACTTTATCAACGCCATATTCAGCTAAGGTATCTTGCTTAAACTGTGCGATAGCTTGTTGCCGTGCTGGGGTGTAAATTTCAGACTCTAACTTAGATTGGAATACTTGTGACGATTGTGTCGGATAACGCTGCGCTGCGTCTTCAATAGCAAATTTTGGTACTAATAAACACGCTAATGCCCAAATAACTAATAAGATAATTAACGCGCTACGTGAGGTTTTAGCATAACTAGATACACTCAGGGTTAATATTGACCAGATGAAAATATAAGCTGAGTAACTGACAATAAATAAAGTGCTTCTATCCGCAGAGAAACTATCACTAAAGAGCAGTGAATACATAAGATAGAGTACAACCGGGGCAAAAAATAATAAGCCTGATCCGGTCAGTGCTAAAACTTTGGCAATATAAAAACGTTTTGGGTTAAGGCCATTAGCGAGTAGCTGCTTTAGCGTGCCTGATTCTCGCTCTGCAGAAATACTATGAAAGCCAAGTAAAATAATAAGTAAAGGTATCAATGTTTGCATTATAAAGGCCGGATTTAAATCACCAAAGCGTTGCATTTGTATCGCGTCTTGAATACTACGAAATAGTGTATCGTTTTTTTTATGCGCCTCTAAACGCAATACCGAACCTTGATAATCAGATAATCCGGGATCTACTATCAACAATGGCGTATCGGGTTTAATAATATAAATGCCGTAATGCGCTGCAGAGTGAGGCCCTTTATCGCCTTGATTGACCCAACGCTCCCGCTCAGATTTAATCACCTGCTGCTTTTGCACTTGCTGCTGTTGATAACTATGCCAGCTAGAGAGTAAGGCACAACCCAGTAGCAATAATACTATGCTACTTAGCCATACCATTCGCCCTTCTCGTTTACTTTCGAGCCATTCCTTTTTTAACGTAAGCATTAACATGTGCTAACCGCCCTAACATGATCTAAGTAAAGCGACTCAAGCTGTACGTCTTTAATATCGTCACCTACAAGGCTATGTACCAAGGTTCCCTGGTTCATAATTGCGATTGAATGCGCATCTTCTTGGGCGCGATATAAATCATGCGTTGCCATTAAAATAGCGACTCCACCTTTAGCAAGGTCTTGAATAAGCTCACTAAACTCATGGCTAGCTGAGGGATCTAAACCTGAGGTAGGCTCATCTAAGATCAGCGCTTTAGCACTTTTAGCCAAAGCAATGGCAATGCCCACTTTTTGACGCATACCTTTAGAGTAATTACCTACCGCTTTGTCTGTTGCAAAATAGGGTAAATCAACTTGATTAAGCAACTGTCTAAATTCTGCATTGGTTTTATTTACACCTGCGACTTTACTCATATACACTAAATTTTCTAGACCGCTTAACTTGGGGTAAAGTGCTACCTGCTCTGGTATATAGGCTAGCTGTTGTCGAGCTTTCACAACATGCTTTACCGGATCAATACCAGCAATACTTACCTTGCCAGCATTGGGTTTTAAAAAACCTAAAATACAGTTAATCGTTGTGGTTTTACCTGCACCATTGGGCCCTAATAGTGCCAGTATTTCTCCTTTTTTAACCGTAAATGAGATGTCGTTTACTGCTTGATAACTACCAAAGTGTTTACTCAGGTTAGTTACTGAAATCACGTTAGTTTGATCTTCGTTGTTCATCCGTTAATCCCTATTTTTATTAGCGTTTAGCTATTCCTTGTGATAAAAACGCCCTGATTGAGCGAATGTATTTATCAATGTAGAGGCAAAAACCTTCATTGATAATCACATGTCAATCAGCCGTTTTTATTCTATTTTTTCAAAGATATTTTTGTCTTTAAAAGCCGATTGATGCTGATAACACCACAGTACGGCCTCTACCTGGTGTTACGCCCCAATCAACGCCTTTAGCTCCCGCTGATAGCCAATATTCTTCATCGAGTATATTTTCAACTTTTAAACGAAATGTGGTCTCTATCGGTTTTAATAAATAACGTAAACCCGCGTCAACACGGGTATAGCTAGGTAGGGACAAGGTGTTTTGCACACTTTGCTCTCGCTCTCCTACATAGAAAATCCCTAAATTAGCATTCAAGCCTTCAACGACAGCTAATTGATAATCAAAAAACACATTGGCTTGAATTTTTGGCACATTTGAAGGACGGTTACCATTTAATGCCGACTCATCTTCAAGTTTAGATAACTCTGCATCCATCAAGGTAAATGAAGCCACAACTGACAGATCATTACTCACCTCGCCATTAACGTTTAGTTCAATACCTTGGTGCGACTGCAAGCCATCTTGAACAAAATAATTGCTTTCTTTATTGTGGTACTCAAGCATTTTTTCTATTTCAAAAATGGCTAATGTGTACGTTGCTTTACCTGCGCGATATTTAATACCTGCTTCAAGCTGTTCGCTTTCTTGAGCACCTAACGACTCACCTTCGTTAATTGCACCACTACCCATAACGGCGACACTGCCCTCACCTGCACCTTCGCTATAGCTGATATAGACCGACATATTATCGTCGGGTGAGTAATTGAGCCCTAACATAGGTGTGTTAAAGGTTTCGTCATCTAAAGTTACTTGCGGGCTTTGTGGTGCTTGCTGCTTTTTTTGATAACGAATGTGACGTAAACCTACCGTGGCAGATAGGCTATCGGTCAGGCTAAATTTATCAGTAATAAATACTGATGTTTCAGTGGTGTTTGTGCGTGTTGTCTCTGAGTATTCTGGATATTGTGGCTTATCTGTGTAAACCGGATTAAATATATTATTGATAGGGTTATCTAACTCAAACCAACGACCATCATTTGACTCATATTCTCGACTACTTACGCCCGTTACTAACTCGTGCTCAATAGTACCTGTTGAAAAGGTGCCACTTACAAAGCTATGCCCTGAGAGCGTTCGGTAAGTTTCATCTGGCGTTACATGAATTGCTGATACTAAAACATCACCCTGTAGATTTACCTCATATATATCGGGAAAAATAGTAAAGCGATCGTTAGCGGCATAGGCCACTTGGGTGATCCACTGCCAATTATCTGATAGCCAATAATCTGCTCTAAGCCCGATATTGAATGTTTCGGTTTCATATAATGCCCACGGCTGCCCTAGCAAGACATCACTGGTATCCACATACGGTGGCAATACTTGTTTACTCGCATCATCTGGTGAACTGGTTAAGCCAATGAGCGGCTGAGAAACGACAGATTTGTCCTGATAATCTAGATCAAAGCGTAATAAAAAATCATCTGAAACCTGCCAGTCTAGGGCGCCACTGACAAAGTATCTTTCTAGATCATCACCGCCAGTAAAATCACCGGTATCCTCAATAGCGGCATTAACGCGATACGCTACATTTGAGTTTTCGCTAAACTTACCACTGGTGTCTACATGAACATATTTACCGTCACGACTGCGGAATTCTGCAGTGACCTCTGTAAATGCTTCTAGCGTTGGTCTTTTAGTCACATAGTTAACCGTACCGCCTGGGTTATTAAAGCCAGAAACCAAGCTTGATGGCCCTTTAAGTACATCAATACGTTGGATATTTTCTAACGGAACGTCTTGAAAAGGTGCTACCGCTAAGCCATCACGGCGTAAACCATTGGTCCAATCTAATTGGAAGCCTCGTAGGCTAACAAAGTCAAAAACATTACCTATCGCGGTATTTTGTACTGACGCATCATTGGTTAATACTTCGCCTAATGTTCGTGCGCGTTGATTTATAATTAATTCTTCTGAAAATGATTGAATTGAGATAGGAATCGAAAGCGGATCTTTAATGCCTAACGCCGCGGCGTTAACATCACGTGCATCATACAAAGGTGCCCGTGTACCTTGTATTGAAATTTTTTCTATGTTCTTTTTTTCTGTACTATTTTTTTCTTGAAGTTCTACTTTTACCACATCCTGTGCAGCAAGTGTTTGACTCATTGCGATAAGACAAAGGCAGACACTTTTTGAAATTATTGACCTTTTCATGTTAAATCCATCTTAAAAAATACTGAGAATAAATAATAGGGTTATTACAATTGATAACGTAATATGACAACACTAATAATGTGATACTATCACATTAACGGAGTTATTTAACATTTTATTAATATAAGTAAATAATAATCATTCCGGTAATGCTATCTAGCTTATGTATATCATCGATTAAAAGACGTAATGCACGACCATGCTTCAGCGTACTGATTACAGTAGAAAAATTGATACGGTATTGATATGAGTGTGTAGAAAGAAGGTTTTAAACAATAAATGTGGATGGGGTCTTATTGAGATATTCTATTGTTTCCACTTTACTAAGCAGTGAGATAAGTGTTACTAAATACAGTTTTATTATATTGATTTCTTGTTTCAGTATCTATGTTTTCGTCATGCTGATCCTGAAACGAGTTCCAATGCTGTTCGTTTAAGCCATTTCTTTTCGCTTTTGTGAACGCTTTACCGGAAACTGTCCCATCCTCATTTTTACCGCCCTAGGATAATTAGGGCGTTTCTGCTTTGGCAGAATAAAATCCTTAATCGTGTCCGTCAATTCTTTTAATCTGGCCGGGATACTTTGTAAATTCGACGCTGTTGCCATTCCATAATAATCATAGAGAACAACACGCATTGCCGTTTTAAAACTTATTCTCGTTGCCCTTAACTTGACGACATCTCCCGCTAAAGCGGCCTCATGTCTAATAAGGTTATACGCGATTAACATGCCATATAACTCTTGGATAACTAAATCAGGTTTTTTACTTCTTAACGTTATCGCATTTTTAAGTAACGTTTTTTTGATTTCCCTATAACCTAATTCAATCTCCCATCGCTCATGATAAAGCTCAATAACTTGAGCCGCACTATATTGTTCTATCGGGAGTGAAGTCGCTATCTCTTGAGGCTCATAGCCGTCAAGTTGATACTTCACTACTCTCATTTGCCATTTATGCGGCAATGAAGGTGATTTTTTCCTTGCGTGAGCACTTATATCTCGCTCAACCAAAAAATCATTCTCTCCATATTTTTCGAGCTTTCTATATTTAATCGTGCTTTTTAATCTTGTGACCCAGTATCGCTCTTCGCCAAGGTTTTCAAAATAGTGCAATAACTCCGCAGAGTGATAAAGCCTATCGAGTAGTAATACACTTCTAGGCGGAACATTGTCTAACAGTTGAGAAGCAACGGTTAACTCCCCTACCTTAAAAGGCCCTATCGAAGCACGACTGATAATATGGCTTCGCACATTCATTAAACATGCTAAACGAAACGCTGGGAAGGAAGAAACTAATTCGCCTTTACTCGGCGCTGAGCCAAAATGCTCTCGGTTTTCTTCGCTATCCTCAGTTCTAAACGTTGTTCCATCAATACTAAATAAGTTCAGGCCATGCCATTTATCATCACAATGTGACAGCGATGACCATTTATCTGCGCTGCGGTTAAATAACCATTCAACGGGAGCTGAGCCTACTCGTTGTCTGGCATTACTGATAGAGCTTCGAGCAAGCAACTGATTATCAATTTTTTTGTTTTGAAAACTCAACCTAGCCGCTATTTCTTGAATAGGCTCTTGCCTCATCAACGACATGCCAATTGATAATCTAATAATATCTTCTGCAGGCATTTTTCGACGCCTAACCGTTACGCTTCCTGTTGCGTTAAGTGCTTCATTTATCCATTCTTTTGAAAGTTGTGCATTAAAAATATTAACCTTATCTTTTAAGTCACCGCACTCATTAAAAAAATAAACTAGCTCATCACTCAACATATTTCATCTCCGATAAAATGAGAATAATATGCCATACTCGAAAGATCGTTCAAGCACTACATTTCACCTTAAACGATCAGCATTGGAAACGAGTTCAGGATGACGGTTTCAGTACCTCAAGCGGCATCTAAAGGGGTCGGTGACAAATGCGAACCACTTCGTTTGTAACTTTACTATTTCGTCATCGTTGCTACAGTTAAATGACCAATGATTTATCGAAAGGAATCGATATGCCCAGACAATTGCGTATGTTTCAAGCCAACACACCTTGTCATATTATAAGCCGTGGCAACAATCGTAATGCTTGCTTTTATGCTAACGAAGATTACTTATTCTATTTAGAGTGTTTAAATGATGCCTGTATAAAACACTCTGCTTCTGTTCATGCTTATGTGCTGATGACCAATCACGTTCACCTATTAATAACGCCATCCACTAAAGAAGCAATACCTCAAATAATGCAATCTATAGGACGTCGGTATGTGCAATATATTAATACAACTTACCAACGAACAGGTACTTTGTGGGAAGGGAGATACAAATCGTGCTTGATCGATGCAGAGCAATATTTGTTAGCCTGCTATACCTATATTGAATTAAATCCGGTTAGAGCAGCAATGGTAGAGCACCCTGCAGATTATCTCTGGTCAAGCTACGCCGTAAATACGGGTAGTAAGCCTAGACGGAAATTAACAATGCATGAAGTTTATACAAGATTAGGCACTGATCATAAAACTCGTTGCCAGGCATACAAGGAGATATGTTTAAAAGGGCTAAGTTCTGAACTAATTGAGAAGATTCAGCATGCATCCTGCTTTTCGGTACCATTAGGAAATGACAAATTTAAGCAGCAAATAGAGCAAGGGTTAAAACGAAAGTTAGGGCGAGGTAAACGAGGAAGACCCGCAAAAATTAATAAGTAGCATTACTATCTGTCACCGACCCCTTTTACCCCTTTTACCCCTTTTACCCTAACCCCTTTTACCCTAAACGCCATAAGGATGTTAGCTAATCCTGACAGCGGGCATCAACAAGGGTAATTTGCGATATGAGTACGCTATTAGGCGCAACTGAGCCTGGTAAGCCTTTGATGCCGTAAGCTAAGTGAGGTGGTAAATAAAGCTCCCACGTTGCACCTACGTTCATCATAGGTACACCTTCGCGCCAGCCTTTAACCATTTTAGAGAGTTGAAACTGATCTGGATTGCCACGTTGATAACTACTATCGATGATTTTTTTCGATTTAACGGATAGCATTTTATAATGCACGGTAACTTTATAATCTGGATCGGGTTTACAGCCACGACTTTGCTCTAAGATTTTATATTGTAAACCCGAGTCAGTGACTATCACTCCATCACGTTTACCATTCTTGATTAGCCAGTTTTTAGCTTTGATGCCATTGATTTCTGCGGCGGTATACAAGCTGCCAGAGTTTTTTGAGCTGGCACAGCTAAACAATAAGGAACAAACTAGACTGACTGACAAGGTGCGTATTAACATTTTATTTTCTCTGCAATTTAAATAGGGTCGTTGATGATTTTCAGATATGAGGGTAATTTTTTATTCTAACATGATTTCGGAAACTGATTTTATAATGAAGCAAGGGGAAAGTCATGACATTAAAGTCAGGAACTAGCACAACAGATATATTCACTATTGCAGCGAGTTTACTCTATAGCTTATTCGTTAAATTTACTGACCACTGACTAAACGAGCCTGCCATTTCTGCGTTATTTTTTTCAGAGTATTGTCTGCTTTCATATTTTGTAGTGTTGTTGATAATTTATCAACAACTGTCTCAGCAGTGGTTAAGCTACATGCCAAGTGAAAGTCGAATCGAAAGTCAGGGATCACAGAGTGTTTGCGGTATGTTTTCATCTTGCTGGGCGAGTCAAGTTTATTAACCAGTATCTCGTCATTAAGTAAAACTAAGTCAATGCTATCTTTTCTTACCTCAAGCATTTTTAATAAGGCATTGTAGTTGTTCAGTACATATAAATTTTTATCTTTTATAAAGCCCTTCTTCAATAAGTAATGGTGTGATGCATAATTTTCATTTACCGCTACTTTGTATTGGAACGCATCGTCAAAATTACGTAAAACAATATTCTTTTCACGCAAGGAATAAAAAGAAGTACCTGCACTGGTAATTTGACCCACCCATTGGAACAGAGAGTCTCGAAATGGCTGACGTATCAATGAATATATACAAACATCCTTTTGCTCTAGCGCCTGTTTGTAGACGGCTGACCAGTCACTGACTTCAATAGTGTAGTTAATGTTTGACCTAGCGAAAATTTCCTTGACTATTTCCGTTGCCAGACCGGTAATTTCCTTGTTTTGTTTCACAATCTGAAAGGGAGGCAAATCCTCAGTAACAATCGTTATGTGCTGAGCACAGAGGACATGACTAAAAAAGACCAAGGTAATCACCAAACTCTTTATGTATCCCATGCATCTTCCTTAAGACTTTGCCTTTGTGCTAATCAATCGCTGATATTTTAACAATAGCACTCTATGCAATACTCGTGGACCATTTATAGTATGAGCATGCAAAATAAGTGTCTGTAAGGTCGGATGTACTGTCTTGGGATAAAGTAGTATTAATTGAACTAATTCAACTAATTCAACTAATTCAACTAATTCAACTAATTCAACTAATACTATAATTATTGCTTAGTTAATTTAGCCAAGCTTAGTTTCTATTTCATTTAATAACGTTATCGCATCATCAAATTCAAAATCACTGACAAGTAAGTGAAGTCTATATAAGCTTTCACTATATTGAGTCTGTTCTCCAAAAACATATAATTTGGCGGAAATATTTTCTGCAGAGGCCTCTGCATTTATCAAGGATATTCTCAATTCAGTTATATATTCTTGTGCTTTCACCGCATCAATAACCCTAGAGAACGTTTTGTTTTGTTTAGTTTCTCGATCTGGTAAATAAATAACACCAAGTTGGCCTATTAGATCAACAAGGATTGATGTGGTTTTATTTATGAGATATTCAATTTCGTTTTCTTTAACAGTATCTTTAGCTGACTCAAGATCCTTAGCAGCTGACGACAGCGAATAAGCACCAATATAGTTGGCACTGGCTTTTAAGCTATGTGCAAGCCGGAATAGGCTATCCCAATCTTTGTTAGTATTAAACTCTTGCAAAAGCTTAGGAGTTCGGTAATTTTCATTATAAAAATCACTGACAAGATTTAGAAATAATTTATGTTTACCTTGAAGCCTGGAAATCGCTTCATCGACCCTAAGTAGCGTGTCTCGCTTTAAGGTAAGTAATATAGACTCATCACCTTCTTCAATCCTGATTTTAGTCGGTTCAACATCAATCACCGAACTAGCGGTTAAATATTTAGCAAGTTCGGAAAATAATATCTCAGGGTCAATGGGTTTGGTTATATGACCATTCATACCTGCAGCAAAGCTTCTAGCAATATCAGCTTCCATTACGTGAGCCGTCATTGCGATAATTGGAATATCAGTCATTTTTAACGTATTTCGAATTTCTACTGCTGCACTTAATCCATCTAATTCTGGCATCTGAATATCCATTAATACCAAATCATACGATTTTTCCTTAAGCATTTTAAGCGCAACTAAACCGTTACATGCGACCTCTACTTTTGCAAAAGTGTCTGCCAAAAAGCCTAGTGCCACTTGCTGATTCACCAAATTATCTTCTGCAAGTAATATAGTAAATTCTGCTAAGTTAGGTGCTGCCATCTCGACAATTTCATCTTGTAACTTAGGTAAAGAGGATCCATCGTCAATTACTGAATATATAGCATCAAGAATTCTGGATGAGTTAAGTGGCTTCTCGAGGAATATTTTTATATTGATATCTCTCTTTGCTATTTGAAGACGTGCCTCGTCTTTATCATAGGCTGATACCATTAATATCTTGGGTACTTTGCCATACAACTCTGTTTGTATATGCTTAGCTGCTTCAATACCATCCATAACAGGCATTCGCCAATCCATAAAAATAAGATCATACTGCTCACCTTTGGATTCGGCTAGTTTAACTGCAGTAACAGCTGCCAGACCATCATCAACACTATCTGCTGGAATATTGAATGAATCTAATATATTGATTAATGCTCTTCTAGCCATAAGAGTATCTTCAACAACTAATACTTTAAGAGAATTCCCAAACGTCTTATGCTCTTTGTTTATCTCAGTAGTTTCTTGTTTGTCTTTCTCAGATATGGTGGTGAAACTAAAAGTTGAGCCAAGGTTCAGCTTACTCTCACAGCTAATTTCACCGCCCATTAATTCAGTCAATTGTTTACTTATGGCCAAACCTAACCCAGTGCCACCATACTTTCTGGTGACGGATTCATCTACCTGAGAGAAAGACTGAAACAAATTCTTTTGCTGTTCATTGGTCATTCCTATCCCCGTATCTATCACAGAATAGATAAGATGATCACTTTCTCCATTGTCTTCTAGTGCCGAAATTTGAATACAAATTGAACCTGTGTTGGTAAATTTAATCGCATTTGATGTAAGGTTAACGAGGATTTGTTGCAGGCGAAGTGGATCGCCACGTAATGTTAACGGAACATCCCTATCGATATTTAAAACAAGCTCTAATTTTTTCTGATGACATTCATGGGAGCAAACATCCACAACGCCTGCTAATAAAGTCTCAAGATCAAAGCTGATGTTCTCTAGAGTCAGTTTATTTGCTTCACTCTTAGAAAAATCGAGTATGTCATTAATTAACCCTAATAATGACTGTGATGAATCGTGAATTTTACTAAGGAAGTCAACCATCTCAGCATTAGGTTTGGTTCTTAATGCTAGGCGGCTCAAGCCTATTACTGCATTCATCGGTGTTCTAATTTCATGACTCATATTTGCTAAGAAATTCGATTTTGCATTGGTACTTTCTTCAGCTTTTAGCTTTGCTGTGGCAAGTGCATAGGTACGATCCACCACCATTTTTTCGAGGTTTTCATATAATAAGGCATTATCAATAGAAATCGCGGATTGAGTCGCTAAAATGTCTAGTACTTGCAATCGCTCTGCTGTAAAAGCTGCATCGATAAGGTTGTTTTCTAGGTATAAAACACCAACCAAATTATTTTGTTTTAGTATCGGACTACAGATAACCGATTTAGGCTGTGTATCAAGGATATAGCTGTCTTGCGAAAACCTTGCATGCTCTGTCGCATTATTTAACACTATTTTCTGCTTTGTTCTGGCGACATACGTGATGATAGATTCAGGTAACAGTGGTTGGTTTTGTGTATTAAACAACCCCTGATGTTTGTCTAATAGTATATGGCGAGGCTCTGCTTGCCCTTGCGCTTCAATGCACCACTTATTATCTCTATAAATTAGTAAATACGCTTTTTGAGCACCCGCCAGCTCTAAAATGCTGGTTATTAGTTGCTCTATTACCCGTTCAAAAACTATTTCCGCGGACATGACTTGCGAAGCCTTAAGTACTGCCCCTAGATCTATATTATCAATAGCACTAGTTTCTTTAATCTCTTGATTTTTATTCGTTAAGTTCCATTTGGGGTATTGACTACTCAGTGCAGTTGCCTTTGCTGATGCTCCCCACTGCACATAGCTATAATAAGCTTCTTCTAAATAAGCAATAAAGAACTTACTTTTACCTATGCGTAACCAATATTGAGCTGCTAGCTCATTGGCTAGAGCCAAATGCTGGGTAAATCCATATTGTTGAGCATAATCAATGGCCAAATTATACTGGTTAATCGCCTCAGTACCATTGCCAATTAATTGTTCAACTTCAGCTTTGACAAGGTGATATTTATGAGCAAAATTCTCAGGACATTGATCTGCCCATTTTTTTAACTTCTCTAAATTTGGTACTAATACTTGCATCGCTGTTTGACGTTCATTGTCGCTGTAATTCGGATACAAAGCGGTCAAAATTAATGAGTGATAAAAACAGTGCTCTGCAATAGAAAGCCAGCCAAAAGTAAAACCAAGTGTTTTCTCCGCCTCTATCGCCATTATTAACGCTTCGTCATACCGGTGGAATAGATACGCAATAAGCATTTTGTTAAAATGGTAATAATTCAAACACAATGTATGTTGGTCACTCTCCATGCCATTAACAAGCGCTGTTTCATCAAATCCTTCAAAGTCCCACGTTTGAGAATTACTGCTCTTTCCTTGCAATAATTGCGTAGATTGATGAAGTATTTGATAAACTTCTAGTACATTGGAGTCTGCAATTTTTTCAATTAACGGGTAAATTTGCTTACAATTTTTCAATAAGCTTTCAATGGGCAGGCCCGCTAACTGTGTCAGCATAAGAATATGAAAAGCACTGTGAGTGGTAAAAATTAAATCACCAGACTCTTGCCCTGCTGTTAGCGCGGTACGCAACAATGCAATATTTTCAGGTATATGTGTGCTCCAAGGGCTATTGGTAACCGCAAACATTGTGTAAACTTTGCACTTTAGTGCTATATTTTTCTTCTTTTCTACTAGATCAACCGCCAACCTGCCAAAGGAATAGCCTCGTTTATTTTGTTGAAATTGAGCTGTTAACATTGTCCCATAATTTACATAACCGAACGGTGATTCAGGGCTATTTCCATACTGAATAGATTGTGTAACAAGCTTAAGCACACAGAGCGTACTCATAGGTAAATTAACATTCAGCGCTGCTGGCCAGCAAATACATAATAGTTTATTGAGTAAAGCGTGAGATTGATCTTCCATATCGGGCAGTTCAATCAAACTTTCAATCAAGTTATCTTGCAAATAATCATCAATAATTTTATTGTGAACGGCTATTTCTTTTCCTATCTCATCAGGATTCTCAGGCCAAAATACCCCTAATAGTTTTATCGCCTGACTTGCATAATCTATAGACTCAACGAACAAACCTTGATTTGAACAAACCAAGGTTTGCAAACAGCGCACTGCCGCTTTTTCATTGGGTGAATGTAAATAGTTCAGGACATGTTCACAATGTAATAGTGCCGCTTTATTATTACCTGCTAAAAATTGGCATTCTGAAAATTCTAAATTCAACTCGGTGCTTAGTTGATAATGTGTATCCCAACATGCGTCATTAAGACAGGATAATCCATGAGTAAGTAAGTCAATTGCACCTTGATAAGCGTTTGCTGCTTTGGCTTTATTTGCAGCTTTAAGATTTAATTCAGCCAAAGCTATCCGCTCGGATTGGTCATCAATTAACAGTAATGCATGGTTTAAATGTTCAACAACAGCGAATAACTGTGTATCGTTATCGTTTGTTGACCTTAGCAAACGACCTAAGCGTAAATGTAATTCAGTTCGTTTATCTTCCGACAGGGACAAATAAGCCGCTTGCTGCACTTGATCATGCAGAAAACGAAATTGAGCATCAAAATCAGAAAGATCTTCATTGCTATTGAGAAGTTTGAAGTGTTCATCTAAAGGTTGAATCAAACCTTGGCGTACCGCGGTGAGTAGCCCCTCTTTATGCTCCTCCCATGACACATTAGATAAAGAGGCAAGCGTTTTCATACCAAATTGAGCACCGATAATCGCAGCGGCTTGAATAATTTGATAAGTAGAGCTGGGCAGTGCGCTTAATTTATGGGCCATTAAAGCAGCGACATTATCGCTTACTTGCCAGTCATTAAGTTGAGCGATATCCCAATGCCATTTCCCTCTTTCTCTGTCAAAGGCAATTAAGTTCTCACCTGACCAAGACTTAAGTAACTGGTTGATATAAAATGGATTTCCAAAGGTTTTACTGTAACACAGCTCGGCAAGAACTTGGCTTTGCACTTTATCTGTATGTACCGTATCAGAGACCAGTTTTTCAATATCGGTGAGTGCTAATGGCGCTAACATCATCTCAATAGCTGGATTATCGGTTTCTTTTAGTGCATGTTTGAAAAAGGTCAATGGATGAGCAGAGTCAACCTCATTGTCCCTATAGGCCCCAATAACCAAGAGATGTTTATTTTCTTTATTAGCGATAAGGTTTTCAATTAAGTTAAATGAAGCCGTATCAGACCATTGTAGGTCGTCAATAAAGAAAACCACTGGATGTTCTGCATAACAAAAGGCAGAGATCATCTGACGACAAACTCGGTTAAAGCGGACTTGTGCTTCAGCTGCCGGTATTATTTCGACACTTTCCTGAGGGCCAATAATGAGTTCAAGGCTGGGTATTAAGTCAATAATGAGCTGGCCATTACCGCACAACTTAGCCAATATATTATCTTTATATTCGACAATAATTTCATCTTTTTCTGAGAGAATATGCTGTACTAGTTGATCAACACAGTGGATTAAAGCCGAGTATGGGACGGAACGATTATACTGTTCAAATTTACCCGAAACAAAATATCCGCGGCGAGATAAAATGGGTTTTTGAACTTGTTGAACCAAGGCTGATTTACCAACGCCTGAGTGTCCACTGATCAAGACTAACTTGGAGGCTCCATGGCTAGCCTGTTCAAACAAGTCTACTAATTCATTTACCTGCTTTTTACGGCCATATAATAGTTGCGGTATTTGGAAACGAGATGAAATATCATGTTGAGCAATGTCAAAATTCATTATGTTTTTCGACGTTTGCCACTGCGTAAGACAGCTCAATAAATCGTCTTTAATGCTATGACTACTTTGATATCTTTTCTCTGCATTTTTCTCTAACAGCTTCATGATTATATCAGAAAGTACTTGAGGCACAGAGTCATTAACTTGAGCGGGACTTTGTGGCTTTATCGCAATATGTGCATGAATAATCTCTAAAATTTCATCACCATTGCAAGGTAATATTTGGGTGACCAATTGATAGAGAGTCACACCTAAGGAATAATAATCAGTTCTATAATCAACGGTTCTATTCATACGACCAGTCTGCTCTGGTGATATATATGAAACAGAATGCGGCCTGATCGCTTGCGAGGTAACATTAAGAATATCTGAGTGACTCTCAGTAGCGTGCTTAAATCCCTTTAATTGAAGTTTCTCTGTTTCAAAATCCCAAAGAAGATTATGTGGGTTAATAAAATGATGCACTAATTGTTCATTGTGAACACAAGAAATTATTTCAATTGCTTGTATAGCAATTTTTAATACCGTATTAATATCAAGTTTTTGCTCATCAATGATACTTTTCAACGACTCACCATTAAAAGACTCGATAATGATAGCGATTCGATTGTTGACTTTTACTTCTTCTATTAATTGTAAAGCACTCTCCACACCGACCAATTTTTTTAAAACAGTCACTCCATTGTGAAACAACGCTAATTGCTCAGGACGTGGAAATTCCACATTAAGCATCTTAAGCACGACAGCTTTATGATCGTAACGACGGTATCCTTGATAATAGAGTTCACTGCCCAGTTTTATTGCCTGAGTCTCAAAATTATAGCCTTCAACTTTTATCATCAATTATCGCCTTTAACAAACTTGAGTTTACAGATTCTTTGAGGTGAAAAAATACAAACGTATCACTCGTTTCCCTGAACTGTAATTTAGTATTTTGCATATCTACTGCTGAACTTGGATTAATATTTAAATAAATCCGCCAATCGGATTAATTTTCATACAAAAACCAAACTTTTGGAAGTATTTCACTATTACTTGCTAACTACAGTAAATGAATATAAAAGTAATACAATAGCCGTTTCACTTCAATAGGTTGGATTGCACTTTACAGTAGAGCCGATGTAGCTTTATTCCACGATTACAAAACGAAATAATACTCGCCATTTAGGGCTATTAACTTGTTTGATCTTTAGACAAGGCAGAGTATGTGACGTATAGCCGACTACTCGAACAGACGATACCCTAGACTAAAGTGCAAACAAGTACTGCCCTTTTGGCTTCATTTAAAACGGATAAATTGTACCCTTGAAAGATCAATAACTCCTAGTGACAGATAAAAATAAATTGTAATTATCGTGAAATTATTATCAAATACAATTAACTATATGGGTTTTAGCCATTAAAATCTCAGTAATTTACTTTCCTTACGTTAGGTATCTCATTATCTCGATAAAATTAAATAAGTCTTCTACCCTATCAAACAAAGGTAAGTCTTATAGAAAGAATATGTTTGCTCTTTTTTTCGAAAGACTCCCCACCTCTCTTTCATTCAGTTATATAGCCATTGGCATTGCTTTATTGACCAGTCAATCTGCAAGTGCTGCCGTCGTTAAGAAAACAGATAATGAAATTGAATCCATTACCGTTACTGCGCGTAAAAAAGCTGAATCAATGCAATCTGTTCCTATGGCTATTTATGCTTTATCAGAGGAAAACATCCGTGATCGGGGTATTGATGATATTTATGAACTAAGCACCTATGTCGCAGGCTTAGAACAACCAAGACTGGCTATTCAAAGCCGCCTCAGTATACGAGGAGTCTCTTCTGGTGATAACCAATCTTTTGAACAAGCGGTAGGTACGTATGTGGACGGTATTTATCGTGGCCGCATGAATCAACAGCGTGCTGGTTTCTTCGATATGGAACGAATAGAGGTGTTAAAAGGTCCTCAAGTTACCCTATATGGCAACAGCTCTATCGCCGGTGCTATTAGCATGATAACCAAGCGTCCTGAAGACGAATTCAGTGGTCATTTGACAGCAGCATACGAATTAAATTACCAAGAACGCCTTATTGATGCAGCGGTAAACTTACCCATTACCGACCAATTTTCTATGCGAATCGCTGGAAAATTTCGAGAAGATGATGGTATTGCCTACAATGAGTTTAGTGGGACAAACGAGCCTTCGATAAAAGATGAAGCTTTTCGGATTAGCGCCTTGTGGCAGCCCAGTGACCAATTATCAGTATTTATGCGCCACGAACAAAGCAGTTACCGCTTAGATGGCTACCCAATGGATGTATTGAAACATGTTGATGAGAATGGCGCCCCATGGCCTGGCTCTATTTATACAGGAATGAATGATGGGAAATTAAATGTTGGTAACGATTCAATTTTTCAAGAACTAGGTAGTTATTGGCAGACTAAGTCAGAGGAAACAGCATTAGAAATTGAATATGAATTCGACAATGTTATTTTCACTTCCGTAACAGGTTTCAGTGAATATACTTTCAGACAAAATTATGATTCTGACTGGACGGATGCTTCAATGATCAACTCCAACCTTGCTGAAGAGTATCTTCAATATTCACAAGAATTTCGACTCGCTGGTGATATTAATGATAACCTTGATTACATGGTAGGTGTTTATTACCAACAAGATGATTTAGAAAATGAATTTTTTGCTGAATTTAATATGCCTTTAGTAATGTCGGCTATTTTTGGCTTTCCTTCGACAACTTTTACTCCCTTAGTATCTGCTTTTTCTCGTCCTTTAAATTTAGACCAAGAGAGCAAACAATGGTCGGTTCTTGGCAACATTAACTATGACCTAAGTGAAAAATTATCATTTTCACTGGCTATGCGTTATGCAAAAATGCAGAAAAATGCCATGCAGGCACAAGGTACGACTGACATAGAGCATAATCCAAGTCAGGGTGATCTCACTGATATACGTTGGTTATCTGATTTTGGCCTGCTTTCTAATCCTGATTATTTAGCTAGCCCGACTAGATTCATAAATTCCACACCTGGATCAGAACAGCCACTATTAGTGCCTGAACATTTATTCAGCTACGGATTTTTATCTGGTTCGCTTGGCTCATTACATACATTTAATGACTTAGAGCGTAATGAAGATCACGGCATGTTTAACCTCAGTATGAAATATCAAATGACGGATAACTCCCTGCTTTATGCATCATTTGCTAACGGCGCTAAAGCCGGTGGTTTTGATCTCTACTATGAGGGTGACAATCCTAAAGAAGCTGAATATGAAGATGAAAAAGCCACCGTTTATGAAATTGGCGTGAAGAACGATTGGCATAACTTACGTCTCAATTTGGCAGCCTTTTATGGTAAGTATGACGATCTGCAAGTAGGAATTTTTAACGGGGGCATTGGTTTAGTCGTTACTAATGCTCCGAGTGCTATTTCTCGTGGCATCGATGCGGAATTAACATGGCAGATAACAGACAATTTAACCGTTTATTCCAATATGGAATACTTAGATTTCTATTATGATCACTTCCCTCAAGCTAACTGTAGTCGTACAGATTCTATACTAACAGGTCAGGTTTTTTGCGATTGGACTGGAGATAGTGCGCCCTTCGTACCAAAATTCTCAGGATCGATATCTTTAGATCACTTTTATCCTTTGAATAGTCACTATGATTTACGTCAACTAGTGGTCTATAGCTATAAGGATAAACATACGACTTCCTCTGATAATGAAATTCAGACAATGCAAGAAGCTTTTGGTTTATTGGATTATCGAATCGAATTACAAAATACTGCACATGATTGGCGTATAAGTTTCGCCTTTCATAACCTATTTGATCAGAGCTACAACACATACACCACACTCATTCCTTTGGCACCCGGTGGAGCATTTGCCCATCAACTAGAAAAAGGTCGCCAAATGACTCTAGAGCTAAATTACACGTTTTAAACTAATACCAATTTCAATATTAAAGCTATAAGGGAAATTATGCCTAACAAACCTGAAAAAATTGTCATACTTGGTGGAGGAGTTTCTGGCATTACAGCAGCTTTTGAATTGACTAGCGAAAAAAACTGGCAAGAGAAATATGATATAACGTTATATCAATTAGGTTGGAGGAATGGCGGTAAAGGAGCCAGTGGCCGTAATCGCGCAGAAGCGAATAGAATTGAAGAGCATGGCATTCATGTTTGGTTTGGTTTTTACAAAGAGTCTTTTAAGGCCATGAGCGCATGTTACAAAGAGCTCAATCGTCCTGCTAACTCACCTGTGAGCACAATTGATGAAGCTTTCTTTCCTCATAACAGCACCGCTATGGCTCAAAAATGGCCTAACGGATCGGGGCAAGACTGGATTATTTGGCCTTTTGGCAGTAAATCAACAGAAACGTCAAAAACGGTAGCTGCTCACCCTGAGCCTATTGTAGAAGGTGTGCTTCATATAATGGACTCTATGATTAATCATTTTGAACATTTCATCACACTCAATCCTGATGAAAGCAAACATGAGACGATTATAGAAAAAGTTGAGGATCTTGTGGAAGGCGCTGCTCTTCATGCCGCCCTTCCTCTTTTGAAAAAAATACGGAAAGATATATCCTTAGTAGATGTAGTCAAATATCTCATAAAACATCCAGATACCCTTGCTGAGATTTCAAGTTGCTTAGCCAAAATACGTCGTTTCTTACAATTTGCAACAAAAGATTCATCAAAGACCAATCTTGCCGTTAATCGTTTTTGGCAAGTGATGGATTTAGGGTTAACTACCTGTATTGGTTTACTCGAAAGTATCGATAAAACCATCCGTAAAAATCCTCTTGGCATGCTCAGCTTTTTGAAAACATTGAATGAAACTGACTTTAGAGAGTGGTTAGATCTTAACGGTGCTAGCAACTCCTGCCTAAATGGTGCACTTCTTGATTCTTTATATAGCGGCTTTTTTGCATTCAAAGACGGTGACCTCAATCAACCCAATGTTGAGACGGGAACTTTCTTAATGGCCTGCCTATATGCGGTTAAAAATATAGCACCAATTCCAGACAGTGATCTTGGCACCAATGCTTTGTATCGTATGTCTGCAGGTATGGGTGATATTGTCTTTGCTCCGTATTATGAAGTATTAAAGACACGTGGGGTAACGTTTAAATTTTTCCATGAAGTGACAGAAATAAAAGCAGAAAAAAAATCGGGTTTGCTTGCTGGAAATACAATTTCAAAAATAATATTGAATGAACAAGTGCCACTAAAAAACCCATCTGAAGAATATAACCCATTATTTGATGTCAAAGGCCTACCTTGTTGGCCAAGCACACCTTTATATGATCAAATTCGAGATGATGTTGCTGAGTTACTGATTAAGAACGACATTGATTTAGAGTCATCATGGTCTAATTGGCCGACACTCTATGATCAGCCCAAAGTTGAGCTGAATGTAAATGACGATTTCGACCGTGTGATTTTGAATATTTCAGTCGCTGGACTTGCTAAGATTTGCCCTTCGCTCTTAAAACTGAATGCCAAGTTTAAAGGCATGACTGAAAACATATCAACCGTTGCTACACAAGCAGTTCAAACATGGGGAACTCAGACAATACGCGAGATGGGCTGTACGTTATTTGACGATATAGATGAAGCACCTGAGTGTTTAGGCTATACAACACAACCCAATGATAGCTGGGCTGACGTGAGTTATTTAGTAAACCGAGAGACATGGCCTGAAGCGACGGCACCAAAAGATATTAGCTATTTTTGTGGCGTATTTTCCCCTGATCCTGCCCCAATAGTGCCAAGCCCTGATTACCCGAGAAGCCAAAAAGCTATCGTAAAAGCTCAAATGAGGACTATGTTCACCGATCGTATCAGTTTGTTTTGGCCAAAGGCGCAGCCTAAACCAGGAGTTTTTCTATGGGATATGTTACATGCCCCACAAGGAACACAAGGTGAAAAGCGAGCCGATTATCAATATTACCGCGCTAATATTGATCCAAGTGAGCGCTACGTTCAATCGACAAAAGGAACGAGTAAACATCGGCTAAAAACAGATGGCTCTGGTTTTGACAACCTTTATTTAACAGGTGATTGGATACAAAATGGTTTTAATATGGGCTGTGTTGAATCAGCAACGATCTCAGGTTTAAAAACAGCAAAAGCTATTCAAAAAGCATCTAAATCGTAGAAGAATCTAGACAGCTAAGAAAAGCCTGCAAGCTTATTAAGTGACTAGGCTTGCAGGTTTAATTTTAGTAATAAATACTATATACCCAAGCCACCTCAAAATGCAGGATTCAGCTGGAATTAGAAACGCCTTTAGGC